>Ga0209051_1000120_pt1 | contig 147281 bp, 147 predicted proteins | sample AraplaCvi_mMS_r2_2_FD_184286 | JGI IMG/M metagenome (GOLD analysis project Ga0209051, IMG submission 184286) | Arabidopsis root microbial communities from North Carolina, USA - plate scrape MF_Cvi_mMS_r2 (SPAdes) (version 2) | ecosystem: Host-associated > Plants > Roots > Endosphere | place...
CTACGTGCAGCGCATCAAGGACGCCAAGCCCCAGGCCGTGTTCTTCTTCTTTCCCTCGGGCGTGATGCCGCCGGCCTTCCTCAAGGTGTGGAAGGAGCGCGGCATGGAGCAGGCCGGCATCAAGCTCTACGCGACTGGCGAAGCCACCGACGACAGCTACCTCGACGCCACCGGCGACGTGGCGCTCGGCCTGGTCACCAGCCACCACTACTCGTTCGCGCACCCGTCGCCCAAGAACCAGAAGTTCGTGAAGGACTTTGCCGCCGACAACGGCGCCAGGCTGCGCCCGAGCTACTTCGCCGTCACGGCCTACGACGCCATGGCCGCCATCGACCTCACGCTGCAAAAGACCAAGGGCGACGCGAGCGGCGACAAGTTCATGGATGCGCTGCGCGGCCTGCGCTTCGAGAGCCCGCGCGGCCCGATCGAGGTGGACCCGCTCACGCGCGACATCGTGCAGACCGTCTACATCCGCAAGACCGAGCGCGTGAACGGCCAGCTGATGAACGTGGAGTTCGACAAGTTCGACCGCGTGAAGGACCCGGCCAAGGAAAGCTCGAACTAAGCAGCACACCGGCAAGCAGCGCAGCAACAGGAGGCCCATGGGCATCGTGATCTTCGACGGGGTGGCCTACGGCATGCTCCTGTTCCTCATCGGCGTGGGCCTGTCCATCACGATGGGGCTCATGAATTTCGTCAACCTCGCGCACGGCAGCTTCGCGATGGTGGGCGGCTATGCGGCAAGCGTGCTGATGAACCAATGGGGGCTGGGCTTCGGCCTTTCGCTGGCCGCCGCCTTCGTGGCGGCGGCGCTGGTGGGCGCGGTGCTGGAGTTCGTGTTCTACCGGCGGCTGTACCGCGCGCATCCGCTCGACCAGGTGCTGCTGTCCATCGGCGTGGTGTTCGTGTCGATCGCCGCCTTCACGTATTTCTTCGGCCCGACGATGCAGCCCTTCACCCTGCCGCCGGCGCTCGACGGACAGGTCGCGCTGCTCGGCCTCGAAGTGGGGCGCTATCGCCTGTTCCTGATCGTCTGCGGCGTGGCCGTGCTGGCCGCGCTGCTGCTGGGCCTGGGCAAGACGCGCTACGGCGCGATGGTGCGCGCGGCCGTCGACAACCAGCGCGTGGCGGGCGGCACCGGCATCCATGTGCAGCGCCTGTTCTTCCTGACTTTCTCGCTGGGCTGCGGCCTCGCGGGCCTGGGCGGCGCGCTGAGCCTGGGCATGCTGGGGCTGGAGCCTTCGTTCCCGCTCAAGTACCTCGTCTACTTCCTGATGGTGGTGTGCGTGGGAGGTGCGGGCACCGTGACCGGGCCGTTCATTGCGGCGCTGCTGGTCGGCATCGTCGACGTGGCGGGCAAATACTACCTGCCGGAAGCAGGCGCCTTTCTCATCTATGTGTTCATGATCGCCATGCTGCTGGTGCGGCCGAATGGCATCGTGGCGAAGAAGGGGATCGCGTGAAACACACCGTGCGTTGTTCAGGGCGCGATCGCGCCGACGGGGTACCTTGCTCCGCGAATGTCCTCCGGCCTGCGGCCTCCCCCTTTATTTCGCTGCGCAAGGCACCCCATCGACGTGATCGTTGGGCAGAGCAGTCGTTGATCGGTCGGCACAGGAGCCGCGCCTCTCGTGCGCAGGGCATCGGGTGCTCCCCGCAGCGAAATAAAGGAGGAGGCGAAGCCGGGGGACATTCGCGGAGGGGAGTACCCGGTGTCCTGCGCACGCGCCCTGAACAACAGCGCTCCGCACACCGGCACTACGCAACACAACGCACAGGGCACCCAGGATGAAGCCTGTCACGATGTTCCCCACGCACCTGCGCATCGCCGAAACTGCTTTCTGGCTGGCACTCGCGTCGAGCTTCTTCCTGCTGCCCGACAAGCTCACGCTGATGAGCCAGATCATGATCTTCGGCCTGTTCGCCGTGTCGCTCGACATGGCGCTGGGCTACGCCGGCATCCTCACCGTCGGCCACGCGGCCTTCTTCGGCGCAGGTGCCTATGCGGCCGGCCTGCTCGCCAAATACGGCTGGAGCGAACCCTTCACCGGCCTCCTGTTCGCGCTGGTCGCGAGCGGCCTGCTCGGCTACGCACTGAGCTACCTCGTGGTGCGCGGCGCCGACCTCACGCGGCTGATGATCACCATCGGCGTGTGCGTGCTGCTCTACGAATTGGCCAACCGGCTCTCTGGCATCACCGGCGGCACCGACGGACTGCAGGGCGTGGTCATCGCGCCGGTGCTCGGCCTCTTCGACTTCGACCTGTACGGCAAGACCGCGTTCTGCTATGCCTTCGTCGTGGTGCTCGCGATGTTCCTGCTGGTGCGGCTGGTGCTGCGCTCGCCCTTCGGCCTCGCGCTGCGCGGCATCCACGACAGCCGCAAGCGCATGACGGCCATCGGTTCTCCGGTCGAGGCGCGGCTGCGCATGGCCTATGCCATGTCGGCGGCCGTGGCCGGCGTGGCGGGCGGGCTGCTGGCACAGACCACGCAGTTCGTCGGCATCGAGTCGATCGGCTTCAACCGCTCGGCCGAAGTGCTGATCATCCTGGTGCTCGGCGGCACGGGTCGCCTGTACGGCGGGATGATCGGCGCCATCGTCTACATGCTGGTGCACGACTGGTTCGCGGACATGAACCCGCAGTACTGGATGTTCTGGCTCGGCATCTTCCTGATCGCGGCGGTCATGCTGGGGCGCGGCGGCATCATGGGTGCGCTCTCGCGGCTCGTGCGCACGGGGAAGGCGACGCGATGAGCCGCACGACCCCGCACACGCTGCGCACGCAGAACCTGGGCATCCGCTTCGGCGCCTTCCAGGCGGTGGGCGAAGTGAACCTCTCGCTCGAACCTGGCGCGCGCCAGGCACTGATCGGCCCGAACGGTGCGGGCAAGACCACGCTCATCAACCTGCTCACCGGCGTGTTCAGGCCCACGAGCGGATCGATCCACATGGGCGATCGCGACATCACCCGCCTCTCGGGCGACAGGCGCGCCCGCATGGGGCTGGCGCGCACCTTCCAGATCAACATGCTGTTTCCCAGTCTCACGCCGCTGCTGTCGGTCGTCCTCGCCATCAGCGAGCGCGAAGGGCTGGGCGCCACCTGGTGGCGGCCGCTCAAGGGCTGCACGGCGGTGTTCGACGAGGCGCATGCGCTGCTCGGCACGCTCAAGCTCGACAGCCTGGCCGACGTGCCCGTGGCCGAGCTGGCCTACGGCAAGCAGCGCCTGCTCGAGATTGCGCTGGCGCTTGCGGCCAAGCCCCGCATCCTGCTGCTCGACGAGCCCGCGGCCGGTGTGCCGCAGGACGAGAGCGGCGAATTGTTCGAAGCCATCGCGGCGCTGCCGGACGACATCAGCGTGCTGTTCATCGAGCACGACATGAAGCTCGTCTTCCGCTTCTCGCGCCGCATCTCGGTGCTGGTGGGCGGCCGCATCCTCACCGAAGGCACTCCGGCCGAGATCGGCGCCGACCCGCGCGTGCGCGAGGTCTACCTTGGACGCTCCCATCGCCATGTCTGAAGTGCTTGCCTTCGACCACGTCACGGCCGGCTACGGCAACGCCGTGGTGCTCGACCGTCTCGACTTTTCGCTGCGGCAGGGCGAAAGCCTCGCCATCCTCGGGCGCAACGGCGTGGGCAAGACCACGCTGCTGGAAACGCTGATGGGCAACACCCGCGTGATGCAGGGCGCGGTCCGATGGCAGGGCGCGGACATCACGCGCTGGCCCTCGCACCGGCGCGCGCGCGCGGGCCTGGGCTGGGTGCCGCAGGAGCGCGAGGTGTTTCCCTCGCTCACCGTGGAAGAAAACCTCACGGTGATCGCGCGGCCGGGCGGCTGGAACCTCCAGCGCGTCTACGGCTTCTTTCCGCGCCTGCGCGAGCGGCGCAGCAACTACGGCAACCAGCTCTCCGGCGGCGAACAGCAGATGCTCGCCATCGGCCGCGCGCTGATGACCCATCCGAAGCTGCTGCTGCTCGACGAACCGATGGAAGGCCTGGCGCCGATCATCGTGGAAGAGCTGGCCGCCGCGATTCGCCGCCTGTGCGAGGCCGAAGGCCTGGCGTCCGTCGTCGTGGAGCAGCACCCCGTGCTGGCGCTGGAGATGACGCACCGCGCGATCGTGCTGGAGCGCGGCACCGTGGTGCATGCCGGGCCGAGCAACGAGCTGGCCGCCGATCACGGCCTGCTCGAAGGGCTGCTCGGCGTGGGGGTCTGATTGCCGGGTCGAGAACCTAGCTCAGCATCTGGCCGCGGCTGCCGATCACGGCTACGTCCACGAACTGCCCGCCTTCGCGGTTCGTGCGCCCATAGCTGATCTTCACCCCGCCCAGATCGAAATTCTCGATACTGGCCATTCCCGCCATCACCGAAGCGCGCGTGAGCGAGCCGCCGGCGCGGCGCATGCCTTCGGCGAGCACGGCGGCGTTCATGTAGCCCTCCAGGCTGGTCAGCGAGAACTCCCTGGTGCCGTTGGCCAGCATGTCGGCCTGGTAGCGGCGCACGATCTCGAACCTGGTCGAGAACGGCGACGGCACCACGACCACGAAGCCCAGGCCGCGCGCCAGGTCGCCCATGGCGGACAGCGCGCTTGCAGTGATCGAAAGCCCGTAGGCCGAGCTGTTGCCGCCCGCGTCGCGCAATGCCTTCATGAAAGCCGGCGCCGTGCCGGCCAGGCCGATGAGCACGACCTGCGGCTTGGCCTTGGCGATGGCCTCGGCCGCGGGGCCGACTTCCATGCTGGTGGTGTTGGGCGTGGTCGCGATGACGGCCGGCTCCAGCCTGGCCTTGGCGAGCGATGCCTTGAACGCTGCCAGCACCGATTGCCCGAGCGGATCGTTCGAATGCACGAGACCGATGCGGCTCTGGCCCAGCACGGCCGCCGTGCTCACGAGCTTGTCGATTTCCTGGTCGTAGTTGACGCGCACCCAGAAGGTATTGGGCGAGGTCTTCTTGCGCAGCGAGATGGTGCCGGTGATGGGCCCCACCACGGCCATGCCGGGCACGGCGTCCATCACCTCGGACGTCTGGCGGGTGCCGAGCGGATGCACCAGCGCGAGCACGGAGCTGTCCTTCTCGAAGGCCAGTGCATTGGCCTTGGCGAGGTCGGGCTTGAACTGGTCGTCGGCCATGACGAGTTCGATCTTCGTGCCGTTGATGCCCCCTGCCTTGTTCAGCGCATTGAAGAAGGCGCTCGAACCTTGGTGGAGCCCCTGGCCGTTGGCCTTCTCGACGCTGCTGTTGTCGAAGGTGGTCCCGATGCGGACGGCCCTGCTCTGCGCCAGCGCCGGAAATCCCAGGCTCGCACCGGCCGCCGTTGCGGCCAGACCGGTCAGCACATGGCGACGGCGGGTGGAAAGCGGCGCAATCGACTCGCGCGGCACGGGAACGGTCATGTCGAAGTCTCCAGGATTCAGTGACAAAAATTCACACTTTGATTGGGAATGTAACGTAAGCCATCGATCCGAAAGTGACAGCCGGGGCCTGTGCAGGCGGCCGCTACAGCAGTTCTTCGCCCACGATCGGCAGCAGCAGCCAGTTCTTGAAGCGCAGCCATAGAAACTCGCCGGGCTCGTCCTCGTGGACGATGTCGCCGCCGCCGCCGTCGTCGTATTCCAGCCATTGCGCGCGGCGGCCGTCGGGCGACAGCCGCAGCCGGTAGCCCAGGCTGACGCGCTCCCCGCTCATGAGCCTTTCATAGTCGGCCACCAGCGCCGGGCTGTCGATCACGAGGCCCATTTCGGTGTTCACCGAGGCCGAGCGGCGGTCGAGGTTCATCGAACCGACAAAAAAGCGCTCGTCATCGATCACCGCGAGCTTGGCATGCAGCCGGCTGATCGAGTGCCTGAAATTGCCGAAGCGCCCCGAGCGCCCGGTGAGCGTGGGCGCGATCTCGTAGATGGTGACGCCGATCTTCAGCATGTCGGCGCGATAGCGTTCGTAGCCTGCGTAGGCCAGCGGTTCATCGGTGGCGCCGAGCGAGTTGGTCACCACGGTGATGCGCCCGCCACGCTCGATGGCCTTCTTCATCATGGCCATGCCGCGTGCGCCCGGAATGAAATACGGCGAAGCGATCTTGACTTCGCGCTTCGCCGAGTTGATGACGCCGAGCGCACCCTCGGTCACGCTGCCCTCGTAGGCGGCCTCTGGCTTGCGCGTGATCTTCGCGGGGTCGTCCACGAACAGCGTGAATGGCGCCCATTGCAGGTCGAGCTTGCCGGTGGCGAGTTGCTCGCCCACGGGCGATCTGTTCAGGACGTCGCGCTGGCGCATCTGCACATCGGGCAGCGCCGCGCCGGCAATGGCATCGAAGCGCTTCTGCGCCTCTTCGACCGGCATGCGCAGCGGCGCAATGCGCTCGATGGGCCAGACATGCTCGCTGTTCCAGTAGCGGTCGAAGCCTTCGGACATCTGGCGCACGACCGGTCCGGTGGAGAGCACGTCCATGTCGATGAAGTTCGCCGCCGTGCCGCGCATGAAGTATTCGTTGGCGATGTTGCGCCCGCCCGAGACGGCAAAGCTGTTGTCGGCCACCAGCAGCTTGTTGTGCATGCGGTGGTTGATGCGGCCGAAATCGCCGAACGAGAACAGGAGCCGCATCGCGAACGAACCGACGCGCGACGGCAGCGGATTGAACAGCCGCACCTCGACGTTCGGAAAGGCCGAGAGCGTGCTGAACACCTCGTCCTCGCCGGCCGTGTAGAGATCGTCCACCAGGAGGCGCACCCGCACGCCGCGCGCGGCGGCCTCGCGCAGTTCGCGCAGCAGCAGCAGGCCGACGTCGTCGTTCTGGATCAGGTAGTACTGCACGTCGAGCGACTTCTCGGCATGCCGCGCGAGCGAAATGCGCGCGTCGAAGGCAAAGGCCGCCTCCGGCAGCAGCCGGAAGCCCGACAGCGATGCGGACTCCTGCGGCGCGCGCAGCCGCGCCAGCTGGCCGAGCGCAGTGTCGGCGACATCGGTGATGGCCGCGGACGGCGCGCTAGGCTGTGGCGGCGGCAGGCCCGCGCAGCCCGCCAGCCACGCCGAGGCCACGGCGACCCACACCAGGGCTGCGAGTCTGCGGATAAAGCAAGAGGCTGCCATGGCCCGCACTGTAGCCCGCGGCAGGCGCGGGCGGAGCCCTATGATCGCGCTCACAAAAAGGAAAAAGGACACGCGTGCTCAACGGCTTGTGGCTGGGTTTCTTCGCAGTGGCGATGCTGGCGGCGCTCGGGCGCTGGCTCGTGGGCGGCGATCCGGCGGTTTTCGCGGCGATCGTCGAAAGCCTGTTCGCGATGGCGCGGCTCGCGGTCGAGGTGATGGTGCTGCTGTTCGGCACGCTCACGCTGTGGCTCGGCTTCCTGCGCATCGCGGAGGCGGCGGGGCTCGTGGGCTGGCTCGCGCGCCTGCTGGGCCCGCTGTTCCGGCGGCTCATGCCCGGCGTACCCGCGGGCCATCCGGCGCTGGGCCTGATCACGATGAACTTCGCGGCCAATGCGCTCGGGCTCGACAACGCGGCCACGCCCATCGGCCTGAAGGCCATGCGCGAACTGCAGCGGCTCAACCCCGACCCGGTCACGGCCACCAACGCGCAGATCCTGTTCCTGGTGCTCAACGCGTCTTCGCTCACGCTGCTGCCCGTGACGATCTTCATGTACCGCGCGCAGCAGGGCGCGAGCGATCCGACGATGGTGTTCCTGCCGATCCTGCTGGCCACCAGCGCATCGACGCTGGTCGGCCTGCTCTCGGTGGCCGTGGCGCAGCGCCTGCGTCTGTGGGACCCGGTGGTGCTGGCCTACCTGGTGCCGGGCGCGCTGCTGCTGGGCGGCTTCATGGCGCTCTTGGGCACGCTCTCGGCGGCGGCGATTGCGTCGCTCTCCTCGCTCATGGGCAATCTTGCGCTGTTCGGCGTGATCATCGTGTTCCTGCTGGCCGGTGCGATCCGCCGCATCAAGGTCTACGAGTGTTTCATCGAGGGCGCGAAGGAAGGCTTCGACATCGCGAAGAACCTGCTGCCCTACCTGGTGGCGATGCTGTGCGCGGTCGGCGTGCTGCGCGCCTCGGGTGCGCTGGACTTCGTGCTCGGCGGCCTGCGCTGGCTGGTGAGCGCGGGCGGCTGGGATGCGCGCTTCGTCGACGCCATGCCCACCGCCCTGGTCAAGCCCTTCTCGGGCAGCGCGGCGCGCGCCATGCTGATCGAGACCATGAAGAGCCAGGGCGTGGACAGCTTCCCGGCCCTCGTGGCCGCCACCATCCAGGGCAGCACCGAGACCACCTTCTACGTGCTGGCGGTGTATTTCGGTGCCGTCGGCATCCAGCGTGCAAGGCATGCGGTGGCGTGCGCGCTGCTGGCCGAGCTGGCGGGGGTGCTGGCGGCGATTGCGGTCTGCTATTGGTTCTTTGGCTGAGCGCCGAGAAACCGGCCCCGGCGAGCGGGGCGATGCCACTCGCCAAGCAGCCGTCCGTGCGCTGAGCCAAAATGGTCCTCCGCCGTCCAACGCACAGCCTCTTCCGTGACCTCCTCCCGCCGGGCCAAGCCCCCTACCTTTTCGCCCGAAGAATTCCGCGAAGCGCTCGGCATGTTCGCCACCGGCGTGACCATCGTCACCGCGCGCTCGGCCGAAGGCACGCTGGTCGGCCTCACGGCCAACTCGTTCAATTCGGTGTCGCTCGCGCCGCCGCTGGTGCTGTGGAGCCTGGCGCGCGCGGCCGGCTCGATGCCGGCGCTCAGCACCGGCTCGCACTACGCCATCAACATCCTGGCCGCCAACCAGAAGGGGCTGGCCGAGCGCTTCGCCACCAAGAACATCGACCGCTGGGCCGACGTGGCCTTCACCGAGGGGCTTGGCGGCGCGCCGGTGCTGGCCGGTGCGGCGGCGAGCTTCGAATGCTTCAACCGCAGCCGCTACGACGAGGGCGACCACGTGATCTTCGTCGGCGAGGTGGAGCGCTGCACCCACAACGCCGGCGCCTCGCCGCTGCTGTTCCACGGCGGGCGCTTCTACACGGAACATCCCTTGTGAGCCGCGGCGCTGCGTTCATGTGCGTGTCGGTGCTGCTGGCTGCGCAGAACGTCGCGGCGCAGGAGCCGGCAGCACCGCTCAAGCAGAACTGGTTCGACGATCCGTTCTTCCAGGTCTCCGCCGGCCAGCCCGCCTGTGCCATGCCCGAAGGCCCGCTCTATACCGCCGAGGAGCGCCGTGCCCAGACCCATTCGCGGCTGGAGCGCGGCACCAGCTGCTGGCTCGCGGGCAAATGCACCGACAGCAACGCCTACCGCTACGACAAGCCGCTCGCGCCCAAGGTGCGCGCCGCGCTCTCGGCCGTGCCGGGCGTGCAGAAGGCCAGCGTGTGGGTGATGATCCAGCGGCGCTGGATCTACCTGCAGGGCTGCGTGCCCTCGGCCGCCGTGGCCAGGAAGCTCGAACGCGCCGCGCGCGCGGTGCCCGATGTCGAAACCGTGGTGCCCGACCTGATGGTGGGCACGCGGGGCAAGCCGCCTTATCCGGTGGCCGGCCGGTGAACGAACAACAACGCGACGAATGATCCAGCGCAAGACCCACCTTGATTCCCTCGCCATCGGCCTTCTGATCGCATGCTGCGCGTTCTGGGGCCTGCAGCAGATCCTCATCAAGACCACCGTCGCCGAAGTGCCTCCGCTCTGGCAGGCCTCGGTGCGCATGGCGGGCGCCGTGGCGCTGCTCTGGCTCTGGTGCCTGTGGCGCCGCGTGCCGCTGTTCGAGCGCGACGGCACGCTGCCGGGCGGGCTGCTCGTGGGCCTGCTGTTTGCGGGCGAGTTCGCCTGCATCTACCTGGGGCTGCAGCACACCTCGGCTTCGAGGCTCACGGTGTTCCTGTACACCGCGCCGTTCTGGGTCTCGCTGCTGCTGCCGCGCTGGGTGCCCGCCGAGCGCCTGCGCGGCCTGCAGTGGCTGGGCCTGGGCATCGCCTTCGCGGCGGTGCTGTTCGCGTTCAGCGAAGGCTTCGGGCATTCAAGTTCGGGCCAGCTGGTTGGCGATGCGATGGCGATCGTGGGCGGCATGCTCTGGGGCCTGACCACGCTGGCGCTGCGCACCACGCGGCTCGCCACCGCGAGCGCCGAGAAGGCCCTGTTCTACCAGGTGGCGGTGACCGCGGCCGTGTGCCCGCTGCTGTCGTTGGCGCTCGGCGAGCGCTGGGGCTTCTCGTATTCGGCGTGGGCATGGACCTCGATCGGCCTGCAGACCGTGATCGGCGCCTTCGCGAGCTACCTCACCTGGATGTGGCTGCTGCGGCACTATCCTGCCACGCAGATGTCGTCGTTCAGCTTTCTGACGCCGCTGTTCGCGCTGGTGTTCGGCGTGGCGCTGCTCGGCGAACCGCTCACGCTGCAGCTGATGCTGGCGCTGGTGGGCGTGGGCCTGGGCATCGTGATGGTCAACCGGCGAAAGGCGCGGGCATGAAGGACACGGACTTCCAGCCGGTGCTCGACGACATTGTCGCCACCCTGCGGCCGCTGCTGGGCACCGCCGGCACGGTGGCCAGCTACATCCCGGCGCTGGCCTGCATCGACCCGCGCCAGCTCGGCATTGCGCTGCGCACCTGCGACGGCACCGAGGCCTTCGCGGGCGATGCCGAAGCGCCGTTCTCGATCCAGAGCGTGTCCAAGCTCTTCACGCTGACGCTGGCCATGCAGCGCATGGGCGACGCACTGTGGGAGCGCATCGGCCGCGAGCCTTCGGGCAATCCCTTCAACTCGCTGGTGCAGCTGGAGAACGAGCAGGGCAAGCCGCGCAATCCGTTCATCAATGCGGGCGCCATCGCAGTGGCCGACCGCCTCGTGAGCCAGGCGCTGCAGGCCGGCGGCGGCGCCAAGGCCGACATCCTGGCGCTGATGGGCAGCCTCTGCGGCGAGCCGATCTCGTTCGACGACGAGGTGGCACGCTCCGAGGCCGCGACCGGCTTTCGCAACATCGCGCTCGCCAACTTCATGAAGAGCTTCGGCAAGATCGACAACGACGTGGCCGTGGTGCTCGACACCTACTTTCACCAGTGCGCGCTGCGCATGAGCTGCCGCCAGCTGGCGCGCGCGGCGGCCTTCCTGTGCCGCGACGGCGCGCATCCGATCGACGGCCGGGCCGAGGTGACCGGCGAGCGGCAGACGCGGCGCATCAATGCGCTGATGCTCACCTGCGGCACCTACGACGCCGCGGGCGACGTGGCGTTCTCCATCGGCCTGCCGTGCAAGAGCGGCGTGGGCGGCGGCATCGTGGCCGTGGTGCCCGACCGGCTCACGCTGTGCGTGTGGTCGCCCGCGCTGGACGCCACGGGCAACTCGTTGCTGGGAATGAAGGCGCTGGAACTCTTCGTCGCGCGGACCGGGCTGTCGGTCTTCTGAGCGGCTGTTTGCTCGCGCCTCTGCCGCATCTTCAGGCGGGCACTGCCACCGGTGGCGTGCGCAGGCACGCCATGCCTTCGAGCGAAGCCTCGACTGCTTCGTCGAGCGGCGTGTGCGGCTCGCGGCCGAGAAACGCGACCAGCCGCGCATTGTCCATCCGCACCGGCGTCTCCCACAGGTAGCGCATTTCGCGCATCTCGCGAAAGGTCGCGAAGAACGGCGAAGCCAGGGTCAGCAGCCACCACGGAAAGGCCACCACGCGCGGTTCGACACCCGTGCGGCGCGCCACCACGCGGCGGATGGCGCCGCTCATGCGCGTGCCGTCCGCATCCCAGTGGCCGGCCATGTGAAAGCTCGCGAACGCCTGCAGCCTGTCGCGGCGCTCCAGCAGTTCGACCATGGTGCGCGCCACGTCCGGCAGGTAGGACCACTGGTGGCCGATGCCGCCCCTGCCTGGGTAGCTCACCGTGCCGACTGGCTTTCCCGCCTTGACCAGCCCCTGCGAGAACCAGTTGTTGCCGGCCTTCGGGCCGAAGAAGTCGCCGGCGCGCACGATCAGCACGCGGGCGCCGCGGCGGCTGGCGGCTTCGAGCCGACTTTCCATCTCCACGCGGATCGCGCCCTTGCGCGTCGCGGGGCGCTGCGGCGAATCTTCGGCGAGCAGGGCAAACGCATCCGGCCCGTAGTTGTAGACCGTGCCGGGCAGCACGATGGTGGCGCCTTCGGCCGTGGCGGCCGCAATGGTGTTGTCGAGCATCGGCAGCACCAGCTGCGGCCAGCGGCGGTAGCCGGGCGGATTGACCGCATGCACGATGACCGAGCAGCCCTTCGCGGCCTCGGCCACGGCATGGCGGTCCATCGCATCGCCGGAGATCCAGGTGATGCCGTCCTTCTGCGCCGCTGTATCCACCGCGCCGCGCTTCAGTGCGCGCACCTGCCACCCCGCGTCGCGCAGTTGCCGCGCCACCTCGCTGCCGATGCCGCCTGTGGCACCAAGAACCAGAACCGTGTTGCTGCGGGCCATGAAAACGCTCCAGAAGAGTTGTCGATGGATGGATTCTGGAGCGCAGGCCATTCCATTGGAATTGCCGAACATGAGCCAGCGGCTATACATTTGTGCATGACCTCGAACATCGGCTGGGAACTCTATCGCTCCTTTCTCGCCGTGCTGCGGGAGGGCTCGCTCTCCGGTGCGGCGCGCGCGCTCGGCATCACCCAACCGACGGCGGGACGCCATGTCGCGGCGCTGGAGAAAGCCCTGGGCGTGGTGCTCTTCACGCGCTCGCAGGTCGGCTTGATGCCGACCGAAATTGCCCTGGCGCTGCGGGGCCACGCCGAGGCAATGGAGAGCACTGCCGCCTCCCTGGCGCGCGCCGCCACCAGCCAGGGCGAGGGCGTGCGCGGCGTGGTGCGGGTGTCCGCCAGCGAAGTGATCGGCGTCGAGGTGCTGCCGCCCATCGTCGCGCGGCTGCGCGAGCAACACCCGGCCCTGAAGGTGGAGCTGGTGTCGACCAACCGCGTCCAGGACCTGCTGCGGCGCGAGGCCGACATTGCCGTGCGCATGGTCCGCCCGAAGCAGGAGCAGCTGGTGGCGCGCCGCATCGGCCAGATCGAGCTCGGCTTCCACGCGCACAAGGACTACCTGGCCCGCCATGGAACACCGCGCAGGCTCGAGGAACTGGCGGCGCATTCGGTCATCGGCTACGACCAGCCTTCGACCTTCGTGCGCAATGCGGGCAAGTCGCTGAAGGGCTTCAGCCGCGATGCCTTCTCGCTGCGCACCGACAGCGACCTGGCGCAGCTCGCGCTGATCCGCGCCGGTGCGGGCATCGGCATCTGCCAGGCCGGGCTCGCCCTGCGCAACGCGGCGCTGGTGCGCCTGATGCGGCGCACGTTTTCCCTGAAGCTCGAGACCTGGGTCACGATGCACGAGGATCTTCGCAGCAGTCCGCGCTGCCGTGCCGCCTTCGATGCATTGGTCGATGGCCTGCAGCACTACATCGGCACGCAGGCGCAGGCGAAAATGGGCCGCGCACGAACACAAGCACCCGAATGACCGAAGCTACAGACTCCACCGACTCCGACACCCTCCCCCTGCAGGAACCCCGCCTCTGGCGCGACGGCCAATGGACCGCCCGCGTCATCAAGAACGAGGAAGACGACGGCTGGGCCGTCGAGATGACGCGTCACGGCGACCCCGAGCCGGCGCTGGTCGGCCCCTGGACCATGGGCCGCGACAAGAAGAACCCGAAGCCGCTCGACGGGCCTGCGTTTTCCACGCTGGTGAAGACCGCCGCCGAAGTGATCCGCCGCCACGAGCAGCAATTGCACGCCACGCTCAACAAGAGTGTGACGGTCACGGCGCAGAGCGGCCAGCGCGTGCGCGTGTCGCTCGCCATCGTGCCTGACGAGGACAACCCTTCGGCCACGCTCACGGCCTATGACGATGCCGACGATTCGGAACTCGCCAGCGTGAACGTCTCGCCAGCCTTCAGGCTCACGGTGGGCAGCGCCGCCGCGTGGATCGAATCCGATTACGCGCGGCCGCGCTGAGCGCGTTTTCGCAATCAGCGAAATGACGTATGTGCAGCCTGCGCTGAGTTGAGAACAATCGGCTTCGACGACACAAGCCCATTGCACCCAAGACAAGCCCGAGCCGGTGGACCACCGGCTCGGGTTTTCTTTTTTTCAACCACCCTCCAGGAGCAGCGTCATGAGACATGGTGATATTTCGAGCAGCAGCGATTGCGTGGGCGTCGCGGTCGTCAACTACAAGATGCCCCGCCTGCACACCAGGGCCGAGGTACTGGACAACGCCCGCAAGATCGGCGAGATGCTGGTCGGCATGAAGAAGGGCCTGCCGGGCATGGACCTGGTGATCTTTCCCGAGTACTCCACGCACGGGATCATGTACGACGCGAAGGAGATGTACGACACCGCCGCCGCGGTGCCCGGCGAAGAAACGGCGATCTTCGCGGACGCCTGCCGCCGCGCGAACGTGTGGGGCGTGTTCTCGCTGACCGGCGAGCGCCATGAAGAGCACCCGAACAAGGCGCCCTACAACACGCTGATCCTCATGAACAACCAGGGCGAGATCGTCCAGAAGTACCGCAAGATCATGCCGTGGGTGCCCATCGAGGGCTGGTATCCGGGCGACTGCACCTACGTGAGCGAAGGCCCCAAGGGCATGAAGATGAGCCTGATCATCTGCGACGACGGCAACTACCCCGAGATCTGGCGCGACTGCGCGATGCGCGGCGCTGAACTCATCATCCGCTGCCAGGGCTACATGTACCCGGCCAAGGAGCAGCAGATCCTGGTGTCGAAGGCCATGGCCTTCATGAACAACAGCTACGTGGCGGTGGCCAATGCGGCAGGCTTCGACGGCGTGTACTCGTACTTCGGGCATTCGGCCATCATCGGCTTCGACGGCCGCACGCTCGGCGAATGCGGCGAGGAGGAAATGGGCATCAACTACGCCGAGCTGTCGATGAGCCTGATCCGCGATGCACGCAGGAACGGCCAGTCGCAGAACCACCTGTTCAAGCTGATGCACCGCGGCTACACCGGCATCATCCATTCGGGCGACGGCGACAAGGGCGTGGCGGACTGCCCGTTCGACTTCTACAAGCAGTGGATCAACGATCCCGAAGGCGCGCGCGAAAAGGTGGAGTCGTTCACGCGCAGCACCATCGGCACGGCGGAGTGCCCGATCGTGGGTCTTCCGAACGAAGCGGCCCAGCGCTGAACTCAGAGCGGCTGCTCAGCTCCGGGCGAACTCCAGCAGCGTCTCGATCACGCGCTGCGTGGCACCGTCCAGCGGGCCCTGCGCGCGGTACGCAATGGCCAGGTGGCGCGTGAGTTTCGGGCTCAGCGGCCGCGTCTGCACGTGCTCGCCGGCGTCGGCGACCTTCCCGCCGTCGGGCGCGGGCAGCAGTGCCACGCCGTAGCCGGCGGCCACCAGGCCGCGCATCGCGACGTCGTAGTCGTGCTCGATGCGCGCGCGGGGCGCGAAGCCGGCTTGTGCGAACCACTCCATGGTCAGCGCGAACATGCGCGAACCCGGCTCGTTCATGATCAGCGGCTGCTGCGCCAGCCAGGCCGGTGTGATGCGGCGCGGCGCCTGCCAGCGCGCGGGGATGAAGGCCATCATCGAATGCTGGCGCCAGGGTGTCAGCGCGAGGCCCGGCACCGCAGGCTGGGGCAGCGCGATGATGGCCAGGTCCAGGGTGCCGGCCAGCACGCCGGCGACCGAATACTCCGAGCCCATGAAGCTGGGCGTCAGCACGATGTCGGGATAGCGCTCCAGCAGGGCATGGAACACCGGCGGCAGCAGGTCGACCACCACGCTGGTGGTGCTGCAGCCGATGCGCACCCGGCCGGCCAGCCCCTTGTGCTGGCGCCGCACCGCATCGATGGCGTCGTCGGCATCGCGCAGCAGGCGCCTGCCGCGCTCCACCAGCACGGCCCCTGCCGCGGTGGGCGTGACCCGGCGCGCGCCGCGCAGCACGAGCGGCGCGCCGAGGCGCGATTCGAGTTCGCTGATGTGCAGGCTCACCGTGGGCTGCGCGAGGTGCAGCGCCTTGGCCGCCGCCGAGAAGGTGCCCAGATCGGCAATGGCGATGAGCGTGCGGAGTTGGTCGAGGTTGAGCTGTCGCATCAGGAATGCTGATTGAAGGTGTCAGAAATCTCAACTTCCACAATAGCATGCGTCGCCGCAAGATGAGCGCTCCCACAAGGAGACCATCGTGACAGCGCCAACGCACTCGCCCTTCCATCAACGCCTGATGCATGTCCTGCGCAGCTGGCGCCGCCGCGCCGCGGAGCGCCGCCGCAGCCGCGCGGACGCACAGCGTCTGGCCGGCATGAGCGACCACGAGCTGTGCGACCTGGGCATCGGCCGCAGCGAAGTTCCCGGCCTGCTCGACAGGCATCGCTGATCATCGGATTTGAGGTTCAATCCGAGGCGTGCCCAAAACCGCCGCCCCCACTCCGCTTTCCATCGAACTCACCTCGCCGCAATCGGTCAACGGCCAGCGCACGGCATTCCAGTCGCTCTGGCTGCTCGCGCGCATGAAGCATGCGCACGATGCCGAAGCCGGCCTCGTGCGGCTGGCCGACCTGCGCGGCGAAGTCTCCGATGCGAGCACGCTGCGCATGGTCGTGAGCCGCGCATTCCGCGACTTCAAGGCCTGGCACATCGAGGTCGGCTGGGGCGAGGACACGCAGCGCGAGCCGCGCTTCCTGAACGCCGAGCGGCGCAGCCAGGGTCCGTTCTGGCTGCCGCCCGCCGAGGCGAAGCGCGTGCGCATGCTGGTGGGCGGCCGCCCAGCCACGCCCGCCGAGATGGCTTCTTTCCTGGGGCTGCGCTCGCGCAGGGCCCGCGCGGCCGCGCCGGGCTCGCCGCCGCCCGATGCGGTGCACCTGCAGGACGCCGCGTTCTGGAAGCAGCTGGTGGCCTCGCAGCAGGCGGCGCGGCAAGGCCGGCTCATGGCGCCGGTGGCGGGGGGCGGCGCGGCCGGATCGCCGGCCAGCGCGCTGGAGTCGATCCGCCTGGCAGGCACGCTGGCCGCCACCGATTTCCAGCGCGCGCTGGTCACGCTCAACGAAGCGATGCTGTGGCGCCGGCTCGGCGACAACGAGCAGGCGCGCCGCCGGCTGCAGGCGCTCAAGAAGCAGCGCCTCGCGCACCATGTGGCGGGCAACGACTACCTGGGCGCGATGGAATGCATCGTCTCGGCCTGGTGCGCCTACACCGCGCGCGACCTGCCGCTCGCGCAGTCGCTGCTGAGTGGCATGGCGAACGATGCGGCGCGCAGCCTGGTGCTGCGGCACCACCCCGACGTGCGCTTCGAATGGTGCAACCTGTGGGCGCTGGTGTGCCGCTCGCGCGCACTGGGGCTCTCCGCCGACGACAAGCCAACGGCCGCGACGCTCGCCGAAGAGTCGCTGCAGCGCTTCGGCGAAGCATTGGCCGCGGCCTTCGAATCGCATTCCTTCGACGCCGCACAGCACGTGGCCGCCAACATGGGCATGGCCGCGTGGCTGTTCGACCGCGTGGGCCTGTCCGACCTGCCGGCGCTCGTGCACGAAGGCCATGCCGACACCACGCGCCGCGCGGTGCAGTGGATCGCCTTCAGCGAATGGCTCTGCGGCCACACCGACGGCCAGGGCCGCTCGGCCTGGAACGCGATCTACCTGATGCGCATCGCGCGCGGCCACTACCGGCCCGAGCGGCAGCCCACGCTCGCGCAGTTCCGTGCGCAGAAGCCGCTCGATAGGGCCGCGATCTCCCGGCTCGCCGGGCCGCTCGCGGATGCCTTCGATGCCGCCCATTGGCCCGCGCGCTGGATCGAGGTGGCGCAGGCGCGGCTGGCCGACCACCAGGCCGGGCGGCGCCGCTACCCGGGCCTGCAGCATTGCAGCCTGCTGTTCGAGCATGCCTGGTATGCGGCGCACGCAGGCGACCTGAAGGCGGCCGAACAGTCGCTGGCTGCATTGCGCGAAGCCTTGCCGCAACTGGTGCCGAGCGACCGCGCCTATTTCACCGAATCGTGGAACGACACGCTGCCGGCCGAGCTGGTGCTCGAAGCCAAGGCGCCGCGGCGGCCGGCGGTGCGCAAGAAAACCCTGACCCGCTGATCAGCGCGCGGCCGGCGCGCCGGTCGACTTGCGCACCACGAGCTCGGGCCGCAGCACCACGGTCGATGCCGACATCGCGCGGCCGTCGATCTCCTCGAACAGCATCTCGGCCGCGCGCCAGCCGAGCTCGCGGTGCGGCAGGCGGATGGTGGTGAGCGGCGGGTCGACCATGTCGACCAGCGGCATGTCGTTGTGCCCGGTGACCGAGATGTCCCTCGGCACGCGCAGGCCGGCCTGGCGCAGCGCGTCGTAGGCACCGAGCGCCACAAGGTCGTTGCAGCACACCACGGCCTGCGGGGCCGGGCCGGCTTCGAGCATCTGCCGCATGGCGGCCGCGCCGGCCTCGCGGCTGTAGCTCGCGCATTCGACCACGCGCAGCGGCTTCATGCGGTGGTCACGCAGCGCCTGCTCCACGCCCAGGCGGCGGCCCACGCCGGTGGGAATGTTCTGCGGTCCGGCCAGGTGCGCAATGCGCTTGTGGCCGAGGCCCACGAGATGGTCGACCGCGAGCTTCATCGCGAGCCGGTCGTCGCTCACCACGGCCGGCAGGCGGCCGGTCTCGTCGGCCCGGTTGACCAGCACCGCGGTCATGCCGGCCTTGGAAACGAAGTCGACCAGCGGATCGTCGCGCGTGGCGGTGGCCAGGATCACGCCGTCGACGCGCTGCGCGAGCATGCGTTCGAGCACCGGCCGCGCGAGCGCAGGGTCGGCCACGTTGGTGACGAACACGAAGTAGCCGCGCGCCGCCGCGCTGGCCTCGATGCCCTGCAGGATGGGCGGGAACACCGCGTTCGTGATGTCGGGCACCAGCACGCCGATGGTGTGGGTGCGGCCCGTGCGCAGCGCCGAGGCCGCGCGGTTGGGCCGGTAGCCCAGGCGCTGCGCGGCCTCTTCCACCACGCGCAGCACTTCGTCGCTGATCAGCGAGCGCTTCTCGGGGCTGAGCGCGCGCGAGACGGTCGACACATGCACGCCGGCCGCGCGGGCAACGTCGCGGATGGTCACAGGGGAAGAAGGTGGGCTGATGCTCATGGGCTGATTGGTGCAAACGATTGTCGCCGGGGCTGCGCGTTCGGAACGCCTGCGCGCATTCCCATATTGGCCGACAGGGTCATTTTACTTTCTGCCGGTTTGGACTAAGATCGTGCAAACGATTGCACAAACATCCCGACGAGACTTCCCATGAACATCGCCACCTCCCCCGACTCGGTACTGGGCTTCGCGCTCCAGGCCATGGAGCGCACGCCCGATCCGCGCCTTCGCACCGTGATGAATGCGCTCACGCGCCACCTGCATGACTTCGTCCAGGAGGTGAAGCTGACCGAGGAAGAGTTCGAGCAGGCGCTCGAATTCATCGTCGCCATCGGCCAGGCCACGGGCGAGAAGAAGAACGAGGTGGTGCTGGCGGCCGACATCCTCGGTATCTCCACCGTGGTGGCGCTGCAGAACAACCAGGACCCGCACGGCGAATCGCCGGCCGCGCTGCTCGGCCCGTTCTGGCGCGCGAACTCGCCGGCCTGCGCGCTCGGCGACAGCATTGCGCGCTCGGGCACGCCGGGTCTTCCGCTCGCGGTGGCGGGCACGGTGCGCGACGCGCAGGGCGAACCGATCGCGGGCGCCACGGTCGACGTGTGGCAGGCCTCGCCGATCGGCCTCTACGAAAACCAGGACCCGGCGCAGGAAGACATGAACCTGCGCGGCCGCTTCACGACCGACGCGCAAGGGCGCTTCCACTTCCGCAGCGTGCGGCCGGCCGGCTACCCGGTGCCCACCGACGGGCCTTGCGGCGCGCTGCTGCGCGCGCAGCAGCGCCACCCCAACCGGCCTGCGCACCTGCACTTCATGGTGAGCAAGCCGGGCCACAAGGTGCTCATCACGCAGGTGTTCGCCGATGACGACCAGAACCTCGAGAGCGACCCGACCTTCGGCGTGACGCGGCGGCTGATCGGCTGCTTCGCACTGGCACCCGATGGCCGGAGCGCCACGCTGCAGTACGACTTCCAGCTCGAACCGGGCGAGATGAAGTTCCCGCGTCCTCCCATCCCCTGAACCCACGCTTCCATCCCATGAGCTTCGATCCTGTTTCCCGACTCGACGGCAAGGTCGCCGTCATCACCGGCGGCCTTGGCGCCATCGGCTACGCGACGGCGGTGCGTCTTGCCGCACTCGGCGCCACCTGCGTGCTGCTGCACCGCAAGGGCGACGATGCGGCTGCCCGCGCGGCCGCCCTGCCCTCCGCCCACGGACAACGCCACACGGCGATCCGCGCCGACATCGTCGACACGCCGAGCCTGCAGGCCGCGGCCGCCGAGGTGAAAGCCACGCACGGGCGCTGCGACATCCTCGTCAACAGCGCCGGGCACACGCAGCCCGTTCCGGCGGGCGACCTCGATGCGCTGACCGACGAACTCATCGACGAGCTGCTGCGCGCCAACTTCCGCGGCGTGTTCGCGACCATCCGCGCCTTCGCACCGATGCTGAAGGACAGCGGCGACGGGCTCGTCGCCAACATCTCGTCCATTGCGGGCTTCACGGGCGTGGGCAGCAATCTCGCGTACGTCGCGGCCAAGGCCGGCCTCGACGTGGTGGGCGATGCGCTGGCCAAGGCGCTGGCGCCGGCGGTGCGCGTGGTGTCGGTGTCGCCGGGTGCGGTCGAGTCCGGCTTCGTGCCGGGCCGCGGCGCGGAGTTCGCGAACAAGATGGCAAGCACCACGCCGCTCGGACGCATCGGCAAGCCCGACGACGTGGCGGCCACAGTGGAAGCGCTCGCGACGACGATGCGCTTCGTCACCGGCACGCGCATCGTGGTCGATGGAGGGCGCCACCTGTGAATACCACGACGCTCATCACCTGCGCCGTCACGGGCAACCTCGTGAAGCCCGAGCAGACGCCGCACCTGCCGATCACACCGGTGCAGATCGCCGACGAATGCCTGGCCGCGGCCGAGGCCGGCGCGGCGCAGGTGCACATCCACGTGCGCCATCCCGAGACCGGCAAGCCGTCGATGGAGATCGAGCTCTACCGCGAGGTGGTCGACCGCATCCGCCGCGGCAACCGCGAGCTGGTCGTCAACCTCACGACCGGCCCGGGCGGGCGCTTCATTCCGAGCGAGGACGATCCGAAGATCGCCGCGCCCGGCACCACGCTGCTGCCGCCCGAGAAGCGCGTGGAGCACATCGCGCTCATCAAGCCCGACGTGTGCTCTCTCGATCTCAACACCATGAACTCGGGCCCCGATGTGGTGATGAACACACCGAGGAACGTGCGCCGCATGGCCAGGGTGATTCGCGAGGCGGGCGTGAAGCCCGAGCTGGAGATCTTCGATTCCGGTGACATCAATCTCGCGCTCGACCTGATTGCCGACGGCACGCTCGACGGCCCCGCGATGTGGACCTTCGTCCTCGGCGTGAAGTACGGCTTCGCGCCCACGCCCGAGACGCTGCTGTACGCCCGCAACATGCTGCCGCGCGGCGCCTTCTGGAGCGCCTTCGGCATCGGCCGCATGGAGTTCCCGATCGTCGCGCAGGCCTGGCTGCTGGGCGGTCATGTGCGCGTGGGCATGGAAGACAACATCTACCTGGAGAAGGGCGTGCTGGCCGAGAGCAATGCGCAGCTGGTGGCGAAGGCGCGCGACATCCTGCTGAGCCTGGGCGGCGAGGTTGCCAACCCGCGCGAGGCACGCGCCATGCTGGGTTTGCCTGGTGCCGGGAGCTAACTTGCGGCCTCGTTCTACTCAGAGCGTTGTGGGGCATTCAGGGCGCGCTCCCGCCGACGGGGTACCTTGCTCCGCGAATGTCCTCCGGCCTTCGGCCTCCCCCTTGATTTCGCTGCGCAAGGCACCCCATCGGCGGAAGCGTTATGCAGAGCGGTCGTTGATCAACCAGCACCACAGCCGCGCCCATCGTGCACAGGGCATCGGGTGCTCCCCGCAGCGAAATCAAGGAGGAGGCCGAAGGCCGGGGGACATTCGCGGAGGGGAGTACCCGGTGGCCTGTGCACGCGCCCCGAACAACCGCGCCCTGAACAACAGCACATCCAAACAACACACGCACCCATGAGCATCGCCGCAATGCACACCACCTCCCGCGCACTGCGCGTGAACGACAAGGCCGCCAACCTCGACGCGCTGCAGATCCAGGCCGCGCCGCAGCCGGAACCCACAGCCCCCCCCGGCCACGCTGTGGTGCAAGTCGCCGCTGCCGCGGTCAACCCCAGCGACGTCAAGGCCGCGCTGGGCCTCATGCCGCAAGCCGTGTGGCCGCGCACCCCGGGCCGCGACTTCGCGGGCACCGTGGTCAGCGGTCCGGCCGAATGGATCGGCCGCGAGGTCTATGGCTCGGGCGGCGACATCGGCATCACGCGCGACGGCTCGCATGCGCGCTATCTCGTGCTGCCCGAAGCCGCGCTGCGTGCCAAGCCCCAGGGCATCTCGATGGACGAGGCCGGCGCCGTGGGCGTGCCCTTTGTCACCGCCTACGAAGGCTTCAGGCGCAGCGGCATGCCGCAGGCCGGGCAGACCGTGCTGGTGCTCGGCGCCAACGGCAAGGTCGGGCAGGCGGCGGTGCAGCTGGCCTCGCAGGCCGGTGCGCGCGTGATCGCGGTGCAGCGCCGCGCCGGACCGTTCGAGGGTTTCGCATGCGGGCCGGTCGACGTGATCGACGCGCGCCACCATGCCGACGTGGGCGCGCAGGTGCGCGAGCTCACCGGCGGGCGCGGCGCGAACATCGTCTACAACACCGTCGGCAGCGCCTACTTCGAGGCCGCCAACAAGGCCATGGCCAAGGGCGCGACGCAGATCTTCATCGCCACGCACGAGCGCGCCGTGCCCTTCGACATCTTCGCGTTCTACCGCGGCATGCACACCTTCGTGGGCATCGACTCGCTCGCGATGGACTGCGTGGCCTCCACCGCCCAGCTCGACGCGATGCGCGAAGGCTTCGAGCGCGGCACGCTCAAGCCCTTTCCCGTGGCGCGGCACTTCATGCTCGACGAAGCGATGGACGCCTACCGGCTCGTGCTCTCGGGCAGCACCGATCGTGTCGTGCTGCGCCCCTGACGATGAACAGCAACCCAGGAACACCGCCATGCACGTGACCCGTTTCAGCGAAGCGCCGCACTACGAGGCGCCCAATCATTTCGACATGCGCTGCCTGCGCCTGCAGGGCAAGGAGGCCGGGCCCTCGACGCAGATGTGGATGGGCATGAGCCAGATCCTGCCCGGCGGCCGCACCGGGCTCGACGGCTCGCCGATGGAAAAGCTCTACCTCGTGCTCGAAGGCCAGCTCTATGTGGTCGGCGAACTCGATGGCACGCACCAGGAAGAAGTGCTCGGCCCCTACGACAGCTGCCGCTTCGCGCCCGGCGAGAAGCGCCAGCTCGAGAACCGCAGCAATCGGCCGGTGCTGGTGGCGCTGGTGATGCCGAACGCACCGCCGGCCGCCTAGGCCCTCTTCAGTCATTCATCGCTCACCCAATTAAATCAACGGAGACAAGACGCATGAAGAAGACATTCCACACCTGGAGCCGCCGGCAGGCGCTCACGATGGCCGCGGCATTCGCGGCCTGCACGCTCGGCGGCACCGGCGCACACGCGCAAGGCGCATGGCCCGGCGCGCAGCCGATCAAGCTCGTGGTGCCGTTCACCGCAGGCAGCGGTACCGACATCGTCGCGCGGCTCGTGGCCGAGAAGCTCGGGCCCGCACTGGGCACCAGCGTGGTGGTGGACAACAAGCCCGGCGCCGGCGGCACGCTGGGCGCAGCCATCGCGGCCAAGGCGCCGGCCGATGGCTACACGCTGCTGGTGCATTCGGCCGGGCATCTCGTGAACCCGTGGATCTACAAGGGCCTGTCCTACGACACCCTCAAGGACTTCACCGGCATCACGCCGATGGCGAGCCTGCCCAACGTGCTGGTGACCGGGCCTTCGCACTTCGCGAACGTGCAGGACCTGGTCGCGAAGGCCAAGGCCAAGGCCAGGCCGGGCGGCTTCAACTACGGCTCGGCGGGCAACGGCTCGGCCACGCACATGAACGCCGAGGTGTTCCGCCTGGCGGCCGGGCTCGATGCGCAGCACGTGCCCTTCCGCGGCACGCCCGAGGCCATGACCGAGGTGATGGCCGGGCGCGTCGACTGGTTCTTCGCGCCGATGGTGTCGGCCCTGCCGCTCATCAAGAGCGGCAAGCTGCAGGCGCTGGCCGTGGGCACCGCGAAGCGCTCGCCCGCGCTGCCCGATGCGCCCACCACGGTGGAAGCCGGCGTGCCGGGTTCCGAGTATCTGTTCTGGGTCGGGCTGTTCGCACCCGCGAAGACGCCGCAGCCGGTGGTGGACCGCCTGCAGGCCGAGGTCGCGAAGATCATGGCCTCGCCCGAACTCAAGGAACGCCTCGACAAGCTCGGCGCCGAGCCCTTCACGATGCCGCCGGCGCAGTTCAACAAGTTCATTGCCGATGAAACGGCCAAGGCGCAGCAGGTGGTCAAGGCCGCGAGCATCAAGGTGGATTGACCATGCTGCGCACACTGCTCACGGCGGCCACAACCGCCGCATTGCTGCTGCCGCTCGCCGCACAGGCCCAGCCGGCCGACCTGGTCGTCACCAATGCGAAGATCGCCACGCTCGACGCGGCCTCCACCACCGCACAGGCGCTGGCCGTGCGCGACGGCCGCATCGTGGCCCTCGGCAATGCCGCGCAGATGCGCGCGCTCTCGGGCCCGATCACGCGCACGGTGGATGCGGGCGGACGCACCGTGATCCCGGGCCTCATCGACTCGCACATGCATGCGGTGCGCGCGGCGCTGAGCTACTCGACCGAGGTCAACTGGATCGGCGCCGGCAGCATCGGCGAAGCCATGGACCGCATCCGCGCCGCGGCCGCGCGTGCGCGGCCCGGCGGCTGGCTGATCGTGGCCGGGGGCTGGACCGAGCAGCAGTTCGCCGAGCGCCGCCGCCCCACCATGGCCGAACTGCAGGAGGCCGCGCCCAACCATCCGGTGTATGTGCAGCTGTTCTATGAAGCGGTGGTGATGACGCCCAAGGCGCTCGAAGCGCTCGGCGTTCCGGCGGGCACGCTGCCGGCCGGCATGAAGCCCGCGGCGGACGGGGCACCTGGCTGGATGACGGGCGACATCGTCGGCATCTCGGCCCTGTTCGACAAGCTGCCCAAGCCGACCTACGAGGACAACCTGGCCGGCACGCGCGCCTTCTTCCGCGAGCTGAACCGCCTGGGCATCACCGGCCTGGTGGATCCGGGCGGCTTCAGCATCGCGCCTTCGCAGTACGCGGCGCTGTTCGAGCTGTGGCGCGAGAAGGCGCTGACGCTGCGCGTGGCCTACAGCGTGTTCGCGCAGAAGCCCGGCGCCGAGCTGCAGGAGTTCCGCGATCTCACGCAGATGCTGCCGATGGGCTTCGGCGACGAGATGCTCAAGTTCAACGGCCTCGGCGAACGCGTGACGCTCGCGATGTACAACAACAATTTTCCCGACGCGGCCGCGAAGGAGAAGTTCTACGAGCTCATCAAGTGGGCGGCGATGCGCAGGCTCGCGGTCACCATCCACTGGCAGGAGAACGGCTCGGTCGAGCACCTGCTCGGGCTCTACGAGAAGCTCAACGCCGAAGTGCCGATCAAGGACCTGCGCTGGTCGATCGCGCACCTGGACGACGCCTCGCCCGAAACGCTCGCGCGCATGAAGGCGCTCGGCATCGGCTGGACCCTGCAGGACGCGATGTACTTCCAGGGCGACCGCGCACTCGCCACGCGCGGCGACGCGGCGCGCCGCATGCCGCCCATCGGCAGCGCGCTGCGCACCGGCGTGAATGTGGGTGCCGGCACCGATGCGCACCGCGTGGCTTCGTACAACCCCTTCGTCGCGCTGCAATGGATGCTCGACGGCAGGACGGTGAGCGGCAAGCCCATGCGCGGCGCCGACGAGACGCCCACGCGCGAACAGGCGCTGCGGCTCTACACGGTGGGCAGCGCGTGGTTCAGCTTCGACGAGGGCAAACGCGGAACGCTCGAAGTGGGCAAGCTCGCGGACTTCGCGATCCTCGACCAGGACTTCTTCTCTGTGCCGCTGGAGCGCATCGGCAAGACGGTGTCGCTGATGACGGTGGTGGGCGGACGCGTGGTGTATGCCGCGCGGCCCTTCGACGCCGCAGGCACCTCGGTCGCCGCGGCACCCTAGGGTTGTGCGAGCGCCCGCCGCACGCGTTCACGCAGCACCGGCAGCACCTCGCTCTCGAACCACGGGTGGTGCTTGAACCAGCCGGTGTTGCGCGGCGACGGATGCGGCAGCGGAACGAAGCGCGGCGCATAGTCCGCAAAGGCCGCGACGGTTTCGGTGACGCCGGCCTTGCGCGCCGCGCCCAGGAAGTGGCGCTGCGCATACTGGCCGATCAAGAGCGTGAGCTCGACCCGGCTCATCTGCGCGAGCAGGCGCGCATGCCAGAGTTCGGCGCACTCGCGGCGCGGCGGCAGGTCGCCGCTGCTGCCGCGGCCCGGGTAGCAATAGCCCATCGGCATGATCGCGATGCGCGCGGCGTCGTAGAACAGCTCGCGGTCGATGCCGAGCCAGCGGCGCAATTGCTCGCCGCTCTTGTCATCCCATGGCAGGCCGGTGGCATGCACCGTCAGGCTCGGCGCCTGGCCGACGATCAAGAGGCGCGCGCTGGCGCTGGCCTGCACCACGGGCCTCGGGCCCAGCGGCAGCTGTGCGGCGCAGGCGGTGCAGCTGCGGATTTCCGCGAGCAGCACGTCCATGGCGCCGGCACGCGCGCTATTCGGAGAACCGGCCGAAGAAGCCATTGAGATCGGTCCCCGAGGCTGCGCCTTCGAAGCCGTCGAAACGCCCCTTCTCGGCCAGCGCCCGCGCGGCGCGGTCGAAGCCGCCCCAGGCCGCGCGGGCGAGCGCGCCGCCCACGCTGACGCGCCGCACGCCGAGCTCGGCAATGTCCTGCATGCTGAGCTCGCTGGGCCAGCCGATCAGCAGGTTGACCGGCTTGGGCGCCACCGCGGCCACCACCGCGGCGATCTGCTCGCGCGTGCGGATGCCCGGTGCGTAGAGGCAGTCGGCGCCGGCTTCGGCATAGGCCTTGAGGCGGGCGATGGCGTCGTCGAGGTCGGGGCGGCCGGCGAAGAAGTTCTCGGCGCGGCCCACCAGCAGCGTGTCGCCGCCGGTGGCATCGATGGCGCGGCGCGCCGCGCGCAGCCGCTCGACCGCCACGCCGATCTCGAACAGCGGATTCGCCGCATCGCCGGTCGAGTCCTCGATCGACAGGCCCGCCACGCCGGTCTCGACGGCCAGGCGCACGCTTTCGGCCACGCCCTGGGCATCGGCCGCAAAGCCGTTCTCGAAGTCCGCATTCACGGGCAGGTCGGTGGCACTGACGATGTCGCGCAGGTGGGCCAGCATGGTGTCGCGCGATTGCCCTCCGTCGGCCAGGCCCTGCGACCAGGCATGGCCCGAGCTCGTGGTGGCGAGCGCCTTGAAGCCCAGGCCCTGCAGGTAGCGCGCGCTGCCCTTGTCCCAGGGATTCGGAATGGCGAAGCATCCCTGCTGGTGGAGCGCGCGGAACTCGGCGCGTTTCTGGGCGACGGTGCGGGTCATGGAAGCCTCATCTTTCTTGCGTGCGAAGCATGAGGTTTTAACGCAAGGAGGCGGACATTGCGCGGGCACAGCTTTCGGTGTTCTGATCGGGCCCCATGTCCTACGTCATCCTGCTCTTCATCCATCTTCTCGCCGCCGCCTTCTGGGTCGGCGGCATGGCCACCCTGCACTTCGCGGTGCGCCCCGCCGCGATCGCCACGCTGGAGCCGCCGCTGCGCCTGCGCACGATGGCAGCGGCGCTGCGGCGCTTCTTCGTGGGCGTGGACGCGGCCGTCACGCTGCTGTTCGCGACCGGCGTGGCGATGATCCTGCTCGCGGGCGGCTTTCGCGCGGTGCACTGGCGCATCGAGGCGATGATGGGCATCGCCCTCGTGATGGCCGGCATCTACGTCTACATCCGCGCCTCGGTGTTCAGGGCGATGCGCCGCGCAGTGGAAGAAAGCGCGTGGCCGGTGGCGGCCGCGCGGCTCAACACCGTGCGCCTGCTGGTGACGGTGAACCTCGCGCTCGGCGTGGCGGTGTTCGCCGTGGCGACCATCGGGCGCGCCGGCTAGAAGCTGCCGCCTGCCGGGCCTTTCAGCTCGACGCCGTTGCCGTCAGGGTCGGCGATGTAGATCGAAGGCCCGTTGCCCTCGGCGCCGAAGTTGTTCTGCACCTCGCCATGCACCGGCACGCCGTGCCGCGCCATCAGCGCGCGGATGGCGGCCTCGTCGAAGGGCTCGATGCGCAGGCAGAGGTGGTCGACGTTGCGGCCTTCCTTGCCGGCGAGCGCACCGCCCTGCCGGCCGAGCGGGCCGTCGTGCGAGACGAGGTCGATGAGGCTCGAACCGGCCCGCAGGTGCACCAGCCCCAGGTCGTCACGGCGCTTCTCGAGCTGGCAGCCCAGCACATCGCGGTAGAAGGCGATCGACCGCTCGATGTCCTTCACGCGCAGCACGACATGGTCGATGCGCAGGACCGAGAACGGCGGGCTGTGCGTCGGGTTGGCCATGGCGTGCGTCCTTTCTACATGGGGTTCAGACCACGCCGGCCGCGCGCAGCGCGTCGAAGCGCGCGGCATCGATGCCGAATTCGGCCAGCACCTCGCGCGTGTGCTGCCCGAGCGCCGGCGGCGCATGGCGCAGCACGGGCGGGGTGGCCGTGAGGCGCAGCGGGCTCGCCACGCCGGTGATGCTGGCGATGCCGTCGCCCGCATCGCGCGGCAGCGTGACGGCCAGGCCGCGCGACTTGACCTGCGCATCGTCGAAGGCCTGCGCGATGTCGTTGATCGGGCCGCAGGGCACGGCCTTGTCTTCGAGCAGCGCGACCCAGTCGGCAGTGCTGCGGGTGCGCGTGAGCTCTTCCATCATCGGAATCAGCACGCCGCGGTGCTTCACGCGCAGCGTGTTGCTCGCAAAGCGCGCGTCGGTGGCCCATTCCGCATGGCCGGCCGCTTCGCAGAAGCGCGCGAACTGGCCGTTGTTGCCGATGGCCAGCAGCATCGAGCCGTCCTGCGTCGGAAAGTCCTGGTAGGGCGCCAGGCTCGGGTGCGTGTTGCCCTGTCGCTGCGGCGGCTTGCCGGTGTTGAGGAAGGCACTGGCCTGGTTCGCGAGGATGGCCATGCCCACGTCGAGCAGCGCCATGTCGATGTGCTGGCCTTCGCCCGTGCGGTCCCGCACCTGCAGCGCCGCAAGAATGGCGGTGCTCGCGTAGACGCCGGTGAACAGGTCGGTCAGCGCCACGCCCACGCGCAGCGGGCCGCCGCCGGGTTCGCCGTCGGGACGGCCGGTGATGCTCATCATGCCGGTCATGGCCTGGATCATCAGGTCGTAGCCCGCGCGCTCGGCGTACGGGCCGTCGTGGCCGAAGCCCGTTACGCTGCAGTAGATGAGGCGCGGGTTGGCCGCGCGCAGGCTCTGGTGGTCGAGGCCGTATTGCCTGAGGCCCCCCGTCTTGAAGTTCTCCACCACGATGTCGGCCTGCGCCGCCATCTGCTTGAGCAGCGCCTGCCCCTCGGGCGTGGCCATGTCGACCGTGACCGAGCGCTTGTTGCGGTTGCAGGCCGTGAAGTAGCTGGCCTGGTCGGTGTCGTTGCCGTTCGCGTCCTTGATGAAGGGCGGCCCCCAGGTGCGCGTGTCGTCGCCGACGCCGGGGCGTTCGATCTTGACGACGTCGGCGCCCAGGTCCGCGAGGATCTGCGTGCACCATGGGCCCGCGAGCACGCGGGACAGATCGAGGACCTTGATGCCGTCGAGTGCTGCGGGCTTGGCGGTCATGCGTTCCTTCAGTTGGCGAAGGCGGCGATGCCGGTGATGGCGCGGCCCAGAATGAGCGCGTGGATGTCGTGCGTGCCTTCGTAGGTGTTGACCACCTCGAGGTTCACGAGGTGGCGCGCCACGCCGAACTCGTCGCTGATGCCGTTGCCGCCCATCATGTCGCGCGCCAGGCGGGCGATGTCGAGGGCCTTGCCGCAGTTGTTGCGCTTCATGATCGAGGTGATCTCGACCGAGGCCGTGCCTTCGTCCTTCATGCGGCCCAGGCGCAGGCTGCCCTGCAGGCCCAGCGTGATCTCGGTCTGCATGTCGGCCAGCTTCTTCTGGATCAGCTGGTTGGCGGCGAGCGGGCGGCCGAACTGCTTGCGGTCCAGCGTGTACTGGCGGGCGCGGTGCCAGCAGTCTTCGGCGGCGCCGAGCGCGCCCCAGGAGATGCCGTAGCGGGCGCTGTTGAGGCAGGTGAAGGGGCCCTTCAGGCCCTGCACTTCGGGGAAGGCGTTTTCCTCGGGGCAGAACACGCCGTCCATCACGATTTCGCCGGTGATGCTGGCGCGCAGGCCGACCTTGCCGTGGATCGCGGGGGCCGAGAGGCCCTTCATGCCCTTCTCGAGCACGAAGCCGCGGATCGGGCCGACCGTGCCGCTTTCGCTGACTTCCTTGGCCCAGACCACGAACACATCGGCGATGGGCGAGTTGCTGATCCACATCTTGGCGCCGGAAAGCGAATAGCCGCCCGGCACTTTCTTGGCGCGCGTCACCATGCTGCCGGGGTCGGAACCGTGGTCGGGCTCGGTCAGGCCGAAGCAGCCGATCCATTCGCCGGTGGCGAGCTTGGGCAGGAATTTCTGCTTCTGCGCCTCGGTGCCGAATTCGAAGATCGGCACCATCACCAGCGAGCTCTGCACGCTGGCCATCGAGCGGTAGCCCGAATCGACGCGCTCGACTTCGCGCGCGATCAGTCCGTAAGCCACGTAGTTGAGGCCGGGGCCGCCGTACTGCTCGGGAATCGTCGGGCCCAGCAGGCCGAGCGCGCCCATTTCGCGAAAGATGGCGGGGTCGGTCTCGCCGCTGCGGAAGCCCTCGATGACGCGGGGCGCGAGGCGCTCCTGGCAGTAGGCATTGGCCGCGTCGCGGATCATGCGTTCTTCGTCGGTCAGCTGCTGGTCGAGAAGAAGGGGGTCGTCCCAGTGGAATTGCGCTTTGGCGGCCATGTGCTTGTCTCCGGAAGAGGAAAAAGAGGGGGAATGGACCGATCCTAGCCATGCAGGGGGTTGGGCGCAAACGATGAATCCTCACCCAGATATGCGTCTTTCGCACATCTGGCACCCATGCGGCAAGACGTTTCCATTGGTGACGGCGTCCGTCTAGTCATACACTACCGGCATACATGCGCCGCAAGATCCCGCCCCTGCAGACCCTGGTGTGCTTCGACGCGGCCGCGCGCCACGAGAGCTACACCCGCGCCGCGCAGGAACTCGCGCTCACGCAGAGCGCGGTGTCGCGCCAGATCGGCACGCTCGAAGCCTTCCTGGGCGTGGCGCTGTTCCGCCGCACGCGCCACGGCGTGGCGCTCACCGCGAGCGGCGCGGCCTATGCGCGCCAGATCACCAAGCGGCTCGAGGCGATGGAGCGCGACACGCTCGACGCCATGGCGCACCAGGGCGAAGGCGGCTCGCTCTCGTTGGCGGCCGTGCCCACCTTTGCCACGCGCTGGCTGATGCCGCGGCTCAAGGGCTTCGCGGCGCTGCAGCCCGACGTGGTGGTACACATCGAGACGCGCACCCGGCCCTTTCTCTTTGCCGACGCGGAGTTCGACGCCGCGCTGTATGCCGGCACGCCCGCGCAGGTCGAGAACTGGGCCGGCACGCGCGCCCTGATGCTGATGCACGAGGACGTGGTGCCGGTATGCAGCCCCTCGCTGTTGCCGCGCGGCAAGGCCGTGGCGCCCGCGGCCATCGCGCAGATGCCGCTGCTGCAGCAGAGCACGCGGCCCGACGGCTGGCGCCAGTGGTTCGACGCGCAGCAGGTCGATGCGCCCAATGCGCGCGGCGGCCCGCGCTACGAGCTGTTCTCCATCCTGGCCGCGGCCGCCTCGCATGGCCTGGGCGTGGCGCTGATGCCCACGATGCTGGTGGCCGACGAACTCGCGCGCGGCGAACTGGTGGTGGCCTGCGCACGGCCGCTGTCGGGCGAGCGCAACTACTACCTCGTGACGCCCGAGCGCGCCGACCAGCGGCCGCTCTTGAAGTTCTTCAGCGACTGGCTGCTGGCCGAGGCGCAGCGCAGCGCCGCCTGAGACAGTGCCGATATGATGGTCCGCACCATCGCGCACCGCCTTGCGCCCCTCACACCATGCTGAACAACATCGCTCCCTTTCTCGTGCACTGGGCCATCACCGCGCTGTCGCTGTGGGTGGCCAGCCTGATCTTTCGCGGCATCAAGTTCGAGAACACGTCCGCGCTCGTGATCTCGGCCCTGCTGCTGGGCCTGGCCAATGCCGTCGTCAAGCCGCTCCTGATCGTGCTCACGCTGCCGCTGACGCTGCTGACGCTCGGCCTCTTCCTGCTGGTGATCAACGCGCTGATGATCATGCTGGTGGCCGCGCTGGTGCGCGGGTTCAGGCTCTCGGGCTTCTGGACCGCGTTCTTCGCGAGCATCTTCATCTCGCTGCTGAGCATTGCGATCGATTCGCTGGTGAACAGCGGCGACCCCGCCACCACCATCCAGATGCCGACGGGCAGCGGCAAGTGGCTGTAGCTGCCGCAAGGGCCGGGGCATCCGCGTAATCACTGCCCCCGGGCGCTTGATTGACGAGGATGATGTCGACAATATTCAGTACTTTTGTCGACAAAGATAGCCGGACGCACCGGCGCTGAGCGGCTGCGGCCGGGCCGGCGACGGGGGTGGCGTGCAACTTGCAAGGATTTGGACATGACGGACAGCAGCTCCCCCCGCTCCTCCTCTTCCTCCAAGGCCGCCGGCAAGGTCATGCGCATCGACCGCGACGGCGACGGCACCGTGCAATCGCTCACGCGGGCCATGCAGCTGCTCGAACTGCTGGCCGACGACGACGAGGGCTACCGCCTGGTCGACATCGCGGCGCGCAGCGGCTTGTCGTCGTCCACTGCGCACCGCCTGCTCACCACGCTGGAGCAGCGCCAGTTCGTCCAGTTCGACCGCGAAACCAGCCTCTGGTATGTGGGCGTGCGCTGCTTCTCGGTGGGCGCGGCCTTCGGGCGCCGGCGCCGCATCGCGCACCTGGCGCTGCCGGTGATGCGGCGGCTGCGCGACAGCTCGGGCGAAAGCATCAACCTGGGCATTGCCGATCTGGGCGACATCGTGTTCGTCACGCAGGTGGAAAGCCGCGAGCTGATGCGCGCCATCGGCAAGCCGGGCTTTCGCGCACCGCTGCACGGCACCGCCATGGGGCAGGCCATCCTGGCCGCCATGGCCGAGGACGACGTGCTGCAGTACCTGCGCACCTACGGCCTGCCCAAGCTCACGCCCAACACCATTGCGCGTGCGTCGCGGCTGCATGAAACCCTGGGCGAGGTGCGCCGCGCGGGCTATGCGGTGGACGACGAGCAGAACGCCGTGGGCCTGCGCTGCATTGCCGCCGCCATCCGCGACGAGCATGGCCAGCCTTTCGGCGCGATCTCGCTGGTGGGGCCAACGCAGCGCATCAAGGCGGCCGACTTCGCGCAGCTCGGTGCCACGGTGCGCAGCGCCGCCGACGAGATCACCGCGGCCTACGGCGGGCGCCTGAAGTAGCCGCCAGCCCGCGTCTTCCACCGGCGTGCGGCGCCAAGTGCTTGATCCGCAAAGATTTTTTCTGCGGTTCCCGGTGCGCGGAAAACTCCGCGCGCGTGCCTTGCGGCGCGGTTCAATGGCCTCCTCTGTCGCCGCCTTGCCAATCCGCCCACCTCTGCCCTCCCAGGAGAAACCATGTCGATGCGCCCTCTTGCCAAGCCCTTTTCAAAACCGCTCGCCGCAACCTTCGTGCTCGCGCTGGCCACGTGGCTCGCCCTTCCCGCCGCCCAGGCGCAGGACCGGATCAAGCTGAAGGCCATCGGCCAGCCGCTGGCCACCGGGCTGATCCAGAAGAACAAGGAACAGCCCTTCTTCGAGAACTTTGCCGCCCGCACCGGCCTGCCGATCGATGTGGACTACAAGCCCATCGACACGCTCGGCATCAAGGACACCGAGCAGCTGCGCGTGATGAAGGCGGGCCTGTTCGACATCGTCTCGCTGCGCGTGTCGCAGAACTCGCGCGACGAGCCGACGATCCTGGGCCTCGACCTGGTCGGCGCCGCGCCTGACTACGCCACCGGCCGCAAGGTGGCCAAGGCCTACTTCGACACGGTCGATGCGCGGCTGCAGCAGCAGTTCAACGTGAAGCTGCTCGGCGTGTGGCCCTTCGGCCCGCAGATCCTGTTCTGCAAGAAGCCGATTGCCTCGCTGGCCGACATCAAGGGCATGAAGGTGCGCGTGTACGACCAGAACCTGGCCAAGTTCATCGAGATGGTGGGCGGCACGCCGGTGCCGGTGTCGTTCGCCGACACGCACCAGTCGCTGTCGCTCGGCGTGGTCGACTGCGCCATCACCGGGCCGAGCTCGGCCAACTCGGCCGGCTGGCCCGAGGTCACGACCCACCAGCTGGCCATCGGCTTCCAGATGGCGCTCAACGGCTACGGCATGACGATGAAGTCGTGGAACGCGCTCAAGCCCGAGCAGCAGGCCAAGCTCAAGGCGGCCTTCGACGGCCTGACCGAAGAGGTGTGGAAGTACTCCGAAGAGCTGTTCCGCGATGCGCTCAACTGCAACGCCGGCAAGGACCCGTGCACCACCGGCAAGAAGTTCAAGCTGGTCGACGTGCCGGTCACGCCGGCCGACCTCGAGCTGGTGCGCGGCGCGGTCGGCAAGGTGTCGCTGCCGGTGTGGGCCGAGGTCTGCGACAAGTCGAACCCGGGCTGTTCCAAGGGCTGGCAGGCGACCGTGGCGCCGGTGCTGGGGCTCAAGTGAGCAGCGCGGCCATGAGCGAGCGGCCGCAGTCCACCGCCGCATCGCCCGAGGAAGCGCAGCGCGCGCCGCGGCAGGTCAGCTTCAAGACGCGCGTGGAGACGGTGCTGGCCACCCTCTTCGGCGCCATCTTCCTCGGCCTGTCGCTGATCGTGACCATCGAGACCGCCGCGCGCAAGCTGTTCAACATCTCGCTGCAGGGTGCGGACGAGCTCGGCGGCTATGCGCTCGCGGTGGGCTCGACCATTGCCTTCAGCCTCGCGCTCATGGGCCGCAACCACATCCGCGTCGACGTGTTCCACGAGAAGTTTCCGGTCCGCGTGCAGGCGCTGCTGAACTGGATCTCGGCGGTGTCGCTGGCCGCGCTCGCGGTCTTCATCGGCTGGGTGGCGTTCAAGGTGATCGGCGACACCATGGCCTACCGCAGCACCGCGCAGACGCCGTGGGCCACGCCGCTGATCATTCCGCAGGGCGTCTGGTATGCGGGGCTGGTGATCTTCGCGCTGGTGGCCTGCGGGCTCGCGCTGCGCGCCACCCGGCTGCTGCTTCGCGGCGACATCGCGGCGCTGAATACCGACTTCCATCCCAAGAGCGCCAAGGAAGAACTCAAGGAAGAGCTCGACGACCTCGCGGTGCGCCAGGCGCCGCAGCCCGGCGAAGGAGACAAGCCATGAACCTGCTCGTCATAGGACTCGCGTTCTTCGCGATGCTCGGCATGATGCTGGTCGGCATGCCCATTGCCGTGTCGATGGCGCTGGTGGGCATCGTGGGCGGCATCGCGGCCTACGGCACGCCCTTCATGGACTCGATCGCGCCCGTGGTCTGGGGCGTGCAGAACGAGAACCTGCTGACCTCGGTGCCGCTGTTCGTGCTGCTCGGCGAACTGCTGCTGCGCTCGGGCATCGCCGACCGCATGTACATCGCGCTGTCGGCCTGGCTCGGCCGCCTGCCCGGCGGGCTGCTGCACACCAACATCGGCAGCTGCGCGCTGTTCGCGGCCACCTCGGGCTCGTCGGTGGCCACCGCCGCCACGGTGGGCACGGTGGCGCTGCCTTCGCTGCACCGGCGCGGCTACTCGATGCGCGCCTCGCTCGGCAGCCTGGCCGCCGGCGGCACGCTGGGCATCCTGATTCCGCCCAGCGTGAACATGATCGTGTACGGCTCCCTCACCAACAACTCGATCGGCAAGCTGTTCATCGCGGGCATCATCCCGGGCCTGCTCTTGACCGGCTTCTTCATGCTCTGGATCGCGGTCTCCAGCCTGGCAAGCGGCAATGCGATGCGCGAGCCCAAGGTGCCGCTCGATGAACGCATCCGCGCGCTGGTGCACCTGGTGCCGCCGGCGGTGGTGTTCGGCATCGTGATGGGCAGCCTCTACTTCGGCATTGCGACCGCGGCCGAAAGCGCCGCGCTGGGCGTGATCGCGGCGCTGGGCTTCGTGCTGCACTCGGGCAAGCTGAGCTGGGAGCTGATGCGCAACTGCTTCGTCTCGACCGCGCGCGTGAGCGGCATGATCCTGCTGATCGTGGTGGCGGCCTTCGTGCTGAACCTGACGGTGAGCCTCACCGGCGTGGCCGAGGCCATGACCAAGTGGGTCTCGGGCCTGGGCCTGTCGGCCACGGGGCTGATCCTCGCGCTGATGCTGTTCTACCTGGTGCTCGGCATGTTCATGGACGTGCTGTCGATGCAGGTGGCCACCATTCCCATCACCTACCCGATCGCCACGGCGCTGGGTGTCGACCCGATCTGGTTCGGCATCTTCATCGTGCTGATGTGCGAGCTCGGGCTCATCACGCCGCCGGTGGGCATGAACCTGTTCGTGGTGCACGGCATCCGGCCCGACAAGGGCGGCATCGAGGACGCGATCTACGGCGCGCTGCCCTATGCGCTGATCATGATCCTGTTCACCCTGCTGCTGCTGGCCGTGCCGCAGCTGGTGACCTGGCTGCCGGGCCACATGTGAGCCGCTTCGTCTGCGGTCCCTCAACCTTCCACAAGCAGAAGCCATGAAGAAACTCAAGCTCGCCCTCGTTGCCGCGGCCGCCCTCGCCCTGGCGCTGCCCGCGCTGGCCGAGAACGCGCGGCTGCGCGTGGCGGGCAGCCTGGTGTCCGGAGGGCTGATCCAGCAGAACAGGGAGCAGCCCTTCTTCGAGAACTTCGCGAAGAACACCGGGCTGCCGATCGATGCCGAGTACAAGCCGCTCGACGTGCTCGGCATGAAGGACGCCGACGGCCTGCGCGTGGTGAAGTCGGGGCTGTTCGACATCGTGGCGCTGCGCCTCGCGCAGGTCTCGCGCGACGACCCGTTCCTGCTCGGCCCCGACATCGTCGGCCTGTCGACCGACTACGACACCGCGCGCAAGGTGGTCGATGCCTACCGCGCGCCGCTCGACACACGGCTGCAGGAACGCCACGGCGCCAAGCTGCTGGGCACCTATCCGTTCGGCCCGCAGATCATGTTCTGCAAGACCCCGATTGCAGGCCTTGCCGATCTCAAGGGCAAGAAGGTGCGCGTGAGCGACCAGTCGCTCGCACGCTTCATCGAGCGGCTCGACGGCATTCCGGTGGCCCTTGCATTCACCGAGACGCAGCAGGCGCTGGAACGCGGCGTGGTCGACTGTGCGATCACCGGGCCGAGCTCCGCCAACTCGGCCGGCTGGCCCGACGTGACCACGCACGTCATGCCGATCGGCTTCCAGACCCACTTCGTCGCCTATGCCATCAACCTGAAGAAGTGGAACGCGCTGCCGCCCGGGCAGCAAGCCAGGATGACGGCCGCCTTCCAGCAGCTGGAGGCCGACACCTGGGCCTATTCGCGCGAGCTGTGGGACGACGCCTCGCGGTGCAACGTGGGGCGCGAGCCGTGCAAGCTCGGCAAGCGCTACACCATGAAGGAAGTGCCGGTGAAGCCGGCCGACCAGAAGCTGGTGCACGACGCGGTCGGCGCGGTCTCTCTGCCGCTGTGGGCCGAGGTTTGCGACAAGTCCTACGACAAGTGCTCGGCCACCTGGAAGCAGGTCGTCGCGCCGGTGGTGGGCCTGCGGTAAGCCACGATGAAAGCACTCTGGCAACTCACGGCAGCCCAGCTCGCCGACGGCTTTGGCGCCGGCGCCTTCACGCCGGAACAGGCGCTCGCGGCCTGCCTGGCGCGCACGGCCGAGGTGAACCCGCGGCTCAACGCGCTGGTCGTGCTCGATGCCGAAGGCGCGGCCGAGGCCGCCGCGCAAAGCACCGCGCGCTGGCGCTCGGGCAACGCGCTCGGCGCGCTCGATGGTGTGCCGGCCACCATCAAGGACAACCTGCAGGTGCGCGGCCTGCCCACGCACTGGGGCAGCCGCGCGCTGGCCGGCTTGGTCGCCGGGCGCGACGAGCTGGCGGTGGCGCGGCTGCGCGAAGCCGGCGCGGTGATCTTCGGCAAGACCAACGTGCCCGAGTTCACGATGCAGGGCTACACCGGCAACCCGGTCTTCGGGCCCACCGGCAATCCGTGGAACCCGGCGCTCACGCCCGGCGGCTCCTCGGGCGGCGCGGTGGCGCTGGTGGCCGCGGGCGGCTGCCCGATCGCGCTGGGCACCGACGGCGGCGGCTCCATCCGCCGGCCCGCATCGCACACCAACCTGGTCGGGCTCAAGCCCTCGCGCGGCCGCGTGCGGCGCGGCAACGGGCTGCCACCGATCTTCCTGGACTTCGAGGTGGTGGGACCGATGGCGCGCTGCGTGGACGACGTGGCCGCGGTCATGCGGGCGATCGCGCCGCGCGCCGCGGCCGATGCACCGCATGAAGCCAAGCCCGCGCGCATCCTCTACCTGCCGCGCTTCGCGGACCACCCGGTGGACCCGCACATCGCGCGGCTGGTGGATGCCGCCGCCGAGAACCTGGCCGCGCTCGGCCATCATGTCACGACGCTGCCGCGCTTCGAGCTGGCCGAGGCAGTGAACCAGCGCTGGCCGCTGCTCGCGCAGGTGGGGCTGGCCTGGCTGGTGGACCATCCGCAAGAACTCTGGCCGCGGCCCTTCGATCCTGCGCTGTTCGGCCCCGCAATGCAGGCCAACACCGGGACCGGCCGCGCCGCCTCCGCGCGCGAGCTGTTCGAACTGCTGTTCGAGGCCGAGCGCCTGCGCGGCGAACTCGCAGGCCTGTTCGAACAGCACGACTTCCTGCTGACCCCCGCGACCGCGGCGCTGCCCTGGCCCGCGGCCGACACCCATCCGCCGCGCATCGACGGCCGCGAGGTCGGTCCGCGCGGCCATGCGGTGTTCGCGGGCTTCGTCAACGCCGTGGGTCTGCCCGCGATCGCGCTGCCCTGCGGCTTTGCCGAGGGCCTGCCGGTGGGGCTGCAGCTGGTCGCGCGCGAAGGCGGCGACGACGCGCTGCTGGCGTTGGCCCGCCAATTCGAACGCGCCCATCCGTGGCAGCGCTTTCCCGCCCTGTGAGCGCGGCCGGCGGCGGCCTTGCACCGGCCAGCGCCGCACACGCGCTGCATCTCGCGCGGCGCGAGGGCCGGCGCGTGCCCTCGGCGCTGCTGCAGACGGCCAGCCGCAGCGAGGCCTATGCCATCCAGGACGCCACGCTGGCGGCGATCGGCCCGGTCGGCGGCTGGAAGGTCGGCGCGCGCGCGCCCGGCCAGGAACCCACCTGCGCGCCGCTGCCGGCCGAGGGGCTGCTGCCCGGCGGCGTGCGCCTGCAGGGCCCGGCATGGCGGCTGCGCGGCATCGAGGCCGAGGTCGGCTTCCAGCTCGGCGCCGACCTGCCGCCGCGCGCCGCGCCCTACACGCTGGCCGATGTGGCGGGCGCCGTCGAATCGGTGCTGCCGGTGATCGAGATCGTCGAGACCCGGCTGGCCGACTGGTTCGGCGCCCATGCCAACGCCCTGCTGGCCGACCTGCTGAGCCATGGCGCGCTGGTGCTGGGGCAACGCCAGCCCTTCGCGCCGGCCTGGTTCGACCTGCGGCATGCCGAGGCCGCGCTGCATTTCGACGGGCAGACCGTCGCGCACACCGTGGGCGAGCATCCGAGCCCCGATGCGGGCGCGCTGCTGGTGTGGCTGGCCAACCATTGCGCCGCGCGCGGCGGCGGGCTCAGGGCCGGGCAGATCGTCACGAGCGGCTCGTGCACCGGCATGCTGTTCGCCTCGGCGGGCACGGCCGTGCGCGTGGAGATCGGCGAACTCGCGCCGCTGGCGCTTTCGTTCTGAGGTTCGCGCGCGGGCATCGCCGCGTGGCCGGAACCCATGTCCGGAAACAGCGAGCGCCGCGGCCGCGCCGGCCGCACACTTTCGGCATGCCGACCTCTCCTGCCAACATCGTCCGCGCCCTCGACTGGCCCCGCATCGAAACCGAGCTTGCCACGCGCGGCTGCGCGACCACCGGCGTGCTGTTCAGCCCGAAGGAATGCGCCGCGCTGGCCGCGCTCTATGACGAGCCCAGCCGTTTCCGCAGCCGCGTGGTGATGCAGCGCCACGGCTTCGGCCAGGGCGAGTACCAGTACTTCGACCACCCGCTGCCCGCTTCGATCGCGGCCTGGCGCAGCGCGCTGTACGAGCGCCTCGCGCCGCTCGCGAACGCATGGGCCGCCGCCATGGGGCAGCCGGCCGACTACCCGCCCGACCACGCGGCCTACCTCGCGCGCTGCCATGCGGCGGGCCAGCTGCGCCCCACGCCGCTGCTGCTGCGCTATGTCGAGGGCGACTACAACTGCCTGCACCAGGACCTGTACGGCGAGCTGCAGTTCCCAATGCAGCTCACGGTGCTGCTGAGCCGGCCGGGCGAAGACTTCACGGGGGGCGAATTCGTGCTCACCGAGCAGCGCCCGCGCATGCAGTCGCGCGCCGATGTGGTGCCGCTCGCGCAGGGCGAGGCGGTGATCTTCGCGGTCAACCAGCGGCCCGTGGCGGGCACGCGCGGCACTTACCGCGTCACCATGCGGCATGGCGTGAGCCGCGTGCGCTCGGGGCGGCGGCACACGCTGGGAATCATCTTCCACGACGCGCGCTAGCAAGGCCCGCGTCTTGCGCACGACCGTGCCATGACGCGCGCGGCCCGAAGTCGCGCAAAATCCGCCCTGCACCCCGGGTGCTCGCCATGATTTCCGACAACAAAACGATCGGAGCAGCGAGCGGCCGGATGCGATCCGCGGCCCGACGTGACGGCCGCGGGTGCGTTCGAGTGGTCGACAGGGAGCTGTATGAACAAGAAGAACTCATCCGGGTCTGTGGATGGGGCGGGAAAGCCGCCTCTCGCATTCTTTGAATTTTCCGCCTCCGTGGCGCGGCTCTCGCGCCGCTTCAGGGTCGACGTGAGCACCATCGTGAGCGCCGTGGCGCTGACGCAGTCGCTGCTGCTGGCCACGCTCGGCTACTGGGGCTCGCAGCGGCTGGTGGCGAAGATCGGCGCCTCCGCGCACGCGGCCAACCACCACCGCACCGAGGACAACATGCGCGCCGTCCTCGCCAGGACCGAGTCGACGGTCGGAGCGCTGGCCGGCGCGCCCAGCCTCGGTCCCGCAGGCGAGCATGCCCAGCGCACGGCCGAGCTTCTCTGGACCCTGCTGCAGCAGTCGCCCGAACTCGACAGCCTCTACGTGGCCGACGACACGGGCCAGATGATGATGGCGCTGCGCTACCCGGTGCCGGCCATCCGGCGCATCGTGCGCGGCGCGGGCACCGGCGAACTCGCCATCGAGACCTGGCAGTACAAGCTGCCGCCCGCGCCCGAGGTCGACGCACAGCAGCGCTTCGCCACGCAGCGCATCGAGTCCTTCCGCAGCAGCTTCGACCCGCGGCTGCAGCGCTGGTATCAGGAGGCCCGCCAGATGCGCAGGCCCGTATGGACGGCGCCCTACACCTTCGCCGCGACGCAGGAACTGGGTGTGACCTACGCATTGACCAGCAAGCGCCGCCACGCCGAAGGCGGCTCGAAGATGCTGGTGGTGGGCGGCGATGTCTCGCTGGGCCGGCTCTCGCAGTTCGTGCGGCTCTTCGCGAGCGACGGCCGCGGCGAGAGCGCCGTGCTGGGCACCGACTTCCAGGTGCTGGCGCGCAGCGACCAGCCCGGCGTGCTGCGCCGGCCGGAGCCGCCCACCGGCGTGCTGGGCGCGCTGCACGCGCAGATGCTGGGCGACGGCACGGCCGGCAGCGCAAGCGGCGCGGCCTTCTCGTTCGACCACGAGGGGCGGCCCTACCTCGCGCAGGCCTCGCCGATTCCCTCCACCGGCTGGCAGCTGGTGAGCTGGGTGCCCGAGGACTTCGTGCTGGGCGAGCTGCGGCGCGCCGTGCTGTGGTGGCTGCTGCTGGGCCTGGCCTTGCTCGCGGCCGCGCTGTTCGTGTCGCTGCAGTTGTCCAGGCTGGTCACCTCGCCGGTCGAGAAGCTCGCGCAGACCGCGCGCCGCATCGGCCTGCTGGAGCTCGACGACCTGCCGCGCGAGCCGAGTCGCGTGCTCGAGATCCAGCACCTGGACCAGGCGCTGGACGAGTCGGCGCGCAGCCTCCGGGCGTTCAGCAAGTTCGTGCCGGTGGACGTCATCAGCCAGCTCGTGGCCGAAGGCCAGGCACTGGCACCCAGCGGCTCGCCGCGGCGCATGACCGTGATGTTCACCGACATCGAGGGCTTCACGCGGATCTCCGAGTCGATGGAGGCCAATGTGCTGGTGCGCATGCTGACCGAATACTTCAACCTGGCAACGCGGGTGCTGGCGCGCTATGGCGGCGTGGTCGACAAGTTCATGGGCGACGGCATCATGGTGCTGTGGGGCGCGCCCGCCGACCTGAAGGACGCGGAGTACCGCGCCTGCCTGGCCGCGCTGCAGCTGCATATCGAGACGAGCGCGCTCAACCGCAAGTGGCGCGCCGACGGGCTGCCCGAGTTCCGCACGCGCGTGGGCATCCACACCGGCGTGGCGATCGCGGGGGTGCTGGGCTCGAACGACCGGCTGTCCTACACGGCCCTGGGCGACGTGGTCAACGTGGCGAGCCGCATCGAGGGCATCAACAAGCAGCTGGGCACGCACACGCTGATCTCGGAGGTCACCTGCGCGGGCCTGAAGGGCCGGCTGCAGACGCGCCGCATCGACGAGCGGGTGGCGCTGCGCGGCCGCCAGACGCGCATGGTGCTCTACGAACTGCTGATGCCCTGAGAGGCCGCGGCGCGCCGCGCCGCAAACTCCACGTACCAGCCGAGCGAGCCGGGGTTGGCCATGGCCTCGGGATTGACCACCTTCTCGAGCGGCTGGCCCAGCAGCAGCTTCTTGATCGGCAGCTCCTGCTTCTTGCCCGAGAGCGTGCGCGGGATCTCGGCCACCTGGAAGATGTCGTTGGGCAGGAAGCGCGGCGAGAGCGAGGTCTTGATCGCGTTGTTGATCTTCGCGCGCATCGCATCGTCGAGCGCCACGCCGGGGCGCAGCACCACGAACAGCGGCATGTAGCTTTCGCGGCCCAGGTATTCGAGGTCGACCACCATCGAGTCGAGCACTTCGGGCAGCGCCTCGACGGCGCTGTAGATCTCGCTGGTGCCCATGCGCAGGCCCTGGCGGTTGATGGTGGCGTCGCTGCGGCCGTAGATGATGCAGCCGCCGTCCTCGCCGATCTTGATCCAGTCGCCGTGGCGCCAGACACCGGGATAGGTGTCGAAGTAGCTCGACAGGTAGCGCGCGTTGCCTTCGTCGCCCCAGAAGTACAGCGGCATCGATGGAATGGGGCGCGTACAGACCAGCTCGCCCACTTCGCCGATGACGGGCTTGCCGTCCTCGTTCCAGGCCTCCACCGCATGGCCGATCTGGCGGCACTGCATCTGGCCGGGCACCTCGGGCAGCTCGCGGTTGCCGCCGACGAAGGCGCCGCAGAAGTCTGTCCCCCCTGAGATGTTGCACCACCACACGCTGCTCGCGCCGGCGGCCAGCAGCTGCGCCGTGCCCCAGCGCTGCACCTCTTCCGACAGCGGCGAGCCGGTGCTGCCGAGCGCACGCACGCGCGACAGGTCGCCGCACTCGGCCGCGACCACGCCGGCCTTCATGCAGTTGGTGAAGTAGGCCGCGCCGGCACCGAAGAAGGTGATGCGGTGCTTCGCGACGAAGCGCCACAGCACGCTCCAGTCGGGCTTCTCCTTGCTGCCGGCCGGATGGCCGTCGTAGATGACGATGGTCGCGCCGAAGGCCAGGCCCGCGAGCTGGCAGTTCCACATGACCCAGCCGGTCGAGCTGTACCAGTGGAAGCGCTCGTTGAAGTTGTTGGCGCCGTAGCTCGCGCCGATGTCGTTGTGCAGCCCGCAGGCGTACATCGTCATGATGATGCCGCCCTGCCCGTGCACGATGGGCTTGGGCAGGCCGGTGGTGCCGCTCGAATAGACGATCCAGATCGGATGGTCGAAGGGCAGCCACTCGGGCTCGAAGGCCGCGACCTCGGCGTCGCGGCGCGCACTGGCGGCCTGCCAGTCGGCATCGGCAGCGAGCTGCTCGGCGGCATAAGGCGTGCGCAGCAACAGCAGCTTCTGCACGCTGGGCAATGCGCCGCGCAGTTCCTGCACCACCGCGCTGCGGTCGATGGGCTTGGCGCCGTAGTGCACGCCGTCGGCCGCGATCAGCAGCTTGGGCTCGATCTGGCGGAAGCGGTCGACCACCGCGGCCGTGCCCATGTCGGGCGCGCACACGCTCCACACCGCGCCGATGCTCGAACACGCGAGAAACGCGACCATGGTCTCGGGCACGTTGGGCATGTAGGCGGCCACGCGGTCGCCGCGCTGGACGCCCAGCGACTTGAGCGTGAGCGCCACCGAGGCCACCTGCCGGCGCAGTTCGGGCCAGGACATCTCGCGCACTTCACCCCGTTCGTTGTCGCTCACGATGGCGGGCATGCCGGCCGCATGCGCCGCGTCGGCATGGCGCAGCACCTCGCGCGCGTAGTTGACCTGCGCGCCCGGAAACCACGTCGCGCCGGGCATGCGGTCGTCGGCCAGCACCGCCGTGTGCGGCGTGGGCGACACGATGCCCATGTAGTCCCAGATGCTCTGCCAGAAGGCGTCGAGGTCGGTCACGGACCAGCGCCACAGCGCGTCGTAGGTGTCGAAGGACAGGCCGCGCTGCTCGCGCAGCCAGTCCTGGTAGAGGCGGATCTGGGGAATGTTGGGAGCGGGCATGCACCGAGCCTAATGCCGCATTCCGCGCCGTTCAACCGGGTTTGACCTCAGGGTTTGTACGTGTGTTCAATAGTTTTGTACAGACGTTCAATACGCCCGATGAACACCCGCACCCAGCCCGCCAGGCGAAGCGCCCACCGGGCCGCAGCCACAGCCGCCGAAGCGGCCCGGCCCGATCGGCGCCACGCCATCCTGCTGGCGGCGGAAAAGCTTTTTGCGCAGCACGGCTACCACGCGGTCACCATCCGCCAGATCGCCGAGGAAGCGGGCGTGCCGCTGGCGCTGGTGGGCTATTACTTCGGCCCGAAGCACGAGCTCTTCCATGCGATCTTCGAGCACTGGAGTCACAGCATCGAGGAGCGGCTCGCGGGCCTTCGGGCGGTGAACAACGACCCCGACGACGCGCGCACGCTGCCGCGCATCATCGAGGCCTTCACCGGGCCCGTGCTGGCGCTGCGCGCGAGCGCCGAGGGCGAGTACTACGCGCTCTTGGTGGCGCGCGAGCTCTATCACGCCACCGAGGAAGCCGACCGCGTGCTGCGCGGCTACTTCGATCCGCTGGCCGAGGCCTACATCGATGCGCTGCACGTCGCGCTGCCGCATGCCACGCGCGGGCAGGCCGCCTGGGGCTACCAGTTCTCGCTCGGAGCGCTGCTGCACCACCTGAACGACAGCCGCATCGAGCGGCTCTCGCACGGCGAGAACCGGCGCAGCGATCCGGCCGCGGCGCCGATGCTCGTGAACTTCATCGTCGGCGGGCTGCGCGCCGCGCTGCCGCGACCCAAGGCCCCGCAGAAGAAAACCACCCCCAGGAGACAGAAGACATGATGAAACGACGCACCCTGCTGTCGGCGCTGGCCGCCGCCTCGGCCGCCGCGGCGCTGCCCTCGCGCGCGCAATCGAACCCGAAGATCGTGTTCGGCTACACGGCCGTGTCCGACTTCGCCTCGGTCTTCGTGGCCGCGGAAGAGGGCTACTTCAAGAAGCGCAATCTCGACGTGGAGCTCAAGTTCATCCCGCTCAACTCCACCATCCCCGCGGCGCTGCAGTCCGATTCGCTGCAGATCGGCGGACCCACGCCCTCGGTGTTCCTGCAGGCGGTGGACGGCGGGCTCGACCTGGTGCTGGTGGCCGGCGGCGGCCTCACCTCGAAGACGATCACCGGCTTCGGCCTGGTGGCGCGCGCCGGCTCGGGCATCAAGAACCCGCAGGACTGCGTGGGCAAGAAGATCGGCGTGCCGGGGCTCGGCGCGTTCCTGCACGTGACCTTCCGTGCCTGGCTCAAGGACAGCGGCGTGGACTACCGCAAGGTCAACTTCGTCGAGGCCTCGTTCCCGCAGCATGCCGACCTGCTGCGCGGCGGCTCGGTCGACGCGGTGGTGTCGGCCGACCCGTTCATGAGCCGCATCACCGAGAGCGGCGCGGGCTATGTGGCCTCGTACTACTCCACCTTCCTGCCGGAGAACAACCAGACCATCGTGCACGCGGCCAAGCGCGAATGGGTGGCGAAGAACCCGGGCGCCGCGCGCGCGTTCCGCGAGTCGCTGGTCGAGGCCGCGGCCTTCATGCAGCAGCAAAAGAACGACGCCAAGGTGCGCGCGGCCATCGGCAAGTACATCAAGCTGCCGCCCGAGGTGCTCGCGAAGATCCAGATCTCGCCGCCCGGCGCCACGGTGAACGAGAAGCAGCTGGGCTACTGGGTCGGCCTGATGAAGGACCAGGACATGCTCAAGACCTCCATCGACGTTGCGAAGCTGATCGCCAAGTGAGCACGGCCGCCGACTTCCTTCGCTTCGACGGCGTCGCGATCCGGCTCGGCGGGCGCGAGATCCTGTCGCCCACCTCCTTCGACGTGGCGCGCGGCGAGTTCGTCTGCATCGTCGGCCCGAGCGGCTGCGGCAAGACCACGCTGCTGCGCGCGGCCAGCGGGCTCGTCACGGCGAGTGCCGGCGAAGTGCGGCGCAACGGCGTGAAGATGACCGAGCCGTCGCGCGAAGTGGCTTTCGTGTTCCAGGACTACGGCCGCGCACTGCTGCCCTGGCGCACGGTGGAGGGCAACGTGAGCCTCGCGCTCGAAGCGGCCGGCGTGCCTGCGGCCGGGCGCGCACCGCGCATTGCCGATGTGCTCGGCAAGGTCGGCCTGGCGAAGCACGCGCAGAAGTTCCCGGTGCAACTGTCGGGCGGCATGCAGCAGCGCGCGCAGATCGCCCGCTGCCTGGCGCAGAAGCCCGAGCTGATGATGATGGACGAGCCCTTCGGCGCGCTCGATGCGCTCACGCGCCAGAGCCTGCAGGACGAGCTCGCGCGGCTGGTGCGCGACGACGGGCTCACGGTGCTGTTCGTCACGCACGATCTCGAAGAGGCCATCTACCTTGGCGACCGCGTGATCGCGCTGCAGGCCAACCCCGGCCCGGGGCGGCCCAGCCTGGCACGCATGATCGACGTGAAGATTCCGCGGCCGCGCGACCAGCTCACGACCAAGGAGCATCCGGAATACCTGCATCTGCGGCGCGAACTCTTCGCCTTCATCGAGCAAAGCCATGGATAGGCACACCCCCAGTCTTCGCGCACTTCGTGTCGCTTCGCCAACCCCCTCGCCGGGGGCAACACCAGCGGCCCGGCAAAGCCGGTTCCGCGGTGTTCCTGGTACGGTCCGCCCCTTTGTACTGCCGCTGCTGCTGCTGGCTCTGTTCGAGTGGTACGCGCGGCGCGCGGCGGCCCAGGGCAGCGATGCGCTCGCCGCGCCGAGCGCGGCGGCCCGAGCCTTCATGGGTGCGGCGCTCGACGGCTCGCTGTGGCAGGCCACGGGCTTCACGCTGGGCACGGCCGCGCTCGGCCTGCTGCTGGGGGCGGTGCTCGGCATTGCGCTGGGCCTGGTGCTCGGGCTCTCGCGCCGCGCGGCGCAGCTCGGCTCGCTTTCCATCGAAGTGCTGCGGCCGGTGCCCTCGGTGGCGCTGATTCCGCTCGCGATGCTGAGCTTCGGATTCGGCGTGCGCATGGAGCTGGCCATCGTCGCCTTTGCCACCTTCTGGCCGCTCTTGGTGCTGGTGCAGTCGGCGGTGCAGCAGATCGAGCCGCGGCTGCTCGAAGTGAGCCGCGTGCTGGGCCTCTCGGCGCGCGAACGCGCCTTCAAGATCGTGCTGCCGGCCATCGTGCCGCGCCTGTTCGTGGCGCTGCGGCTGGGCGTGGCGGTGGCGCTGGTGGTGGCCGTCACGGTGGAGATTGCGGCCAATCCCCACGGCATGGGCTACGCGATGATGATTGCGCAGCAGAGCTTCGACCCCGCGCTGATGCTCGCCTGGCTCGGCTGGATCGGCGTGGTGGGCTTTGCGATCAACGCGGGCATGGTGCGGCTGCAGCGCGTGGTGGCACGGCGCATGGGAGTGCTGCCATGAACGCCAATGGCCGCGTTGGCGTGATGAACCGGCTCGGCTCGCTCGCCGTGCTCTGCGCACTGATTGCGCTGTGGTGGATGGCGAGCAACGCGGGCTGGGTGAGCCGCGTGTTCCTGCCGACGCCGCAGGCCACTTTCGCAAGCCTGCTCGAAGGCCTCAACCTCCGCGGCTCGAACGGCAACGGTGAGCTGCTCGCCTTCACGCAGGCCACGGTCGGCCGCATGGTGCAGGGCTGGCTGCTCGCGTCGCTGTTCGGCGTGCTGCTGGGCGCAGCCATCGGGGTGTCGCCCGCGGTGCGCGCGTGGGTGCAGCCGACGCTCGAGTTCATTCGCCCGCTGCCCGCCTCGGCGCTGCTGCCGCTCGCGATCTCGATCTTCGGGCTGAACCCCGGCATGGTGCTGTTCGTGGTGGCCTTCGGCGCGATGTGGCCGGTGCTGCTGGCGACGGTGCATGGCTTTGCGGCGGTGGAGCCGCGGCTTTCGGAAGTGGCGCGCTGCCTGCAGATGTCGCGCGCGGCCTTCGTCTGGAAGATGGGCCTGCCCAACGCCATGCCCGACATCCTGGCCGGCATGCGGCTTGCGCTGACCATTGCGCTGATCGTTGCGGTGGTGGGCGAAATGATCGCCTCGCAGAGCGGCCTGGGCCAGGCCATTCTTCTCGCGGCACGCGCGTTTCGCGCCAGCGATCTTTTCGCCGGCATCGTGCTGCTCGGGCTGATCGGCTTCGCGAGCAACGCGCTGCTGGCCTTTGCAGAGAAGCGGCTGCTGCGCTGGCAGCAGCCCTGACGCCATCCCTCAGATCCTCATTCCACAAGGAGCCCCGCCATGCCACGCAAGTTCGTCGATCTCTCGATCTTCCTGGAAAACGACGTGCTGTCCGATCCGCCGGCCTTCGCGCCGAAGATCCAGTACTTCACGCACGAGCAGACCTACGAGCAGATCGAGCCCTTCTTTCCCGGGCTCAAGAAGGAAGACCTGCCCGACGGCGAAGGCTGGGCCGTGGAGCTGGTGCAGCTGTCGACGCACAACGGCACGCACCTCGACGCGCCCTACCACTTCCACTCCACCATGGACAAGGCACTGGGCGAGAAGAAGCCCGCCATCGCGATCCACGAGGTGCCGCTCGAATGGTGCTTCCAGCCCGGCGTGAAGCTCGACTTCCGCCACTTCGCGGACGGCTACGTGGTCACGGCCGGCGACGTCGAGGCCGAACTCAAGCGCATCGGCCACACGCTGAGCCCGCTGGAGATCGTGGTGGTCAACACGCGCGCCGGCTCGCGCTACGGCAACCCCGACTACGTCTCGGCCGGCGCGGGCATGGGCTACGAGGCGACGATGTACCTGCTGGAGCGCGGCGTGCGCCTCACGGGCACCGATGCCTGGAGCTGGGACGCGCCCTTCGTGCACACCGCGAAGAAGTACGGCGAGACGCAGGATGCGTCCCTCATCTGGGAAGGCCACAAGGCCGGCCGCGACATCGGCTACTGCCACCTCGAGAAGCTGCACAACCTCGAGGCGCTGCCGCCCACGGGCTTTTTCATCAGCTGCTTTCCGCACAAGATCCGCGGTGCATCGGCCGGCTGGACGCGTGCGGTGGCGATCTTCGACGATGCGTTGATGGCGTCGGTCTGAAGCGCGAGAGGCCAAGCCGATGATTACGCTCAACCACACGCACGACGCCAACGCCAGGAGCTGGGTCGCCACGGCCAATGCGCCGGACACCGACTTTCCGATCCAGAACCTGCCCTATGCGATGTTCCGCCGTACCGGCAGCCCCCAGCCCTTCCGCGGCGGCGTGGCCATTGGCGACCAGGTGCTCGACATGGCCGCGCTCTGCGCGCGCCAGCTGCTCGACGGCCTCGCGCTCGATGCCGCCCGTGCCGCCGCGCTGCCCACGCTCAATGACTTCTTCGCGCTCGGCGCCACCGCCTGGCGCGCGCTGCGCCATGCGGTCTTCGCTTTGCTGCGCGACGACGCGCCGGCCGCCACGGTGCAGGCCGTGCGCGAATGCCTGGTGCCGCAGGCCGAGGTCGAATACACGGTGCCCGCACGCATCGGCGACTACACGGACTTCTACACCTCCATCGACCATGCGCTGAACATCAGCCGCCTGATGAATCCCGAAGGCGACGTGACGCCCAACTTCCGCTGGATTCCGACGGCCTACCACGGGCGCGTGTCGACCATCGGCATCAGCGGCCAGCGCTTCCATCGCCCGATGGGGCAGACGATGGCGCCGGGTGCGAAGGCGCCCACCTTTCACGCCTGCGCGCGGCTCGACTACGAACTCGAGCTCGGCATCTGGATCGGCGAAGGCAACGCGGCCGGCGAAGCGATTCCGCTCGAACGCGCGGAAGAGCACATCTTCGGCATCTGCCTGCTCAACGACTGGTCGGCGCGCGACATCCAGTTCTGGGAGATGGCGCCGCTCGGCCCCTTCCTCGCGAAGAACTTCGCGACCACCATTTCGCCGTGGATCGTGACGATGGAAGCGCTCGCGCCCTATCGCCTGGCCTGGACGCGGCCGGCAAACGAGCCCCAGCCGCTCGGCTATCTCGAAAGCCCGGCCAACCGCGAAAGCGGCGCGATCGACATCCGGCTGGAGGTCTGGCTCGAAAGCGAGAAGGCGCGCAGCGAGGGGAGCGGGCCTTCTCGCCTGTCGCGCACGAGCTTCAGGCACCAGTACTGGAGCGTCGCGCAGATGGTGGCGCACCACACGGTGGGCGGCTGCAGCCTGAACCCGGGCGACCTGTTCGGCAGCGGCACCATCTCGGGACCGGGGCCGGGCGAGGCCGGCGCGATCATCGAGCTGACGCGCGCCGCGCAGGACCCGGTCACGCTGGCCAACGGCGAGCGGCGCGGCTTCCTGGAAGACGGCGATGCGGTGCTGCTGCGCGGCTGGTGCGAGAAGCCGGGCCATGCGCGCATCGGCTTCGGCGAAAGCCGCGGGATGGTGCTGCCCGCGAAGGGCTGAGGAGATCCGCCGCCCCAAAGCAAAAGGCCACCGGTGAGGTGGCCTTTTGCATGAAATGTGGAGCGGGAAAAGAGTCTCGAACTCTCGACCTCAACCTTGGCAAGGTTGCGCTCTACCAACTGAGCTATTCCCGCATTTCGAGCCGCAGATTATAGCCTGGTTTTTCAGGCCTCCCGCCGCCCCGTCGATCAGTGGCCGAACACCGATGCGCGGTGCAGCGAAATGCCGGCCATCACGCCATCGGCCGAAGCCATCGTGGCGTTGTGGAACATCATGGCCGCATCCCCGGCCGCGAACACGCCGGGCACCGTGGTCATCTTCATGGCGTCGGTGCGGATCAGCGGGCCGAAGCCGCCTTCGTCGATCGCGCATCCGAGCTGCTCGGCCAGCGGGCTCGCCAGGCGCGTGTGCGGCACGAGGAACATCGCATCGAGCGGCACGCGCCGGCCGTCCGCGAGGCGCACGTCCGAGAGCTCGGCAGGCGACGGCCCCTCGAGCGCCGCGATGCGGCCCGGCTCGATCGCCACGCCGCGCGCCTGCAGCCTGGCGCGCGTCTCCTCGTCCACCGTGTTGTTGCCGTTGAGGAACAGCGTGGCCGATCCCCATTCGGCGAACAGGATCGCATGCTCGGGCGCATGCGGCCGTTCGATCAGGATGCCCAGGCGCCGGCCGCCGACTTCATAGCCGTGGCAGTAGGGGCAGTGCAGCACGCTCTGGCCCCAGCGTTCGCGCACGCCCTCGATCTGCGGAAAGCCGTCCTCGACGCCGAAGGCGAGCACGATCCGGCGGGCCGACAGCGGCGCGCCGCCACCTTCGAGCGAAACAACGAACCCGCCCGCGCCATCGGCCTGCGCCTGCACGACCCGGCCCTCGACGAAGCTGGCGTTCGGATACGCGAGCACCTTGGCGCGCGCATCGGCAATCATCTTCAGCGGCGGCGTGCCGTCCTGGCCGAAGAAGCCGTGCGAAGCGGCGGCGAAGCGGTTGCGCGGCGCGCCCGCATCGACGATGCAGACCTTTTTTCGCGCGCGCGCAAGCTGCAGGGCAGCGGAGAGGCCGGCAAAGCTGCCGCCCACGACCAGAGCGTCATAGTGCATGTTCGATGTCCTTGCGAGTGAAGCCGCCGCCCGTCATGCGGCGATGAAAGTCCCGGGAAAGATCGGCCAGCGTGATGCTGCTGAAACGCTCGAGCAGCAGGGCCTCGGCCTCGCGGCAGGCGCCGTCGAGCGCCGCGTTCACGGCCTGCTCGACGATGCAGCCGGGGCTCTCGGTGCGGTTGCCCATGGCCAGCAGCGCCGGAGACCCCACCGCCTGGTGGATGTCGCCGAGCGTCACGGCATCGAGCGGGCACGACAGCACCCAGCCGCCGCCATGGCCCTTGGCCGAACTCACGAAGCCGGCCTGGCGCAGGCCCGCCATGACCCGGCGCACGACGACGGGGTTGGTCTGCATGGCCATGGCCAGCGATTCGGAGGTGACGGGCCCCTCCATCTCGGCCATGTGCAGCAGTGCGTGGAGAACGCCTGAAAGCTTGCTGTCTCGTTTCATGCAACATTATTAGTTGCATGAAAGGCCGGGCATCCAGGAAGATCGCCTTTGACCCTGCCGCTGAAAAGGTTGCCTGGCCTCCCGCCGTGCTGGTTCTGATCCTCTCGCAGGCAAGAAGGAGGCGCCGCCTAACGCACGACCCCTCATTCCGGACGACGGAGGCGTCCCACACGCGCCGGCGGCCGCCTCGCACACGGCGACATGTGCGGAGGTGGTCACGGTAGCGACCGAACTGGCCCAAAGCCGGTTCTGGTCAGTGACCATTCAACGAAAGGAAAAGTCACCTATGAAGCAGCAACAACACAAATCCCTTTTCGTCGGCGCCTTGCTCGCAGGCCTTCTTGCCATGAGCGGCTTCGCACAGGCACAAGGCGTCGGGGTCGGCGTGGGCGTGAATGCCGATGTCAATACATCGGGCAGCGCGAACGCGACCCAACGCCAGGGCGCCGGTGCACGCACCGATGCAGCCGCGCAGACGCGCACCGAGGGAAGCGCCGGCGGCAGTGCCGCCACGAATGCCGGCGTGCTGCCGGTCGAAGTCCCCGGCAAGGCCGCAGGCGGCCTGGGCAATACCCTGGGCGGCGTGGTCGGTGGCGCGACGGGCGCGGTCGGCGGTGCCACCGGTGCAGTCGGCGGTGCGACCGGCGCAGTCAGCGGCGCGACCGGCGCAGTCAGCGGCGCCGCCAATGCTGCGACCGGCACGGCCCGCAACGTGACCGGCGCGACGAACGTCGTGGGCGACACGTTGGGCGGCGCGACCGGCGCCGCGGGCTCGGCCGGCGGTGCGCTGAAGGCGCCAGCCGTGGATGCCAAGGCGCGCGGCAAGGCCCAGGGTTCCGGCGCGGTCGACGTCAAGAAATAAAGCACTTCGCTCAGGGAAAGAAGCCCGCGGTGCGATGCGCCGCGGGCTTTTTTAACTTGCTTCCAGCCTGAACAGGCTCGTCACGTCGACATCGAGCACCATCAGCTCGCGCTGGTTGAAGAGCCGCCAGCGCCAGCGCAGGATGCCGAGCGCGGGCCGCTTCTCGGAGCGCCGCGCCTCGATGACGTCGGCCACCAGCCGCAGGGCATCGCCGGGCCGCACCGGATGCGGCCAGCGCACATGCTCGAGCCCCGGCGACGCGAACGACTCCGAGCCCCGGAGCGCGGCGTCGACCACGAGCCGCATCGCGATCGAGCATGTGTGCCAGCCGCTCGCGATCAGCCCGCCGAAGGCGCTGTCTGCCGCGGCGACCGGATCGGTGTGGAACCACTGCGGGTCGTAGGCCTGCGCAAAGCCGACGAGCTCCGCTTCGGACACGACATAAGGCCCGGCCTCGATGACCTGGCCGGGGTGGAAGTCGGCGAACTTCATTCGCCGCAGCTTAATACGTCTCCAGGTGCAGGCGGCCTTCGCGCTTCAATGCGGCGCCGACGGTGTCCCAGTCGAGCCCGGCTTCCTTCGCCACGTCGCGCAATGCGAGCACCACGCCTTCTTCCATGCTCTTGAGCCCGCACACGTAGAAGTGGCTCGCGCCGTCCTTCAGCAGCGCGGCCAGGTCGGCGGCGCGCTCGCGCATCAGGTCCTGCACGTAGCGCTTGGGTTGGCCCGGCGTGCGCGAGAACGCGAGGTTGATGTCGATGAAGTCCTTGGGCAGCGACTGCAGCGGACCGAAGTACGGCAGCTCCTGCTGGGTGCGCGCGCCAAAGAACAGCATGAGCTTGCCGCCTTCGAACTTGCCGCTCTTGCGCAGGCGCCGGCGCCATTCGGTCATGGCGCGCATCGGCGCGCTGCCGGTGCCGGTGCAGATCATCACGATGTGCGACTTGGGATGGTTCGGCATCAGGAACGAGGAACCGAAGGGCCCCACCACCTGCACCGTGTCGCCCACCTTCAGGTCGCAGACGTAGTTGGAGCACACGCCGCGCACCGGGTCGCCCTGGTGGTCCTCGGTCACGCGTTTCACGGTGAGCGACACGTTGTTGTAGCCGGGCCGCTCGCCGTTGCGCGGGCTGGCCACCGAGTACTGGCGCGCATGGTGGCGCTTGGCCGTAGCATCGACGCCCGGCGGAATGATGCCGATCGACTGGCCTTCGAGCACCGGGAACGGCACCACGCCGAAGTCGAGCACGATGTGGTGGGTCTCGCTGTCGAAGCCGGCCTCGGTGCAGTTGAAGTTGCCCACCACGGTGGCCGTGGTCGGCGACTTGGGCGCAAAGAGGTTGGTGTAGGCGTGCGCGGCCGACCAGGGCGGCACGGTGGCGCCGTACTGGGCGGAGTTGAAGGCGGGCTCGACGGACTCGACCGCGGCCTGGGCTTGCGCCTGGGTCTGCGCGGGCACGGCGGCCGCTTCGGCGGACACGCCGGCGGCTTCCAGCTCCTCGGGCGTGAGCTCCGCGGGCAGCGATTCCCAGCTGAGCTGTTCCTCGATCGTGTAGGCGCGCACCAGCGGCATGGTGCGCCAGTTGTCGATCGAACCCGTGGGGCACGGCGAGATGCAGGCCATGCAGCCATTGCAGACGTCGGCCCGCACGACGTAGTTGTTGTCGTCGTGCGTGATCGCGTTGACGGGGCAGGTGGCCTCGCAGGTGTTGCAGCGGATGCAGATCTCGGGGTCGATCAGGTGCTGCTTGATGACTCCGGCTTCAACGGCCATGTCCATGTTGTTCTCTCCTGAAAGCCCTCCCCTTTCGGGGGAGGGTTGGGTGGGGGCCCGCGGCGCTTGTCGTGGTCGCGCTGCTGCCCCCATCCCAGCCTTCCCCCGGAAGGGGAAGGAGCAATACCAATACCCATCAACCGAAACGCACGTACTCGAAATCCACCGGCTGGCGGTTGATGCCCATCACCGGCGGCGAGATCCAGCCCGCGAACTTGCCCGGCTCGACCACGCGGCCCATCAACGATGCCACGAAAGCGAAGTCTTCGGCGCTCGGCAGCCATTCATCGCGCTTGGCGGCCCATTCCATGTCGTTCACCACGCGGCCCTCGGGCGACATCTTGATGCCGGCGAGCGCACCGATCTGGCGGTTGAAGGCCTTGTGCGGCACGGTCAGGCGGGTCGGAATGCCGGCCTTCTCGAGCACCTTGTTCCAGCGGCCGACGCCGGCCACCGAGTCCTTGATGAAGTCGTCGCGCAGCACTTCGTTGAGCGCGTTGAGCATCGGCACGTCCTTCTCGACGAGCTGGCCGTCCTTCACTTCCAGCACCTTGTAGGTCTGGCCCTTGAGCACGTGGTCGTCGCCCCGCTTGCCTTCCTCGTAACGGCCCTTCAGGCCCGAGCTGTAGAAGATGGCGGCGTTGCTCGACTGGTCGGCGCCGAACAGGTCGATGGTCACGCTGTAGTGGAAGTTCAGGTAGCGCTGGATCGTGCCCAGGTCGATGGCGCCGGCCGCGCGCACCTTCTGCGGGTCGTCCGTCTTGAGCTCGTTCATGACCTGCGCGGTGCGCGCGAGCACGCGCGACACGCCGCTCTCGCCCACGAACATGTGGTGCGCTTCCTCGGTCAGCATGAACTTGGTGGTGCGCGCCAGCGGATCGAAGGCGCTCTCGGCCAGCGCGGCCAGCTGGAACTTGCCGTCGCGGTCGGTGAAGTAGGTGAACATGAAGAACGCCAGCCAGTCGGGCGTCTTCTCGTTGAAGGCGCCCAGGATGCGCGGGTTGTCCTGGTCGCCCGAGGTGCGCTGCAAGAGCGCCTCGGCCTCCTCGCGGCCGTCGCGGCCGAAGTGCTTGTGCAGCAGGTAGACCATGGCCCACAGGTGGCGGCCCTCTTCCACGTTGATCTGGAACAGGTTGCGCAGGTCGTACATGCTCGGCGCGGTCAGGCCCAGGTGACGCTGCTGCTCGACCGAGGCGGGCTCGGTGTCGCCCTGCGTCACGATGATGCGGCGCAGGTTGGCGCGGTGCTCGCCGGGCACGTCCTGCCAGGCCTTCTCGCCCTTGTGGTCGCCGAAGTGGATCTCGCGGTTGGCGTCGCCGGGGTTCAGGAAGATGCCCCAGCGGTAGTCGCGCATCTTCACGTGGCCGAACTGGGCCCAGCCCTGCGGATCGACGCTCACGGCCGTGCGCAGGTAGACCTCGTGGTTGGTCGAGCCTTCGGGGCCCACGTCGTCCCACCAGTTGATGAAGTTGGGCTGCCAGCCTTCGAGCGCGCGCTGCAGCGTGCGGTCTTCGCCGAGGTTGACGTTGTTGGGGATCTTCTCGCTGTAGTTGATCGTGCTCATCGTTGTTCCTTGGGTTGTTCAGGCTGCCAGTTCAAACGCGGTTCAAGTCGAAGCCGGCTTTCTCGCCGGTGCCGTAGACCTTGAGCGCGCCCTTCTCGCCGACGGCGTTGGGGCGGTTGAAGATCCAGTTCTGCCAGGCGGTGAGCCGGCCGAAGATGCGGGTGGCCATGTTCTCCCGGCTTGCGAAGCGCAGGTTGGCTTCCAGGCCGGTGAGTGCATCGGGCGACATGGCGGCGCGCTCCTCGACGGCGATGCGGATCTCGTCGTCCCAGTCGATGTCGTCGGGCGCGGCGGTGACGAGGCCGAGCTTCAGTGCCTCGTCGGCATCGAGCGGCTGGCCGGCGGCGGCGCGGGCGGCGTCCAGCGGCGCGGCCTCTTCGTAGAAGCGGCGCTGCAGGCGGCTCTGGTCGTTCACCATCGGGAAGAAGCCGAAGTTGAATTCGTTGAGCACGAGCTTCGGTGCGCGCGCGGCATCGTCGGGCAGCGCGAGCATATAGCTGCGGTCGGCGGCAAAGGCCAGCTCGGCCAAGGTGCCGGCAAAGCAGGAGCCGGCTTCGACCAGCGCAAACAGGCTGCGCGAGGACACGTCCAGCCGCGCCAGCGTGCGGCGCAGCGCGCCGATGGTCTCGCGCACCAGCCAGTGGTCCTTGTTCGCGAACATCACGGCATCCGATGCGAGCACGGCGGCGGCATCGCCTTCGGTCTTGAGCAGCCAGGTGCCGACGTCGAGCTCGTTGGTGCGCAGGTTGAGGATCGCGTCGTCGAGCTCGCGGCACACGGCCAGCGGCCACCAGGCGGCGCCCGCGGCTTCGATGGCGGCGACGTCTGCAGGCTGCGTGCCCGCGGGTGCCTTGACGGTGATCATGGCGGTGCGCTTGCTGCGGTCGATCTTCACGTCGACGTGCGAATAGGCGATGCCGTCGGCGCTGTCGGTGCGTTCGAGCCGGGTCAGCGCCACGCCCTTGCCGCTGGCGGGGCGGTCGCTCGCGGCGGCGAGCTGCGCAGCACGCTCCTGCACGGCGGCGGCGAACTGCGCGGGCTTGGCCACCGCATCGACCAGGCGCCATTCGACCGCGCGCTGGCCGCGCACGCCTTCGACGCTGGTGCAGAAGATGTCGGCGAGGTCATGGCGCACATGGCGCTTGTCGGTCACGCGCGTCAGGCCGCCGGTGCCGGGCAGCACGCCGAGCAGCGGCACTTCGGGCAGCGAGACGGCGGAAGAGCGGTCGTCCACCAGCAGGATCTCGTCGCAGGCCAGCGCCAGCTCGTAGCCGCCGCCGGCGCAGGCGCCGTTCACGGCCGCGATGAACTTCAGGCCCGAATGCTTCGACGAATCCTCGATGCCGTTGCGCGTCTCGTTGGTGAACTTGCAGAAGTTCACCTTCCAGGCATGGCTCGAGACGCCGAGCATGAAGATGTTGGCGCCCGAGCAGAAGATGCGGTCCTTGCCGCTGGTGACGATCACGCTGCGCACCTCAGGGTGCTCGAAGCGCACGCGGTTGAGCGCGTCGTTGAGCTCGATGTCCACGCCCAGGTCGTAGCTGTTGAGCTTGAGCTTGTAGCCGGGGCGGATGCCGCCGTCTTCCGCGATGTCGAGCACCAGCCGCGCCACCGGGCCTTCGAAGCTGAGCTTCCAGTGCCTGTATTGCGCGGGTTCGATGCGGTAGTCGACGCGCGGGGGCGCCTGAAGGGTCGTGGTCTCGGTCATACGGAAGTCTCCTGTGGGGGCAGATGTAAACCGGAAAAATAATGCACACTCCGGTTCCGATGACATGCATCATGCTGCATGCGAACAGGCAAGTCAATGCCTGAATCTCTTTTTTTCAGATTTCAGGCATGGCCAGACATTGAGGCGGCCTTTTTTCCAGCGAACACCGCGGAACCGGCTTTGCCGGGCCGCTGGTGTTGCCCCCGGTAGGGGGTTGGCGTAGCGACACGAAGTGCGCGAAGACTGGGGGCGAGCCTAGGCAATCCCCATCGACTGGCGCGCCACGGCGCGCAGCGCCTGGAAGCTCTGCGCCAGCGTCTTGCCGCTGGTGTCCACCGAGAGGTCGGCCTTCGAATAGAAGGCGGCGCGGCCGTTCAGGATGCGGCGCAGGTCTTCCATCGCTTCCTTGCTGGCCGCCATCGGGCGGGTGTCGCCCTGCGCGGCCACGCGGCCCATGTGCTCCTCGGGCGCGGCCTGCAGCCACACGGTGGTGCAGTGCGCGAGCAATTCGTTGAAGGTGGCCGGGTCCGAGACGATGCCGCCCGGCGTGGCGATGACCACCTCGCCGTAGATCTGGATGGTTTCCTCGAGCGCGCGGCGTTCGTAGCGGCGGTAGGCATTGGTGCCATAGAGGTCGTGGATCTCGCGCACGCTGCAGCCCGCGAGCTTCTCGATGTCGCGGCTCAGCTCCACGAAGGGCACGTCGAGGTCGTCGGCCAGCATCTGGCCGAGCGTCGACTTGCCCGCGCCGCGCAGGCCCACGAGCGCGATGCGGCGGTGGCGCGCCGGATCGACCGAGGCCGTGCCCAGCAACTCACCCACCGCCACGCGCACGCGGCGCAGGTCGGCCTCGCTGCGGTTCTCGAGCAGCTCGCGGATCAGGAGCCATTCGGGCGAACTGGTGGTCACGTCGCCGACCAGCTCGGCCAGCGAACAGTGCAGCGCGCCAGCCACCTGCTGCAGCACCAGGATCGACGCATTGCCGATGCCATATTCGAGATTGGCCAGGTGCCGCTCCGACACGTCGGCCGCAATGGCCACCGCCTTGCGCGTGAGGCCGCGCTGCGCGCGCAGGTTGCGCACGCGCTCGCCCAATGCCGCCAGCAATGGATTCTTGGCCTCCGCGGCCGGTGCCGCCGGGTTGCCGGCGCGGTGGCCTTCTTCGGGCGCGGGGGCCAGCACCGCGTCTACGTGCTCGTTCATGCATGTCCTCGTTCTTGGCCGGGATTGTGCGCGCTCAGGGTAAACACCATAGATGCACTATATTGCTTGACACCCATGGAGTCGATGCTTATTGTTCGGCCACAAGCAAGATACTGCACGCGCACCAATCCTGCAAGGTAGTCCAAAAGTTCGCTGCGCCATTCACCCTGCCAGCCAGCCTCCAAAAAGGAAGCCCGCCAATGTCCAGCAAGGAAGCATTTCACCAGTTGATCGCCGGCTTGGCCGCCGAAATCGCCGGCCGGCCGCTCGATGAACAACTTGACCAGTGGCTCAACGCCACCCATGGCGCGGGCAGCGCGCGCTTCGAGGCGCTGCGCCAGGCCTGCATCGGCGGCGTGGCCGAAGGCTGGCTGTGCGAGCGCGAAGGCGGCGGCATCCGCTACGGCCGCGTGTTCAAGGCCGAGGACGCGCTGCACCGCTTCTCGGTCGACGTGGTCGACATGCAGGACATCGCGGGGCCGCACCACACCCATCCGAACGGCGAGATCGACCTGATCATGCCGCTCGAAGGCAGCCCCGGCGCCACCTTCGACGGCCGGCCCGCGGGCTGGTGCGTCTACGGGCCGGGCACCGCGCACCGGCCGACCGTGGCACAAGGCCGCGCGCTCGTTCTCTATCTCCTGCCCGAAGGGCAAATCAAATTCACCCCATGACCGAACTCCTCCCCAACCACGTCGCCGGCCGCTGGCAAGGCGGATCGGGCGCCGGCACGCCGCTCTTCGACCCGGTGCTGGGCACCGAGCTCGTGCGCGTCGACGCCTCCGGCCTCGACCTGGCCGCCGCCTTTGCCTTTGCGCGCGAACAGGGCGGCCACGCGCTGCGCGCCCTCAGCTACCGCGAGCGTGCCGGGCTGCTCGGCGTCATCGTGAAGGTGCTGCAGGCGAACCGCGATGCCTACTACGAGATCGCCACCGCGAACTCCGGCACGGTGAAGAACGATTCGGCCGTCGACATCGACGGCGCGATCTTCACGCTGGGCCAGTACGCGAAGTGGGGCGATGCGCTCGGCGACGTGCGCGCGCTGCGCGACGGCGAGGCCGTGAAGCTCGGCAAGGAGCCGGTGTTCCAGTCGCAGCACCTCCAACTGCCGACGAACGGCGTGGCGCTTTTCATCAATGCCTTCAATTTCCCCTCATGGGGGCTGTGGGAAAAGGCCGCGCCGGCGCTGCTCTCGGGCGTGCCGGTGATCGTGAAGCCCGCCACGGCCACCGCCTGGCTCACGCAGCGCATGGTCAAGGACGTGGTCGATGCGGGCGTGCTGCCCGCGGGTGCGCTCTCGGTCGTCTGCGGCAGCTCGGCGGGCTTGATGGATGCGCTGCAGCCCTTCGACGTGGTCTCGTTCACCGGCTCGGCCGAGACGGCCGCCGTGATCCGCTCGCACGCGGCCGTGGCCGAACGCTCGGTGCGCGTGAACATCGAGGCCGACAGCCTCAACAGCGCCCTGCTGCTGCCCGGTGCCGCGGCCGGCAGCGAGGCCTTCAACCTGCTGGTGCGCGAAGCGGTGCGCGAGATGACGGTCAAGTCGGGCCAGAAGTGCACCGCGATCCGCCGCATCCTCGTGCCGGCCGAGCTCTATGACGCGGCGGCCGAAGCCATCAGCGCCAAGCTCGCGGGCATCACGGTCGGCAATCCGCGCAACGAGAGCGTGCGCATGGGTGCGCTCGTGAGCCGGGCGCAGATGAAGGCCGTGAGCGAAGGCCTGGAGGCACTGTCTGCGCAGGCCAGCCTGCTGTACGACGGCCGCAACACGCCGCTGATCGATGCCGAACCGTCCGTGGCCGCCTGCATCGGCCCCGTGCTGCTGGGCGCGCGCGATGCCGATGCGGCGCAGCGCGTGCATGACGTGGAAGTGTTCGGGCCGGTCGCCACGCTGCTGCCGTACCGCGATTTGGCGCACGGCATCGCGCTGGCACACCGTGGCCAGGGCTCGCTCGTGACTTCGCTCTATGGCAGCGACGACGCCGCGCTGGCGCAAGCCGCGCTCGCCGTCGCGCCGAGCCACGGCCGCGTGCACGTGATCTCGCCCGAAGTCGCGCAGGCCCACACCGGCCATGGCAACGTGATGCCGATGTCGCTGCACGGCGGCCCGGGCCGCGCGGGTGGCGGCGCCGAACTCGGCGGACTGCGCGCGCTGGACTTCTACCACCGCCGCAGCGCGGTGCAGGCAAGCCCCGTCGTGCTGGCCGCACTGGGCCTCTAGAAAAAGAACCCGGCCGAAGGAGACAACCATGCCCCTGCCCCAACGCTTCAATTTCGCCGAACACCTGTTCGCCCTGAACCGCGGCCGCGCCGATCGCACGGCCTACATCGACGACCGCGGCACGCTCGCCTACGGCCAGCTCGAGGACCGCGCGCGCCGCCTGGCCGCGGCGCTCAAGGCCGCCGGCGTGCGGCGCGAAGAGCGCGTGCTGCTGCTGATGCTCGACAGCAGCGACTGGCCCGTGAGCTTTCTGGGCTGCCTCTATGCCGGCATCGTTCCCGTCGCCGTCAACACGCTGCTCACGCCCGCGGACTACGCCTACATGCTCGACCACAGCCGCGCGCAGGCTGCGCTGGTGTCGGGCACGCTGCTGCCCACGCTGCAGGAGGCGATGGCGCTCGGCGCGCATGAAGTGCACACGCTGATCGTCTCGCAGCCCGCGGGCGCGCTGCCTGATGGCGCGCAGGAATTCGAAGCCGCGCTCGCCGCCGCCGCGCCGATGGCGGCGCCCTCGCCCACGGCCTCCGACGACCCCGGCTTCTGGCTGTATTCCTCCGGCTCCACCGGCAAGCCCAAGGGCACGGTCCACACGCATGCCAACCTGTGGTGGACGGCCGAGCTCTACGGCAAGCCGGTGCTCGGGCTGACCGAGAACGATGTGTGCTTCTCGGCCGCCAAGATGTACTTCGCGTACGGCCTGGGCAACGCGCTGACCTTTCCGCTCTCGGTCGGTGCGACCGTGGTGCTGATGGCCGAGCGGCCGACGCCGGACGCGACCTTCCGCCGCTGGGTGGAGCACAAGCCCACCGTGTTCTTCGGTGCGCCCACCGGCTTTGCCGGCATGCTCGCCTCGCCGAAGCTGCCGGCGCGCGAAGCCGTGGCCTTGCGCATGTGCTCCTCCGCCGGCGAGGCATTGCCCGGCGAGATCGCGCAGCGCTTCAAGGCGCACTTCGGCTGCGAGATCATCGACGGCATCGGCTCCACCGAGATGCTGCACATCTTCATCTCCAACCGCCCCGGCGACGTGCGCTACGGCACCACCGGCCGGCCGGTCGAAGGCTACGAGGTCGAGTTGCGCGGCGAGGACGGCCGCCCGGTGCCCGATGGCGAAGTGGGCGACCTCTACATCCGCGGCCCGAGTTCGGCGCTGATGTACTGGGCCAACCGCGAGAAGTCGCGCGAGACCTTCCAGGGCGGCTGGACCAAGAGCGGCGACAAGTACACGCGCGACGCCGACGGCTACTACACCTACGCCGGGCGCAGCGACGACATGCTGAAGGTCAGCGGCATCTATGTGTCGCCGTTCGAGGTGGAAGCCACGCTGATGCAGCACCCCGCGGTGCTCGAGGCCGCGGTGATCGGCAAGGAAGACGCGGACGGGCTGACCAAGACCAAGGCCTTTGTCGTTCTGAAGGACGGCCAGTCGGTCGGCGACGAGGAATTGAAGGCCTTCGTGAAGGAGCGGCTCGCGCCGTACAAATACCCGCGCTTCTTGGAATTCGTGCAGGAGCTGCCGAAGACGGCGACGGGGAAGATCCAGCGCTTCCGTTTGCGCGAGCGGGAGAAGCAGGCATGAGGTTCCCCTTGTCTTTTTTCTCCCTCCCCTCCCGGGGGAGGGTTGGGGCGGGGGCAGGCGGCCTCTGCAAAGGCATGGCTTCTGCCAGTGCCGGGAGCCCCCATCCCAGCCTTCCCCCGGAGGGGGAAGGAGCAACACCATGAGCTCCCTCGACTTCGCCACCATCAACTGGCGCGGCCGTCCCGTGCAGATCGAATGCCAGTGGATCTCCCCCGAACGCAGCGATGCCCCGCTCATCGTCTTCCTGCACGAAGGCCTCGGCTCGATCGCCATGTGGAAGGACTTCCCCGCGCAAGTCTGCGAAGCCGCCAATGCCCGCGGCCTCGTGTTCTCGCGCCCCGGCTACGGCCGCTCCACGCCGCGCGCCGACGGCGAGATCTGGGACGTCGACTTCATGCACCGCCAGGCGCACGAGGTGCTGCCCGCCCTCTTCACCGCCCTGGAGCTCGACGCTGAAAAGACCTGGCTCTTCGGCCACAGCGACGGCGGCTCGATCTCGCTGCTTTATGCCTCGCGCTTCCCGGACCGCGTCGAAGGCCTCGTGGTGCTCGCGCCGCACATCTTCGTGGAGGACGTGACCGTCGCGAACATCGAACAGGCCCGCACCGCCTACCTCTCGACCGACCTGCCGAAGAAGCTCGGCCGCTACCACGACAGCGCCGACTCGGCCTTCTGGGGCTGGAACCGCATCTGGCTGCACCCGCCCTTCCGCGAATGGAACATCGAGGCCGAGCTCGACACCATCCGCTGCCCGGTGCTCGCCATCCAGGGCATCGGCGACGAGTACGGCACGCTCGCGCAGATCCGCGGCATCGCGGCACGGGTCAGGGGATGCGAGCTGCTCGAAATCCCGGAATGCGGGCATTCCCCGCATCGCGATCAGCCGGATCGTGTCATCGTCGCGGCCACTTCTTTCATTGCCAAAAACAGGAGACAAACACCATGACCATCCGTACCGCCCGCCTCGCGCTCACCGCGATCGCCTTCGCCGCCCTGGCCAGCGCCGCCGGCGCGCAGGGCACCGGCAAACTCAAGGTCGGCCTGATGCTGCCCTACAGCGGCACCTACACCGCGCTGGGCGTGGCCATCGAGAACGGCTTCAAGCTCTATGTCGACGAGCACGGCGGCAAGCTCGCCGGCCGCGAGATCGAGTACTTCAAGGTCGATGACGAGTCCGACCCCGCCAAGGCCACCGACAACGTCAACAAGCTGATCAAGCGCGACAACGTCGACGTGATCGTCGGCACGGTGCACTCCGGCGTGGCCATGGCCATGGCCAAGGCCGCCAAGGAAAGCGGCACCGTGCTGATCGTGCCCAATGCCGGCGCCGACGCGGTCACGGGCCCGATGTGCGCGCCCAACATCTTCCGCAGCTCGTTCAGCAACTGGCAGCCGGCCTACGCGATGGGCGAAGTGGCGGCCAAGCAGCAGGGCAAGAAGAAGGCGATGACCATCACCTGGAAGTACGCGGCCGGCGACGAGTCGGTCAACGGCTTCAAGGAAGGCTTCGAGAAGAATGGCGGCAAGGTCGAGAAGCAGCTCACGCTGCCCTTTCCCAACGTGGAGTTCCAGGCGCTCCTGACCGAGATCGCGGCGGCCAAGCCCGATGCGGTGTATGCCTTCTTCGCGGGCGGTGGCGCGGTGAAGTTCGTCAAGGACTACCAGGCCGCAGGCCTCAACAAGACGATTCCGCTCTACGGCCCGGGCTTCCTGACCGACGGCACCCTGGATGCGCAGGGCGAAGCCGCGCAAGGCATGCTGACCACGCTGCACTATGCCGACGGCCTCAACACCGCGCGCGACAACGCCTTCCGCGTGGCATATGCCAAGTCGTTCAAGCTGCAGCCCGACGTGTACGCGGTGCAGGGCTACGACGCAGCGCAGATGCTGGGCGTGGGCCTGGCCGCCACCAAGGGCGACATCGGCAAGAAGGCCGAGTTCACGGCCGCCATCGAGAAGGCGAAGATCGACAGCCCGCGCGGCACGTTCACGATGAGCAAATCGCACAACCCGGTGCAGGACATCTACCTGCGCAAGGTGGAAGGCAAGGAGAACAAGCTGGTGAGCATCGCGATCAAGGGCCTGACGGACCCGGCCCGCGGATGCAGGATGTGACCCACCCCCGTCCCTCGCTCACTTCGTGTAGCTCGACTCCCCCCTCGAGGGGGCGACACCGGCGGACCGGCGAAGCCGGATCCGCGGTGTCTCACGAACATCGCGGGCGCTTTCGCGCCACGCTCTCCAAGCCCCCTACCGGGATGACCTAACGTGGATTTCGGCACCTTCCTTGTCCAGTGCCTGAACTCGGTTCAGTACGGACTTCTTCTGTTCCTGGTGGCCTCGGGGCTCACGCTGATCTTCGGGATCATGGGCGTGATCAACCTTGCGCACGGCAGCTTCTACATGATCGGCGCGTACATGGCGTTCGCGCTCGCGCCGCTGTTCGGCGACCAGTTCCTCTTGATGCTGGTGGCCGGCGTGGTGCTCGCAGCCATCTTCGGCTACCTGCTCGAATGGGCCTTCTTCAGCTACCTCTACCAGCGCGACCACCTGCAGCAGGTGCTGATGACCTACGGGCTCATCCTGGTGTTCGAGGAGCTGCGCTCCATCCTCGTGGGCAACGACGTGCATGGCGTGAAGGTGCCGGCCTGGCTCGACGGCAGCTTCGCGCTCGGCAACGTCATGAGCTATCCGTGGTACCGGCTCTTCGCTTCGGCTGCCTGCATCGTGCTGGCGGTGGCGCTGTACTGGGTGGTCAACCGCACGCGGCTGGGCATGATGATCCGCGCAGGCGCGAGCAATCGCGACATGGTGCGCGGGCTGGGCATCGACGTGAAGCGGCTCTACCGCATCGTGTTCGCGGCCGGCGTGGCGCTCGCGGCGCTGGCCGGCATGATCGCGGCGCCGATGTCCTCGGTGTATCCGAACATGGGCGCGAGCGTGCTCATCATCTGCTTCGTGCTGGTGGTGATCGGCGGCATCGGCTCGATCACGGGCGCGCTCGTGGCCTCGCTGCTGGTGGGCTTCGTCGACACCTTCGGCAAGGTGTTCTTCGCGGACCTGAGCGGCATCGGCATCTACCTGCTGATGGCCATCGTGCTGATCTGGAAGCCCGAAGGGCTGATGGGGAGGCGGCCATGACGCAGGTCCATACTTCTTCCGTGCGGCGCGGCGCGTTTCTCGTGCCGGTGGCCTGCGCCATTGCGATCGGCGTGCTCGGCCCGATGATGGGCAACTACGTCTCGGACTTCGTCGTCAAGGTGATGATCCTGTCGATCTTCGCGCTGAGCCTCGAACTGCTGGTCGGCATGACGGGCCTCGTGAGCCTGGGCCATGCGGCGTTCTACGGCATCGGCGCCTACGTGACGGTGCTGGCCTCGGGCAACGAAGGCGGCAACCTCGCGCTGCTGCTGCCGCTGGCCATGGGCGCGGCGGCGCTCTATGCATTGTTCGTGGGCGCGCTGAGCCTGCGCACGCGCGGCGTGTACTTCATCATGGTGACGCTGGCCTTCGCGCAGATGGCCTTCTTCGTGTTCCACGACACCAAGGTGGGCGGCGGCAGCGACGGCATCTACATGTATGTGCGGCCGGCCATCGGCAAGCTCGACATGGAGAACCGCATGGTGCTGTTCTACGTGGTGCTCGCATCGCTGGTGTTCACCTACGGCTTGCTGGCGCTCGTTCGCCGCTCGCGCTTCGGCGCGGCGCTCGCGGGCATCCGCGTGAACGAGCAGCGCATGCGCGCGGCCGGTTTCCCGGTGTACGGCTACAAGCTCGCGGCCTTCGTGCTGGCGGGCGCGCTGGCCGGGCTCGCAGGCTTCCTGCTGGCCTCGCGCGACGGCGTGGTCAACCCCGAGCTGATGGCCTGGCACAACTCGGGCGAGGTGCTGCTGATGGTGATCCTGGGCGGCCTCGGCCACCTGCGCGGGGCGGTCATCGGCGCCATCGCGTTCACGCTGCTGAAGGAAATCTTCTCGACGCATGCCGTGATGGGGCCGCTCGCGGACCACTGGCAGCTGACGCTGGGCATCGCGATCATCGTGTTCGTGGCGTGGCTGCCCAAGGGGCTGATCGGGCTGGCAAAACGGCTCTCGCCGAAGGGGGCTGCATGACCACCGCACTGCTTTCCGTCGAAGGCCTCACGCGCCGCTTCGGCGGCCTCACCGCCGTCAACGCCATCACGCTCGACCTGCACGTGGGCGAAGTCCATGCGGTGATCGGCACCAACGGCGCAGGCAAGTCGACGCTGATCAACATGCTCTCGGGCGAGATCGAAGCCTCCGAAGGCCGCATCGCGCTCGACGGTGTCGACATCACGCGCCGCGCGCAGTGGCGCCGCGCACGTGCCGGCGTGGGCCGCAGCTACCAGCGCACCACCATCTTCCCGGAGTTCAGCGTGCACGAGAACTGCCGGCTCGCGGCGCAGGCCGCCACGGCGCGGCCCTGGACGGTGTGGCAGTCGTCCGCGCGCTGCGCGGCCAGCAATGCGGCCGCCGATGCGGCGCTCGAAGCCGCGGGCCTGTCGAACGAAGCCCTGCGCATCGCCGGCACACTGAGCCATGGCGCGCAGCGCCAGCTCGAAGTGGCAATGTGCCTGGCCACCAAACCGCGCGTGCTGCTGCTCGACGAGCCGCTCGCGGGCATGGGCGCCGAGGAAACCGACCGCATGCTCACGCTGCTCGCGCGGCTGAAGGCCACGCACGCGATCCTGCTGGTGGAGCACGACATGGACGCGGTGTTCCGCATCGCCGACCGCATCACGGTGATGGTGAACGGCACGGTCATCGCGACCGGCGATCCGAAATCGATCCGCGAGAACCCCGAAGTGCGCACCGCCTACCTTGGAGAGGATCACTGACCATGCTCGTCGTCCGCGATCTCAACACCTACTACGGCAGCAGCCACATCCTGCGCGGCGTGCACGCCGGCATTCCGGCCGCCACCTCGGTCGGCCTGCTCGGGCGCAACGGCATGGGCAAGACCACGCTGATCCGCACGGTCATGGGTTACGTGCGCCCCGCCTCGGGCGAGGTGCAGGTCGACGGCCGCACCGTCACCGGCTGGCCGCCCGAGAAGATGGCGCGGCTCGGCATCGGCTACGTGCCCGAGGGCCGCGGCATCTTCCCGAATCTCTCGGTGCGCGAGAACCTCGTGATGAGCGAGCGCGCGGGCATCGACGGCCGCCGCGCCTGGACCTTCGACCGCGTGATGGCCACCTTTCCGCGCCTGGCCGAGCGGCTCTCGCACGGCGGCCAGCAGCTCTCGGGCGGCGAGCAGCAGATGCTCTCGATCGGCCGCGCACTCATGACCAACCCGCGCCTGCTGATCCTCGACGAGGCCACCGAAGGCCTCGCGCCGCTGATCGTGGCCGAGATCTGGCGCGTGATCGGCGAGATCCGCGCGACCGGCATCGCCACGCTGATCGTGGACCGCGACTACCGCAAGGTGCTCGCGCACACCGACCTCGCGGTGGTGATGGAGAAGGGGCAGATCGTGCGGCATGGCGCGTCGGCCGACCTGCTGGCGGAGCCTCAGGCGCTCGAAGAATTGCTGGGCGTGTAAGGCGCTTCAGGCGGCCCGCTGCGCCATCAGGAAATCGATGAACACCCGCATGCGCAGCGGCACATGCCGCCCGTCCGGGTACAGCAGCGTGTAGGGCCGCGAGCGGCCCGCAAAGGGCTTGAGCACCTCGACGAGCGATCCGTCGGCGAGCTCTTTTTCCACCACGAAGCGGTAGGTCTGAAAGAGTCCGGCGTCGCTCCTGGCGAGCGTGACGCCGCCCAGCACGTCGTCGGAGCAGCTGTAGGCACTGTCCGCGAAGACTTCGCGGTCCTTGCCGTTCTCCTTGAAGAGCCATGAGATGCGGCGGCCGCTGCTGGGCAGCTCGAACTGGATGCACTCGTGCGCGGAAAGATCGTCCAGCGTGCGCGGCGTGCCGACCTTCCTCAGGTACTTGCGGCTGGCCACCACCACCAGTTGCGCATCCTCGAGGTGGCGCGCAATCAGCGTGGAGTCGGGCTGGGCACGCACACGCACGGCCATGTCGTAGCCCTCTTCCACGAAGTCGATGTTCCGGTTGCTCAGGTGCACATGCAGCCGGATGTCGGGAAAGCGTTCGCGGAACGCGGGCAGCATCGGCAGGATGCGGTGATGGCCGTAGGTGGTGGGCACGCTGATGCGCAGCATGCCCGAGGGCTGCGCCTGCTGGCCCATCACTTCGCGCTCGGCCTCGGCGAGTTGCGCCAGCGCCTGGCGGCATTGCGCGAAGTAGGAGCGGCCCGCGTCGGTGAGCCGCACGCTGCGCGTGGTGCGCACGAAGAGGCGAAGCCCGAGCCGCTTTTCGAGCCGCGAGATCGAGCGGCTCACGGCCGCTGGCGTGACGCCGGCAGCGAGCGCCGCCGAGGTGAACCCGCCCGTCTCTGCTGCGAGGCAGAAGAGCTCGATGCTGCCCAGGAGGATGTCGCCGAACTGCCGCTGCATGGATTGATTACCTTGCGTATCAAGTGAAGTGCGAGTCTAGTGATTTATCTATTGCCGTGTCATCAATACAGTTCTCCCCACGTCATCAACTTCCTTTGGAGAACCGACATGCAGGACAACACATCCCCCACCGTGGTCATCACAGGCGCCTCGAGCGGCATCGGCCTGGGCCTCGCCGAGGCTTATCTGGCGCGCGGCTTCAACGTGGTCGCCAATGCGCGCACCGACGATCGGCTCGCCGCCGCAGCGAAGCAGCTCGGCAGCCCTGCACGCTTTCTCGGCGTGGCTGGCGACATCGGCCAGCGCGACACCGCGCGGCAGCTCATCGACCGCGCCGTGGAGCGCTTCGGCCAGGTCGACGTGCTCATCAACAACGCGGGCATCTTCAATGCCAAGCCTTTCGTCGAGTACACCGAGGAAGAGCTGGACCGCATCGTGGCCACGAACATCAAGGGTTTCGTCTACGCCTCGCAAGCCGCGGCGGCGCACATGGTGCCGCGCCGCCGGGGCCATATCGTGAACATCACCGCGAGCCTCGCGCTGCAGCCGAACCTCAAGGTGCCGGCCCTGCTGCCGGTGCTGGTGAAGGGCGGCGTCAACGCCGCGACGCGCGCGCTGGCGCTCGAACTCTCGCCGCACAACGTCAAGGTGAATGCGGTGGCGCCCGGCATCGTCGACACGCCGCTGTACACGCCCGAGATGCACGGCTTTCTGAACAGCCTGGCGCCCGCCGGCCGCATCGCGCAGGTGCGCGAGATCGCCGACGCGGTGCTCTACCTCACGAGCTCCGACTTCACGACGGGCGTGGTGCTGCCGGTGGACGGCGGCATGAGCACGGGCACCTGGTAAGGAGCACACCATGCCTTTCATCAACCTGAAGATCACGCGCGACGGTGTCACGCGCGAACAGAAAACCCAGGTCATTGCCGAGTTCACGGAAACCCTCGAACGGGTGCTGAAGAAACCGCCTGAATGGACGCACGTCGTGATCGAGGAGATCGACACCGACGATTGGGGCTTCGCGGGCCTGACGACCACCGAGTACCGCAAGCGGTTGGCCGGTGGTGCGAAACCGGGCAGTGAAGGAACTGCGCCGGATTGAGCGGCGTGCCCGCGACGCGAGGGGCGTAAAACCTCCGTTCCACCGGGTTTCACCTCTCACCCCGGGGCATGCGGCAGTCGAATGATGTGCGGCTGCACGCCCCATGGATCCCCGCGGAGGCCGTGCGCACCGCGAGGTTGAGCATGACTTCCCTGCAATCGCGTCACATCGACAACGTCTACTCGATCGCCACCGGCACGGCACTGGCCGATCCGGCGGCGAGCCTGGTCCACAAGTCGTGGGCGCGCTGCGTGCGCGAGCACGGCCTCGACCCGACGAAGCCCAGCCCCGCGCGCATCCTGCCGGCGCAGGAGCTGCGCGCGCACCAGCAGCAGCTGGAGCATTTTTTGCGCGCGGCGCGCGCCGGCATGGAAGACATCTACCGCCGCGTGGCGGACCTCGGCTACATGGTGCTGCTGACCGACGCCGAAGGCATCACGGTCGACTACATCGGCAATCCGGCCTGGGACGACCAGCTGCGCCGCGCCGGCCTCTACCTGGGCGCCGACTGGAACGAAGCCCATGCGGGCACCTGCGGCGTGGGCACCTGCCTGATCGAGCGCCAGCCGATGACCTGCCACCAGACCGAGCACTTCGATGCCACGCACATCGCGCTCACCTGCACGACGGCGCCGCTGTTCGACCACAGCGGCAAGCTCACGGCCATCCTCGACGTCTCGGCGCTGCGCTCGCCCGAGGCCAGGGAGAGCCAGCACCTCGTGCGGCACCTGGTGTCGATCTACGCGCGGATGATCGAGGACGCCGATTTCCTGCGCAGCTTCCGCGGCCACTGGATCCTGCGGCTGGGCACGGCCTACGGGCTGGTCGACGTGGCCGGCGAGCTGATGCTGGCCTTCGACGAGGGCGGCACGGTGGTCGGCGCCAACAGCGGCGCGCGGCAGGCCCTGGCCGAAAACCCGCTGGGCCGCGAGCTGTCGCAGCTGCTGCACATGCCGATGGACGCGATCTGGCGCCTGGGCAACGGCGGCGCATCGGCCATGCCTTTCGCACACACCGTGCTGCTGCCGGGCGGCGGCGAATACCACGCCTCGCTGCTGGCGCCGCGCGTGCGGCGGGCGGCAGCGCCAGCGCCTGGCACGGCCCGCCCCTCCGATCGCCTGCCGCCGCTCGCGCGCATCGCCGGCGACGACCCGGCCATGCAGCAGCTTCTCGCGCAGGCGCGCCGTCTGGTGGACCGCGGCATCCATGTGCTGGTCGAAGGCGAAACCGGCAGCGGCAAGGAAGTGCTGGCGCGCGCCATGCACGGCGCAAGCGCCCGCGCGGCGATGCCCTTCGTGGCGGTGAACTGCGCGGCCATTCCCGATTCGCTGATCGAGAGCGAACTCTTCGGCTACACGCCCGGCAGCTTCACCGGCGGCCGCGCCAAGGGCATGAAGGGGCTGATCGCGCAGGCCGACCGCGGCACGCTGTTCCTCGACGAGATCGGCGACATGCCGATGGCGCTGCAGACGCGGCTTTTGCGCGTGCTGTCCGAAGGCGAGGTGCTGCCGCTGGGGGCGGAATCGCCGCAGCGCGTGGACATCGCGGTGGTGGCGGCCACGCACCGCGACTTGTCGGCGCTGGTCGCGGCCGGGCGCTTTCGCGAGGACCTGTACTACCGCCTGTGCGGCGCGGTGCTGAAGCTGCCGCCGCTGCGCGCGCGGCGCGACCGGCGCTACCTGATCGAGGCGATGTTCCATGAAGAGGCGGCGGCGATGGGCTCGGCCGCGCGGCTGTCGGAGGCCGCGATGCTGCGGCTGATGGCGCACGACTGGCCGGGCAACCTGCGCGAGTTGCGCAATGTGCTGCGGCTGGCGCTGGCGCTCTGCACGGGGGCGAGCATCACGCCCGAGGAGTTGCGCCTGGCGCCGCATCGTCCGTCGCTCGACCGCGGGGACACATCACCCACGCCGGCAGACGACGGCGACAGCGCCGCCGATGCCACGCGCCTGTTCGACGCGCTGCAGCGCCACCGCTGGCACGTGGCGCGGGCCGCACAGGCGCTCGGCATCAGCCGCGCCACGGCGTACCGCCACATGAAGCGCTTCGGCATCGTGGCGCCGCAGCGCGGCTAGCGCCTCAGGATCTGCTCGACGGCGCGCACGGCCGTGCCCAGGCCGTCTTCCGCGCGCATGCGTTCGCCCAATGCCCGTGCCCGCGCGCGCACCTGCGGGTCGTGCGCAAACGCGATGCCGCGCGCCAGATCACCGGCGCCGAACCGGGCACCCGCCACCGCGGGCGGTGCCACGCCCGCCTGCGCGAGGTGATGCGCCCAGAACGCCTGGTCACCCGCGAAGGGCACGACCACCGAGGGCACGCCCGCGCGCGCGGCCGAGTGGCTGGTGCCCGAGCCGCCGTGGTGCACCACCAGCGCCATCTGCGGAAACAGCCAGTCGTGCGGGGTGTCGCCGATGGCGTGGAAGTTCGGTGGCAGCTGCCGCGCATCCAGGCCGCTCCATCCGGGATGCAGCACCGCGCGCCGGTCGGCCATGCCGTCGACGAGGGCCGCGAGCAGCCGCGCCTTGTCGAAGCCCGTCATGCTGCCGAAGCCGATGTAGACGGGCGCCTCGCCGGCCGCGAGAAAGTCGCGCAGCGCCGCCGGCGGCTGCCAGCCGGGCGCGGGCGAGAGCCACTGGCCGCACACGGCGGCGTTGGCGGGCCAGTCGGCCGGGCGCGGCAGCAGGCTCGGCGAGTAGCCGTAGAGCACGGGGTGCGTGGTCCACAGGCGGCGTCGCGGCGGCAGGCCGCAGACCTCGGCGCGCGCGGCATTCACGGCCGGCCGGAAGGCGCGCCAGAGCAGCCCGTTGACGAGATGGTGGCTCGCGCGGTTCAGGAAGCGCGGCACGCGGGCGGGCGGCAAAAAAGGCGAAGCGAATGCGGCCGTCGGCGTGAGCGGGAACATGCCTGCGCCGATGGCGGGCACGCCCAGCGCCTCGGCCGCCGACAGGCCCACGAAGGCCGCGAGCCCCGCGCAGACGACCGCGTCGCAGCCCTGCGCGGCCTCGACGGTCTGGCGCAGCCAGGACGTGGCGTTGGCATTGGCGATGTCCGCGAGCGCCTTCGCGGCCGCGGCCGGCTTGTCGCCCTGCGCGACGACGCTGCCGAGCGCCTCGCGCATGTCGCCGGCCAGCGCCTGCGAGCGCACGCCAAGCCGTTCGGCCACGCCGAGCGTGGTGGCGTCCGCCAGCAGCACCGACGCATGGCCCGCGTCGTCCAGCGCGCGGCACAGCGCAGCGAGCGGCCGGGCGTCGCCCTCGGTGCCGTAGGTGAGCACGGCGAGTTTCATGAGGAGCGCCTCCTTGCAGGGGGTTTCGGCGCCGCGCGTGCGCCACGGGCGAAGAGATCGACGACCACGGCGAACTCGTCGCGCAGCACCAGGCCGGGCAGCGTGAGCCAGCGCATCAGCGCGCCAAAGTACAGGTGGTGCAGCAGGCTCGCAAGGTGCGCGGCCGACACGTCGGTGCGCAGCGTGCCCGCCTGCTGGGCGGCGGCGATCAGCGCTTCGAACAGCCCCGACAGGTCGCGCGGCGTGCTGCGGTCGCCGCCGCCGAGTTCGCTCTCGATGTTGAGGAAGCGAAAGCGGAAGTAGTCGAGCAGGTAGGCCCGGTAGCGCTCGGACCACTCGGCCGACGCGTCGAGCAGGCTGGCGAGCTGCACCGCGAAATCCGCCTTCGGATCGACCGCCTCGTGCAGGCGCTGCACATCGGACACGAGTTCAAGGTGCACCCAGTGCGCCAGGATCGCTTCCTTGGTCGGAAAGTGGTTGTAGAGCGTGCCCTTGGCCACGTCCGCCCGCTGCGCGATCTGCTCCATGGTGGTCGCGTCGTAGCCCTGGGCTTCGAACAGGCGCATGGCGGTGGACGCGACGTGGTCGAGCGTCTGGGTGCGCCGGCGCTCGCGGCGGCCTGGGGGGTCGGGTTCTGTCACGGTGTGGGCCCTTGAATTTAAACGCCGTCCAATTTTATACGACGTTCAAATTATCATGCGCTGTCTCAGTCTCGGTGAGACAGCAACAGGCGCCTGCGACAAAACCCCGGCCAGGCCCTTGATTCTTCGTCCCGTTCCGCACGGCACGAAATCTGCGCCACGAATCCCGCGTGCGCCTTGCTGCGCCGCGATTCGATTCGACTCGTTCAACGACACACGGAGACATGCAATGACAGACCCGACCACCGCCCCCACCCGGGCCGCCGCCACCTGGCTCGCCGACTTCGCCGCCGCGCTCGCACGCGGCGACATCGACACGGCCGTCTCGCTGTTCGAGGCCGACAGCTACTGGCGCGACCTCGTCGCCTTCACCTGGAACATCCGCACGCAGGAAGGTGCCGATGCCATCCGCGCGATGCTGCAGGCGCGGCTGGCCGACACGCAGCCCGCGGCCTTCGCGCTGGAGGGCGAGGCGACCGAGGCCGATGGCGTGGTCGATGCCTGGTTCAGCTTCGAGACGCGCGTGGCGCGCGGCCGCGGCCATCTTCGGCTGCGCGGCGGCAAGGCCTGGACCTTGCTCACCACCATGACCGAGCTCAAGGGCTTCGAGGAAAAGACCGGCGACAACCGCATCAAGGGCGCGGAGCACGGCGTGCACAAGGGCCGCAAGAACTGGCTCGAGAAGCGCCGCGACGAAGAGGCCGCGCTCGGCTACACCGAGCAGCCCGAGGTGGTGGTCATCGGCGGCGGCCAGGGCGGCATCGCGCTGGGCGCGCGGCTGCGCCGGCTGGGCGTGCCGACCATCATCGTGGAACGCAACGCGAAGGCCGGCGACTCCTGGCGCAAGCGCTACAAGTCGCTGTGCCTGCACGACCCGGTCTGGTACGACCACCTGCCCTACATGCCCTTTCCCGACGACTGGCCGGTGTTCGCGCCCAAGGACAAGATCGGCGACTGGCTCGAGATGTACACCAAGATCATGGAGCTCAACTACTGGAGCTCCACCAACGCGAAGAAGGCCCGCTTCGACGAAGCCACGCAGCGCTGGGAGGTGACGCTGGAGCGCGAAGGCAAGCAGGTCGTGCTGCGGCCGAAGCAGCTGGTGTTCGCACTCGGCGTCTCGGGCTACCCGAACGTGCCGAAGATCGCGGGCGCGGAGAACTTCAAGGGCGACCAGCACCATTCGAGCCAGCACCCCGGGCCCGAGGCCTATGCCGGCAGGAAGTGCGTGGTGCTGGGCTCGAACAACTCGGCGCACGACATCTGCGCGGCGCTGTGGGAGCACGGCGCGGACGTGACGATGATCCAGCGCTCGTCCACGCACATCGCGCCTTCGCAGTCGCTGATGGAGCTGGCGCTGGGCGGGCTCTACTCCGAGCAGGCCGTGAAGAACGGCATCGACCACCACAAGGGCGACCTGATCTTCGCCTCGGTGCCCTACAGGATCATGCACACCTTCCACATCCCGGTGTATGAGGAGATGAAGAAGCGCGACGCCGACCTGTATTCACGGCTGGAGAAGGCGGGCTTCCTGCTCGACTTCGGCGTCGACGGCTCGGGGCTCTTCATGAAGTACCTGCGGCGCGGCTCGGGCTACTACATCGACGTGGGTGCCTCCGAGCTGGTGGCCAACGGCAGCATCCACCTCAAGAGCGGCGTGAACATCGAGCGGGTGAACGAGCGCTCGGTCACGCTGACCGACGGCACCGAGCTGCCGGCCGACCTGCTGGTGTACGCCACCGGCTACGGCTCGATGAACGGCTGGCTGGCCGACCTGATCTCGCCCGAGATCGCCGACAAGGTCGGCAAGTGCTGGGGCCTGGGCTCCAACACGCCGAAGGACCCAGGCCCGTGGGAAGGCGAGCTGCGCAACATGTGGAAGCCCACGCAGGTCGAGAACCTCTGGTTCCACGGCGGCAACCTGCACCAGTCGCGCCACTACTCGCAGTTCCTGGCGCTGCAGCTGAAGGCGCGCATGGAAGGCATCGACACGCCGGTGTACGAGCGCGCGCCGTCCTACCACACGCGCTGAGCGGGCGGCTCATTCGCTGATGAAGCGGCGCAGCCCTTCGAGGTCGACCACGGTGATGCCGCCGTATTCGATCCGCAGGAACCCCGCTTCCTTCAGCCGGTTCAGTGCCGCATTGCAGCGCTGGCGCGACACGCCGGAAAGGTTGGCGATCTCCTCCTGCGAGGTCTGCAGGTGCAGCTCGCTGCCCGGATACAGCCACGGATGGAACAGCCCCGCCAGCGCACGGGCCACCTGGCCGTCGGCGTCGAGCAGCCGGTGCGCCGCGTAGTTGCCCATGAACCAGTGCAGCCGCTCGTTGAGCTGCTGCAGCAGGAAGTGATCGAAGCCGCGCTGCGTGCGGTGCAGCCATTCGAAGGTCTCGACCGGCAGCTGCGCGACGCGGCTCGGCCGCAGCGCAATGACATCGGCCGAGCGCGGAGCGCCGCGCAGCAGCGTGCCTTCGCCGAACCAGCTGCCCACCGACAGCCCGCCGAAGGTGACCGAGCGGCCGTCGCTCGAGGTGATCGACCACTTGAGCAAGCCTTCGAGCGTGCCGTACCAGTGCAGCGGCGTATCGCCGCGCCGGCACAGCGCGGCGCCGGCCGCGACTTCGACCTCGCGGATCTCGTCGAGCACGCGTTCGCGCGCCGTTTCGTCGAGCAGCGGATACCAGGCCGAGCGCTGCAGCAACTGGGGAATCGTCAGCGATGCCGCCTTGAAGGCCGGCTTCGTCGTGGCCATGAAATGAAAGCTCCTGGGGCCCGGGTGCGTAAACCCTGAGCCCAAATGTCGTCGCAATGACTGAGTGTGCCTGCGCCGCCAAAAATAATAGCGCGCCCCTCATGAAAGAAGACCCCCCAGGAGACCCGGAGCATGTCGTCCAAGCGCAAAGTGATCGTGACCATCGCCCCCACCGGCGGCATGGCGCACAAGTCGCAGAACCCCCACCTTCCCACCCAGCCCGACGAGATCGCGGCCGACGTGCTGCGCTGCTGGAACGCCGGCGCGAGCGTGGCCGCCATCCATGCGCGCCGCCCCGACGACGGCGCGACCTGCGACGCGGACGTGTACCGCGACATCAACACGCGCATCCGCAATGCCGGCTGCGACATCGTCATCAACAACTCCACCGGCGGCGGCGTGCACGGCGACATGGTGAAGCCACTGGCGGGCGACCGCTGGGAGATCGCCTGGGAAGAGCGCATCAAGGGCATGGACGCGGGCGCCGAGATGTGCACGCTCGACGCGACCACGCTGAACCTGAGCTTCGAGGGCAGGCAGATCCTGATGGACACGCCCATCACGCGCGGCCGCGAGCTCGCGGCCGGCATGAAGGCGCGCGGCATCAAGCCCGAATGGGAAGTGTTCAGCCCCACGCACATCCTGCAGGACACCACCACGCTGATCGAGGAGGGCCATGACGACGAGCCCTACTTCATCAACCTGGTGATGAACGTGCACCGCAATTTCCAGAATGCGATGCCGTATTCGCCGCGCTTCCTGCAGATGATGGTCGACACCCTGCCCAAGGGCAGCATCTTCGGCGTGAGCGGCATCGGCACCTCGCAGCTGGAAGCCAACGTGGCGGCGCTGCTGCTGGGCGGCCATGCGCGCGTGGGGCTCGAAGACAACCTCTACTTCCGCCACGGCGAGCTGGCCACCAACGTGCAGCTCACCGAACGCATCGTGCGCGTCATCCATGAGCTCGACATGGAAGTGGCCACGCCGGCCGAAGCAAGGCAGATGATGGGGCTGCCGCGCAGAAGCGGCCCGCGCCCCGAATTCGCGCCGCGCTGAAGCGGCCGTTCACCCCGCCAGAACATCGAAGGAGACATCCATGAACACCCGCCGCCACTTCCTCCACACCCTGGGCGCAGCCACTGCGCTGGGCGCCCTCTCGCCGCTGGCCGCACGGGCCCAGGCACTCGAGCAGGTCAAGATCTACTACGGCTTCCCGGCCGGCAGCGCCGGCGACAGCGTGGCGCGCCGCGTGGGCGAAAAGCTCGCGGGCTCGGCCTACTGCCGCAACGCGGCCGTGGTCGAGAACAAGCCGGGCGCCGGCGGACGCATCGCGCTGGAAACGCTCAAGAGCGCGCCGGCCGACGGCAGCGTGCTGGCGCTGTCGCCCTTCTCGTGCACCTCGATCTATCCGCACATCTACAGCAAGCTCAGCTACGACCCGGGCAAGGACTTCGTGCCGGTGTCGATCGCCGCCGTCATGCACCATGGCCTCGCGGTCGGCCCGCTGGTGCCGCCCGAGGTGCGCACGGTGAAGGACTTCCTCGCCTGGGCCAAGGCCAACCCGAACCAGGCCAGCTACGGCTCGCCCGCGGCCGGCTCGACGCCGCACTTCATCGGCGCGCTGCTGGGCCTCCACAACGGCGTCGATCTCAAGCACGTGCCCTACCGCGGCTCCATTCCCGGCGTGACCGACGTGGTGGGCGGACAGATCGCCGCCATGGTCACGCCCAGCGGCGACTTCATTCCCAACCACAAGGCCGGCAAGCTGCGGCTGCTCGCCACCTCGGGCAAGGCGCGCTCGCCTTTCTCGCCCGAGGTGCCGACCTTCGCCGAGCAGGGCTTCGCCGAGCTGACCACCGAGGAATGGTTCGGCTTCTACGCGCCGGCCAGGACGCCAGCCAGCGTGGTGGCAGCGGCCAATGCGGCGATCAACGCGGCCATCAAGGAAAAGGTGGTGACGGACAGCCTGGCCGTGGTCGGCCTGATCGCCCAGGGCTCCACCGCCGAGGAGATGGCGCGCTCTCAGCGGGCCGAGGCCGAGCGCTGGGGCCCGCTGGTCAAGAAGATCGGCTTCACGGCGGACTCCTGAGGCGATGCAGATGGAACCGACTCCGAAACGCGTGGCGGTGGTCGCCACCGGCGTCATCGGCGCCAGCTGGGCCGCCTACTTTCTGGCGCGCGGCCTCGACGTGGAGGCCACCGACCCCTCGCCCGATGCCGAGGCGCGGCTGCGCGCGGCCGTGGCTGCGCACTGGCCCACGCTCGAACGCTTCGGCCTGGCCAGCGGCGCCTCGGCCGGGCGGCTGCGCTTCCACGCGCGGCTCGAGGATGCGGTGGCCCAGGCCGACTTCGTCCAGGAAAGCGGCCCCGAGCGGCTGGATTTCAAGGTCGACCTGTTCCGGCGCATGGACGAGGCCGCGCCGGCCCACGCGATCCTGGCGTCGAGCTCCTCGGGGCTCGCGATCAGCGCCGTGCAGGCCGAGTGCAAGCACCCGGAGCGCGTGGTGCTGGGCCATCCCTTCAACCCGCCGCACCTGATCCCGCTGGTGGAGGTGGTCGGCGGCGCGCGCACCTCGGACCAGACCATCGAACGCACGATGGCCTTCTATGCCGCCATCGGCAAGCGGCCGATCCACGTGAAGCGCGAGGTCAAGGGCCACATCGCGAACCGGCTGCAGGCTGCGCTCTGGCGCGAGGCCTTCCACCTGGTCGATGAAGGCGTGGCGAGCGTGGCCGACATCGACACCGCCATTGCGCACGGCCCCGGGCTGCGCTGGGCGGTAATGGGGCCGTTCATGAACCTGCATCTTTCAGGCGGCGCGGGCGGCATCGCGCATGTGCTGGCGCACCTGGGCGGGCCGATCGAGGACTGGTGGAAAGACCTGGGCGCGCCGTCAATGACGGAAGAACTCAAGCAGAAGGTGGCCGAAGGCGTGGCCGAGGAACTGGGCGCGCGGCGCGTGGCCGAGCTGGAGGCCGCGCGCGACATCCTGCTGTTGAACCTGATTCGCGCGAAGTCCGAAACCGGCAGACTCGATTGAAATGAACGACGACGACTTCCTCCTCGACCAAAGCCAGATCGCCCCGCCGCGCACGGTGCGCATCGACTTCGACGACGGCTCCTTCGCGCTGCGTTCGCCGATGGCGCTCAAGCCCTATGCGCGCTGCATCGGCGAATGGCTGGAGCGCTGGGCGCGCGAGACGCCCGAGGCACTGGCCTTCGCGGAGCGCGACGACAGCGGCGAAGGCTGGCGCAAGCTCGACTACCGCGCGCTGCGCGAGGCCGTGGGCGGCGTCGCGCAGGCGCTGCTCGACCTGGAGCTGCCGGCCGAAAAGCCCATCGTGATCCTCTCGGACAACGCGATCGACCACGCGGTGCTGATGCTCGCGGCCATGCACATCGGGCGCACGGCGTGCTCGCTGTCGAGCGCGTACTCGCGCCTGGCCAGGGATCCGTCGCGGCTGCACGGCATGCTGCAGGCGCTGCAGCCCGCCTTGATCTACGCCTCGGATGCCAGGATCTACGGCGGCGCGCTCGCGGGCTGCGGCGTCGAGGCGATCACGGTGTTCAGCCGCCATGCCGACGCGCATGCCGGCGCCCTGCCCTTTGCGCAACTGCTGCAGGCGCGCGAGACATCCGCTGTGATGCAGGCCTACGAAGCCATCCTGCCCGACACCCACGCCAAGTACCTGCTGACCTCGGGCTCCACCGGCAAGCCCAAGGTGGTGATCAACACGCACCGCATGCTCTGCGCCAACCAGCAGATGATGGCGCAGACCTGGCGATTCCTCGCGCACGAGAAGCCGGTGCTGGTCGACTGGCTTCCCTGGAGCCACACCTTCGGCGGCAACCACAACCTGCACATGGTGCTCGCCCATGGCGGCGCGCTCTACATCGACGAGGGCCGGCCCGCGCCGGGCCTGATCGAGAAGACCATGCGCAACCTGCGCGAGGTGAAGCCCACGCTGCTGTTCAACGTGCCGCGCGGCTTTGACATGCTGCTGCCTTTTCTCGAAGCCGACGATGCCCTCGCGCGCGAGGTGTTCTCGCGGCTGCGGCTGGCCTTCTATGCGGCCGCGGCGCTCGCGCCCTCGACCTGGCAGCGGCTCGAGGCCGTGGCGCAGCGCGTGCGGCCCGAGCGGCCCCTGTGGCTCACCACCTCCTGGGGCGCCACGGAAACCTCGCCAGCCATTACCTCGGCGCACTGGAAGCTCGACGGCGCGGGCTGCATCGGCGCACCGCTGCCGGGGCTCGAACTCAAGTTCGTGCCCAACGGCCAGAAGCTCGAGATGCGCGTCAAGGGCGTCTCGGTGTTCCCGGGCTACCGCCATGCGCCGCGCGAAACCGCCGAGGCCTTCGACGAAGAGGACTACTACCGCATCGGCGATGCCGGCTTTCTTGCGGACCCCGCCGAGCCCTCGCAAGGCGTGATCTTCAACGGCCGCGTGGCCGAGGACTTCAAGCTCTCGAGCGGCACCTGGGTCTCGGTGGGCACGCTGCGCGTGAAGCTGGTGTCGATGCTGGCGCCGCATGTGCAGGACGTGGTGCTCACGGGCCATGACCGCGACGAGATCGGCATGCTGGTGTTCGCGAGCCCGCAGGCCGCCTCGCTCGCGCCGCAGGCGCTGGCCGGGCGCATCGCCGAGGTGCTGCGCGCGCTGCGCAGCGAAGGCGCGGGTTCCTCGCAATGCCCCGCATGCGCGCTGGTGCTCAGCGAACCACCGAGCCTCGACGCGGGCGAGATCACCGACAAGGGCTACATCAACCAGCGCGCGGTGCTCGTGCGCCGCGCGGCCGAGGTGGCGCGGCTGCATGCCGGCGCGGACCACGACCTGCAGGTCATCCGGCTGCGCGACTGACTGAAAAAGATCAACCGCCGGGACGTCGCCGCAGCGCGGTACGCAGCGCCTTCGCGAAACGCGGGTCGGCCATGGCGCCGACGTTGAAGCGCGACCAGCGCGAGACCTGCGTCGAATCGGTGTTGAAGATGCGCCCCGGCGCCATCACGATCTTGCGCGGCAGCAGTTCCTTCGCCAGCACCAGCGAGTCGGCCACGCCGGGAAGCGCGGCCCAGACATAGAGCGACTGCGGGGTGCGCGCGAAGACCTCCGCATCGACCGAATCGAACAGCTGCAAGGCCTTGCGCGTGGCCTCGCCGAGGCGGTTCTGCAGGCGGTTCAGGTGCCGCTGGTAGTGGCCTTCGCTCAGGATCACGTCGACCGTGCGCTCGCTGTACTCCGAACTGCTCACGTGGATCAGCGCCTTCAGGTCCGCGAGGTCGCTCGCCAGGCCGGCCCCGCAGGCGATGAAGCCCACGCGCAAGGCTGCCGAGAACGACTTCGAGAAGCTGCCGATGTAGATGGTGCGCTCCAGCTGGTCGAGCGCCGAAAGCCGCGGCAAGGCCGTGGGCTTGAAGTCGGCCAGCGGGTCGTTCTCGACGATCAGCAGGTCGTATTTCTGCGCGAGCTGCAGCACGCGGAAGGCCTTGGCCGGCGAGATGTCGGAGCCCGTGGGGTTGTGCGCGAGCGACTGCGTGAAGAAGAGGCGCGGCCGCTCGGCCATCAACAGCCGCTCCAGCACGTCGAGATCGGGCCCGTCGGCCAGCCGCGGCACGGCCAGCATCTGCGCACCCGCGAGCTTGAGCTTTCCGAACAGCGGGTAGTAGCCCGGGTCGTCCACCAGCACCTTGCCGCCGGGCGGCACGAAATAGCGGATGACGATGTCCATCGCCTCGTTGGCGCCGTGCGTGAGCACGATCTGCCGCGGCTCGGCGCCGATGCCGAAGTCGGCCAGCTTGCGCACGAGGTGGTCGCGCAGCGGCGCATAGCCGAAGCGGCTGCCGTAGCGGAACAGCGCGCCAAGCCCCGTGCGGACCACCTTGGGGTGGTACTTGTCGAGCCGCACGTCGGCCAGCCATTCGACCGGCGGGAAGCCGTCGCCCACGGCCACCGCGTCGGGCTGCGTCTTGAGCTGCTCGCGCATGAGCCACACGATGTCCATCGCGCGGCCAAGGCTGCCCGCTTCTTCCTCGACGGGCTTGGGGGTCGACTGCGCGAGCACGAAATAGCCCGAACCGCGCCGCGGCTCGACGAGGCCGCGCGACACCAGCAGCTCGAACGCGGCCACCACCGTGTTCTTGGCATAGCCGTGCAGCTGCGCGAGTTCGCGCAGCGACGGCAGCTTGTCGCCGGCCTTGTAGGCGCCGCTCGCGATCTGGCGTGCGAGGGTTTCGGCAAGCGAATCGGCAATCGTGGTCATGGGCTGCGACTGTGACACAGCAGGCCGCCGCGGTGCACCACTGTCCGCACTGTCCCGCCAAACTGTGCCTTCCGCGGCCGGTACAGCCGGCCTAAATTGCCTGCTCCCGAATTCATCTTCCGAAGAGACAAGCAACGATGGTCGCCGATTCCCGCATTCCCAACTTCCGCGCGCTCACGCCCGCACAGCGCCTTGCCCACATCGCGCAGGCCACATCGCTCACCGGCGACGAGGTGGCGCTGCTCGCCCAGCCCGGCGCGCTGAGCGTGGACCGCGCCAACGGCATGGTCGAGAACGTGATCGGCACCTTCGAGCTGCCGCTGGGCGTGGCCGGCAACTTCACCGTGAACGGGCGCGACTACCTCGTGCCGATGGCGGTCGAGGAGCCCTCGGTGGTGGCGGCCGCTTCCTTCATGGCCAAGCTGGCCCGCGAGGGCGGCGGCTTCGAGGCTTCGAGCACCGGGCCATTGATGCGCGCGCAGGTGCAGGTGATCGGCATCACCGACCCGTACGGTGCGCGGCTCGCGCTGCTGCGTGCGCGCGACGAAATCCTGGCCGTGGCGAACAGCCGCGACAAGGTGCTGATCGGCCTGGGCGGCGGCTGCCGCGACATCGAGGTGCATGTGTTCGGCGACACGCCGCGCGGCGCGATGGTGGTGATGCACCTGATCGTCGACGTGCGCGACGCGATGGGTGCGAACACGGTCAACACCATGGCCGAGGCGGTGTCGCCACTGGTCGAGACGCTCACGGGTGGCACGGTGCGCCTGCGCATCCTGTCGAACCTGGCGGACCTGCGGCTGGCCCGTGCGCGCGTGCGGCTCGCCCCCGCGGTGCTGGCCACGCGCGAGCGCAGCGGCGAGGACGTGGTCGAGGGCGTGATCGACGCCTACACCTTCGCGGCCATCGACCCCTACCGCGCGGCGACGCACAACAAGGGCATCATGAACGGCGTCGATCCGGTGATCGTCGCGACCGGCAACGACTGGCGCGCGGTGGAAGCCGGCGCGCATGCCTATGCGTGCCGCAGCGGGCGCTACAGCTCGCTGACCACCTGGGAGAAGGATGCGGGCGGCGCGCTGGTCGGCACCATCGAGATGCCGATGCCTGTGGGGCTGGTCGGCGGTGCCACCAAGACGCATCCACTCGCCCGGCTCGCACTGAAGATCCTCGACGTGAAGTCGGCACAGGAACTCGGCGAAGTCGCGGTGGCCGTGGGTCTCGCGCAGAACCTCGGCGCGCTGCGCGCGCTCGCCACCGAAGGCATCCAGCGCGGCCACATGGCGCTGCATGCCCGCAATATCGCGCTGGTCGCGGGCGCCGCCGGCGACGAGATCGACAGCATCGCCAGGCAGATGGCCGCCGAGCATGACGTGCGCACCGACCGCGCCGTGGCATTGCTCGAAGCGCTGCGCAGGAAGTAGGCAGGGCCGGAGAGGCCCGCACAACGGACCGCGGCCGAAACCGCGGCGGCCATGGAAGCGGCCGTCACATCACCAAGACGGAGACATCACAAATGAACGCAGACAGTGCAACGCGCGCCAGATGGCGGCTGGTGGAGATATGGGGCGACACGGCCGACCTGGGCCACCTCGCGTGGTCGATCGTCATCGGCGTCGCGGTGAGCCTCACGGGTTATCTCGTGGCCAGCCGCGTGCTCGCGAGCGCCGTGGGCACACCCGAGCTGGCACGCGCCTACGCCATGCTCGCCGGCCTCGGCGGCTGCGTGGTGTCGGGCCTGGTCTGCGCGAAGCTCTTCACGCCGAAGCGCGAAGTGGTGGAAGGCACCGAAGCCGATCCGCGCTGGCGCGAAGAAGTGCTGGCCCAACTGGCCGGCGAGCATGGCGACCTGGGCTCGGTGGACGACCTGCCGCCGTCCGTGGTGCGCGAGATGAAGGAACTGGAGATCTACGACCTGTTCGCGTCGTACAAGCCCAGCGCACGCAGCGCCGGAGGAGCCGCATCGTGATCGACGCCGCACTCCTCGACCAGATCCTCGTTGCCACCGGCATGGGCCTCGTCGGGGCCATTGTTTTCGCGGCCATCGGCCTCGTCTCGGGCACCGACGAAACCACCACGCTCGCGCCGCTCACCCTGCTGGTGGTGCTGCTCGGCGTGCCGCCCGAAGGCGTGTTCACCTTCTTTCTCGCAGCGGCCGTGGCCAAGCACATGACGCATGCGGTGCCCACCGCGCTGCTCGGCATTCCGGGCGACACCATGGCCACGCCGCTGCTGCAGGACGCGAACGTGCTGCGCAACCTCGGCGTGCCGCACATCGCGCTGCGCAAGATGGTGTCGGGCGCGATCATCGCGGCCTTCCTCGCCGTGCCGCTGGCCGTGCTGTTCGCGGTGCTGCTGGCACCCTACGGCGCGGCCATCACCAAGGCGGCGCCCTGGATCTTCGTGGTGGCGGCCGTGGCCATTGCGTATTTCTCGAGCGGGCGCTGGGCCTCGGTGGCCACGCTGGTGCCGTTCGTGATGGTGATCGTGGCGCTGCAGGCGCTCACCGGCAAGTACGGCGTGAAGCTCAGCATCAGCTACTTCCTGGGCATCGCGATCGGGCCGCTGGTGGCCGATTTGTTCTCGGTGATTTCTCCCGCGGCCCGTGCGCGCATGAAGCGCGAGAAGGTCCGTACCTTCTCGCTCGCGCCGGACGTGAAGGGCTGGTCGGGCTACTTCCCGAACCCGTTCAAGGTGCTCGACCGCGGCCAGGTGAAGTGGACCTTCGCGACCGCCGCGATCTCCAGCGCCACCTTCGTGTTCAGCCCGGTCGCAATGACGGTGGTGCTGGGCGAGCTGGTGGGTTCGCGCATCAAGCACGCCTACCACCGGCTGACCACCACGCTGGCCGCGCGCAACGGCGTGACCGAGGCCACGTACATCGCCGAGGCGCTGATTCCGCTGATCGCCATCGGCCTGCCGCTGAGCCCGGTGGCGGCCGGCCCGGCCGCGCCGCTCTTCAATGCGCCGCCGGTGTTCACCATCGATTCGGCCACGGGCCAGACCCACAACCTGCACAACCTGCTGAACCACTGGGAGTTCCTGGGCTACGGCATGCTGGCGGTGATGCTCGCGGCGCTGGTGGCCTATCCGTTCACGATGAACTTCGCGCGCCGCGCGGCACTCTTCGTCTCGCGCAAGGTGAGCCACGAGGCCATCATCGCGACCTTCGTCGGCCTGATCGTGGTGATCAGCGTATGGGAAGGGCAGCTGCTCGGCTTGCTGGTGATCCTCACGATGGGCCTGCTCGGGGGCCTGCTGTCGCGCGCCATCGGCTTCAACACCGGCGTGCAGTTCATGGGCTACTACACGGCGGTGCTGACGGTGCCGGCCGTCATCAAGGCCTTCGGTTGATGCCTCGGGGTGCGCAGCGCGGCTTCAACGAGCTTCAGTGGCAGGCCCCGCCGGCACCGGTCAGGGGGAAACCCGAGGGCCTTTCCTGCGAGCCGCCGGCGCTGCCTTCTTCGCGGGCTCTTCCTCGCCGAAAAGCCTTTCGATCTGCTGCCCCGCGCGCGCGCCGATGGCCGTGCCCACGCCCGGCAGCAGCGCGGTGCCGACCGCCGCACCGGCCAGCGCACCGCCGGTCAGCGACACCTCGGGCTCGCTCATGGTCCCGCCGATCTTCAGCGGCATGCCGACCACGCCGTCGACCAGGTCGACCGCGATCTCGCCGTCCAGCTTGCGGTTGAACAGCCGCAGGCTGCCGCTGGCCGTGAGCACGCCCGAACGCGCCTTGAGCCCGGTGTAGCGCATCACGACGCCGTCTTCGGTGCCCTGCGTGTCGAGCACGCCGGTGAGCTCGTCGAGCGGCGTGGTGCCGCCGCGGCTGATGCCGGCGGTGGTCACGGCCTTGGCCAGGTCCAGCCGCGTGAGCGTGGCGGGCTGGACCGAGAAGGTGGTGCGGGTGCGCAGGCTGCGCAGCAGCGCGCCCACTTCGCCGGCCTCGGCCACCAGCGCGGACTGGCCCGAAACCTTGCCGGCGACGGCGCTGCGCCGGCCGAAGGCCTGCACCATGCCCTCGATGTCCACCTGCCGCGGCTCGAGCTCGGCTGACACGCGCAGCAGGTCGCCGGGCAGGGTCTCGAACCAGGCCACGCCGTTTGCCGTGCCGCCGCCGATGTCGATGCGGGTGCGCCATCGGTCCTGCCCGGCGGCACGGTCCAGCCGCAGCCGGGCGGGCGGCGACACGCCGGCGCGCTCGATTCGCGCCTGGCGCGGCCGCCAGCCGGCGTCGAAGCCGATTTCGCCGTCATAGGCCAGCGCAATGCCGCGCCGGTCGATCCAGCTCAGGTCGCGCCAGCGCAGCTTTTCGAGCGGAACGGGCGCCAGCGTCCAGGGCGCGGGCAGCGCGACGATGTGGCCGCCCTCCTTCGGCTTGGGGCCCTTGCCGCGGAACGCGCGCACCGACTCGCGCGGCAGCACCAGGCTTTCGATCTCGACCTCGTCGATCGCGACGACCCGGCGCAGCAGCTCCCGCAGCTTGAGCTGCACCGTGATGCGGCGCAGCGTGACGGGGCGCGGCTGCTCGGTGGCCAGGTCGGACAGCACCAGCACGGGGCTGGGCCACAGCGCCCAGTGCGCACCGCCGATCTTCAGGCCCACGCCGAAGCGCTTCTCGAAACCTTCGGCAATGCGCGCGGCCACTTCCTCGTCGCTGGGCAGGCGGGTGCTCGCCACCCACACCAGCGCGCCGGCACCCAGCAGCAGGACCGCGGCAATGCCGATGAGCCAACGGCGGACAGGGCGTTTCATCCGGCCAACTTAGCACGCAAAGGCGACTGCCGTTGTCAGCCCCCGTCGCTATAGTTTCCCAAATCCTGTACCGGAGAAACCGAATGCGTATCTGGAAAAAAGACATCTCTGTCGAGGAACTGACCCGCAACCACATCGGCACCGCCGTGTCCACGCTGGGCATGGAATTCCTGGAGGTGGGCGACGACTTCATCCGCGCCCGCGTGCCGGTGGACGAGCGCACCCGCCAGCCCTACGGCATCCTGCACGGCGGCGTGTCGGTGGTGCTGGCCGAGACGCTGGGCTCCTGCGGCGCGCACTACTCGGCCCCCGAAGGCGACCGGGCCGTGGGCCTGGACATCAACGCCAACCACATCCGCTCGGCCACGAGCGGCTGGGTCACGGGCACCGCGCGGCCGGTGCACCGGGGGCGCACCACCCAGGTGTGGCAGATCGACATGACCAACGACGCGGGCGAATTGACCTGCGTCTCGCGCATCACAATGGCGGTGCTGGCGCCGCGCTAGGGCAGGAAACCCGCCCGGCATGCGGGCGGCAGCGGGCCGAGAGAAGCCCCCCAGGAACATCAATAACTACCGAGGAGATCACCACTCATGAGCAACCTGTTCAGCTGGCGCGAAGTCGCCGCCACCGAGGGCCGCGTGGTCGCGCCCGACGAACGCCTGCCCTGGCTGCAGACCGGCGCGATGGGCGTGCAGCACGTGATCGCGATGTTCGGCGCCACGGTGCTGGCGCCCATCCTGATGGGCTTCAATCCCAACATCGCGATCCTGATGAGCGGCATCGGCACGCTGATCTTCTTCCTGGTGACGGGCGGCAGGGTGCCCAGCTACCTGGGCTCGAGCTTCGCGTTCATCGGCGTGGTGATCGCGGCCAGCGGCTACGCGGGCAAGGGTCCCAACGCCAACATCGCGGTGGCGCTCGGCGGCATCGTGGCCTGCGGGGTGGTCTACATCCTGATCGGCGCCCTGGTGCAGGCGATCGGCACCGGCTGGATCGAGCGCTTCATGCCGCCGGTGGTCACGGGCGCGGTGGTGGCGGTGATCGGGCTCAACCTGGCGGGCGTGCCGATCAAGAACATGGCGGCCAGCAATTTCGATTCGTGGATGCAGGCCGTCACCTTCCTCTGCGTCGGGCTGGTCGCGGTGTTCACGCGCGGCATGCTGCAGCGGCTCCTGATCCTGGTCGGGCTGATCCTGGCCACGCTGGTCTATGCGGCGCTGACCAACGGCATGGGCCTGGGCAAGCCGGTGGACCTGGGCGGCATCGCCAACGCCGCCTGGTTCGGCATGCCGACCTTCACCGCGCCGGTGTTCACGGCCAACGCCATGCTGCTGATCGCGCCCGTGGCCATCATCCTGGTGGCCGAGAACCTCGGCCACCTGAAGGCGGTCACGGCCATGACCGGCCGCAACCTCGACCCCTACATCGGCCGCGCCTTCATCGGCGACGGCATTGCCACCGTGGTGAGCGGCGCCTCGGGCGGCACCGGCGTGACCACCTATGCCGAGAACATCGGCGTGATGGCGGCCACGCGCATCTACTCGACGGCGGTGTTCGTGGTGGCCGCGCTCATCGCGCTGGTGCTGGGCTTCAGCCCCAAGTTCGGCGCGCTGATCCAGGCCATTCCGCTGCCGGTGATGGGCGGCGTGAGCATCGTGGTGTTCGGCCTCATCGCCATTGCGGGCGCCAAGATCTGGGTCGACAACAAGGTCGACTTCTCGCAGAACAAGAACCTGATCGTGGCCGCCATCACGCTGATCATCGGCACCGGCGACTTCACGCTGAAGTTCGGCGACTTCGCATTGGGCGGCATCGGCACCGCGACTTTCGGGGCCATCATCCTCTACGCGCTTCTGGGCCGGACGCGCAACGCCTGAGGCTCTGCAAAGTGAAACCTCGTGCAAGAAATGTTGTCCGAGGTGCTTGAAGCGGGCCCCGGTCACTGGCCCGAAGCCCGCGCCCGTTAGACTTCAACGCTTTTCGCACCGACGTTTTCCAATGGCCGATGTCTCCGCCGCGCGCACCAAGGCGGTTTTCGAATTCAAGAGCGCCACGCTGCCGCTGATCGCAGTGATCCTCAAGACGGCCGACCTGGCCGTGCTGGCCGAGGCCCTCGACGCGCAGCTGGCCGACTCGCCCGATTTCTTCGAGCAGGAGCCGGTGGTCATCGACCTCTCGCAGCTGCAGCCGGACGAGGAAGGCGGCGAGGAACCCCCGGCGCTCGACTTCGCGGCGCTGCGCGGCCTGCTGGCGCGCCACCAGACGCAGCCGATTGCGGTGCGCGGGGGCAACAACGCCCAGAATGCGGCGGCGCGCGCCGCCGGCCTGTCGCTCACGGCCATGCCGGTGGCACCCGCGCCGCGCTCCCCGGCACCGCCGGCCGCTTCGCCGGCGCCCGCGAGCGAGGCACCGCAGATCGTGCGCGAAGTGCCGGTGCCGGCCAACGGCACCCTGCTGATCGACAAGCCGCTGCGTTCGGGCCAGCAGGTCTACGCCCGCGGCGGCGACGTGGTGGTGACCGCGGTGGTGAGCTTCGGCGCCGAAGTCATCGCCGACGGCAACGTGCACGTCTACGCGCCGCTGCGGGGCAAGGCCATTGCCGGCGCGCGCGGCAACACCGAGGCGCGCATCTTCTCGACCTGCATGGAAGCGCAGCTCGTGGCCATCGCGGGCATCTACCGCACCAACGAGGTGCCGCTGCCCGACCCGGTGCTCGGCAAGCCGGCCCAGATACGCCTCGATGGCAAGAAGCTAATGATCGACGCGATTCCCTGACGGGCCGCGCCGCATCCGACAACCAACAACCGAATCGAAACAAGAAGGAATGGCCATGGCCAAAATTGTGGTGGTGACCTCAGGCAAGGGCGGCGTCGGCAAGACCACGACGAGCGCCAGCTTCGCGTCGGGCCTCGCGCTCGCAGGCAAGAAGACGGCGGTGATCGACTTCGACGTGGGCCTGCGCAACCTCGACCTCATCATGGGCTGCGAACGCCGCGTGGTGTACGACCTGATCAACGTGATCCAGGGCGAGGCCAACCTGAGCCAGGCGCTCATCAAGGACAAGCAGTGCGACAACCTGTTCGTGCTCGCGGCCTCGCAGACGCGCGACAAGGAAGCGCTCACGCAGGAGGGCGTCGAAAAGGTGCTGACCGACCTGGCCGCGATGGACTTCGACTACATCGTCTGCGATTCGCCCGCCGGCATCGAGACCGGCGCGATGATGGCCATGCACTTTGCCGACGAGGCGCTCGTGGTGACCAACCCCGAGGTATCCTCGGTGCGCGACTCCGACCGCATCCTGGGCATGCTCAGCAGCAAGACCAAGCGGGCGAAGGAAGGCGGCGACCCCATCAAGGAGCACCTGCTGATCACCCGCTACAACCCCAACCGCGTGGCCGGCGGCCAGATGCTCTCTCTGGAGGACATCCAGGACATCCTGCGCATCAAGCTGATCGGCGTCATTCCCGAGTCGGAGAGCGTGCTGCAGGCCTCCAACCAGGGCGTGCCCGCCATCCACGACAAGGAAACCGACGTGGCCAAGGCCTACAGCGACGTGGTGGCGCGCTTCCTGGGCGAGGACCGCCCGATGCGCTTCGTCGACGCCGAAAAGCCGGGCTTCTTCAAGCGAATTTTCGGAGGCAAGTAGGCCATGTCCTTTTTCTCGTTCCTGCTCGGCGAAAAGAAGAAGACGGCCAGCGTCGCCAAGGAGCGGCTGCAGATCATCCTCGCGCACGAGCGGTCCAGCCTCAGCGGCAAGAAGCGCCCCGACTACCTGCCCGACCTGCAGCGCGAGCTGATGGCGGTGATCTCCAAGTACGTGAAGATCAATGCCGATGACATCAAGGTTCACCTGGAAAAACAGGACGACCTCGAAGTGCTCGACATCAAGATCGAGCTGCCCGACCCGGCACCCTCGCCGGCGCGCTGAAATAGAAAGAACGCGGCGCGGGCGGCATTGCCCCCCACGCCCGCCCACCGCTCAGGGCTGCGCCACGAAGCGCACCACCTGGCGGACCACGTCCTCCTCCTTGAGGATGCGGCGATGCCCCAGTCCCTGCGTGGCCACCAGCCGCGCTCCACTGATCGCGTCTCGATAGGCCTCGGCATCCGCAAAGCGGTTCACCCGGTCGTCGCGGTCATGCACGATCAGCGTCGGCTGCGCGATGCGCGGACCGACGGCCGCCGGCTCCAGTTGCGCCATCAGGATGCCTTCGCGCGCCTCGAACCGCCGCTGCATGGCCTGGCGCGTCGCCTCGCTGAGCCCGAAGGTGTGCGCGAAATAGCGCGTGTATTCGCGCGGCGACGCCGGCGGCGCGAGCAGCACCATCCGCTCGGCCTGCAGGCCCTGCGCGGCCGCCAGCGCCAGCGCGTTGGCTCCCAGCGAATGGGCAGCCACCGCGCGCAGCGCATGGCCGTCGGCCGCGAGCCTGGCAACCACGTACGCGATGGCGCGCGCGAACTGCGGCGAGTTGCTCGTCGTGCCCGCGCTGCGGCCATGGGCCGGCAGTTCGAGCAGCACCGGCCGCAGGCCCGCATCGGCCAGCGCCTGCGCGAGCGCCAGCATCTGCCCCGCATGCCCGCCCCAGCCGTGCACCAGCAGCACGACGGGCGCCGATTCCGCACCTGAGTCCTGCGCGGCCAGGTGATAGAGGCCGATGCCGGCATTCTCGAAGGCCCAGCCTTCGCGCCGCCAGTCGGCCCCGGGCCCCTGGCCGCGGTAGAGCCACTTGGGCGGCAGCGGCGTGCCGAACACGCGGTAGGCCGCACGCACGCCCAGCGCGGGCCACAGGCGCTGCGAGGCGGTCAGGCCGAAGCGCAAGGCGCGCATCAGGCGGCCCGGGCGGTAGTAGTTCGACTGCGCGGCGTGCGTGGCCGCGGAGGTGGTGGTGCTCGTCATGCAATGGGCTCCTGCGTGCAGTCGTTCAGTACCAGACCCAGTCCTCATTGCTGCGCGGCAGGCTGCGCAGCGCATCGCGGGTGGCGTCGGCGCCGATGGCGACCACATAGACGGCAAGACAGAGGGCGATGATCAGCATGGTGTTTCTCCTTTTATCGCACGATCGTGCGAAATCAAGACAAAGAAAGACGGAACGAAATGGCCTGTGCCGTGGCTCAGGCGCGGTAGCTCGAAAGAAGCCGCTGCCAGGTCTGCGTGGCGCGATCGGCGGCTTGGGGGTCGCGCAGGAAGCGCGCGTCGTGCAGCAGGCCCATGATGAGGCCGTTCAGTTCGCTGACCAGCTGCGCCGGGTCGGTGTCGGGCCGCAGCTCGCCGGTTTCCACCGCCTGGAGCACCGTGCGGCGCAGCGCGGCGCGCCAGCGCGTGATCTCGCCGAACAGCAGGTCGCGCAGCTCGCCTTCGCGGTCGTCGTATTCGAAGGCGCCCGCCATGTAGATGCAGCCGGTTTCGGCCTCGATGTCGCGGGTGCGGGCAATCCAGCGCCCGACGATGTCGTTGAGGCGCGCCAGGCCCTTGGGCTTTTGCATGGCCGGCACGAACACGTCGGCCAGGAAGCGGCGGCCGTATTCCTCGATCACCGCCTTCTGCAGCGCTTCGCGCGAGCCCACGCGCGAGAACACGCCGCTCTTGGAGAGCGCCAGGCGGCTGGCCACGGCCTGCAGCGTGATGGCCTCCAGGCCTTCGGCCAGCGCAAGGTCCATTGCCGCGCCGACGATGGCGGCGCGGGTGAGTTCGCTTTTCTGGGTCTTGGCGTCCATGCCGGCAACTTTAGCACAGTCGTGCGAAATTGCAAATTCGCTGGCTGCGGCATCGGCAGCAGGCCGGCACAGATGTTTTGCTCATGTGAAACCAACAAACGCATCGTTCCCCGCATGAGCGCTTGTGCCGAGAATCGCCGCTCGGCCCGCCGCGGGCCTGTGCCTTCTCCTCCCGATCTTCTCCGCGCCAGATGAACTTCCAACAACTGCGCTCGGTACGCGAGGCCGTTCGTTGCGGCTTCAACCTGACCGAAGTCGCCCATACCCTCCACACCTCCCAGCCGGGCGTGAGCCGGCAGATCCGCGAGCTGGAGGAAGAGCTCGGCATCGAACTCTTCGTGCGCGCCGGCAAGCGGCTCACCGGGCTCACGGAGCCGGGCGGCCACGTGCTGCCGATCATCGAGCGCATGCTGATGGAGAGCAGCAACCTGCGCCATGCCGGACAGGAGTTCGTGGCGCAGCAAAGCGGCCTGCTCTCGGTGGCGGCCACGCATTCGCAGGCGCGCTATGCGATGCCGGTGGCGGTGCAGGAATTCCGCGCGCAGTTTCCCAACGTGAAGCTGCACCTGCACCAAGGTTCGCCCAGGCAGATCGCGCAGATGCTGATCGACGGCGAGGCCGACGTGGGCATTGCAACGGAGGCGCTGGGCGACTATCCCCAGCTGGTGGCCCTGCCCTGCTACCGCTGGACGCATTCGGTGATCGTGCCGCCGGGCCACGCGCTGCTCGATGCGCCGCTGACGCTCGAGGCGCTCACGCGCCATCCGCTGATCACCTACGACACCGGCTTCACCGGCCGCTCGCGCATCGACGAGGCCTTTGCGCAGCACGGGCTCGAACCCAACATCGTGCTGGCCGCGATGGATGCCGACGTGATCAAGACCTACGTTCAGCTGGGCATGGGCGTGGGCATCGTGGCCGGCGTGGCCTACGAGACGGAGCGCGACACGCAGCTGCGCGCGCTCGATGCGGGCCGGCTCTTCGGCATCAACATGACCAAGCTCGCGGTTCGCCGCGGCAACTACCTGCGCAAGTACGTCTACGCCTTCATCGAGTCGTTCGCACCCACGCTGACGCGCGCGGTCGTCGAAAAGGCTCTGGGCGATGAAGCGAAGGGATCGCACTACGAAATCTAGGGCCCGCGCAACGTCTTCGGCGCCTGCAGCAACAGGTTTTAAAAAGATGCGCGCCGCTTCACACAGGGGGCGTACATTCGGGTTAATTCCTTGGCTTCCCGGAACGGATCAGCAATGGCATCGACCCCGCAGCAGCAACAGAAAACAAGGGCCGCCCTGAAGGCCGCCGACGCCGCCGAACGGCGCGAGCGGCTGAGGCGGGCATTGCCCGCCACGGTGGAGCTGCTGCAGAGCCGCCAGGCGGACCGCATCGACGACAGCGACATCGAGGCCTACGTGAGCCTGAACTGGCTTGAATGGCACGGCGGCGGCCTGCGGCTCACCATCACCGGGCGCAATGTCTGCGCCCAGTCGCTGCCCACGGTGGTGGCCTGAGAGCCTCGCGCCCGCCAAAGCAAAAGACCGCCACAGGAAGCCCCGCGGCGGTCTTGAAATGTGCGGTGCGCAGCAGCCTGCGCGCCCGGCCGGTTACTGGCTGCCCACGATGATCTGCGCGATCACGCCGGTCGCAATGGCCGCGAGCACGTAGTCGCCGCCCACGCCCACCCACTGGTAGCCGCGCGGCGGCTGCTGCAGGCGGTAGGCGCGCCAATCGTTCACCACGTAGTTGCGGCCACGGTATTCATGGGGCACGCGCCCGCCGCGACGCCACTCCGCATGCGGCTGGGGGTAGCCGGCGCGGTCGAACTGCCGGCCCGGCCGATAGTCCTGGCGCCCGTAGCGGTCGCCGCGACGATCGTCGTCGTGCCGGTCGAACCGGCGGTCCTGCTGTTCGTAGCGGCCGTTGCCTCGATCGTTGCCGCGGTCATGATCGCGATCGTGGCCCCGGTCCTGTGCGAAGGCACTTCCCGCTGCCATGCACATCGCGAGCGCCGCAGCAGCGACGGCCATGCTCTTTGACTTGATGATCATCTGGAACTCCTTCGTGTTGATGACGAGTCCATTGTCAGTGGCGCTTGTGTCCGCCCTGCACGCATCAGGTCGCGGTCAGGTGAAATCAGGTAAGTGCTGGTATCGCGGCGGCGCGTTGTCCTTCAAGCCGGGTTTCGCGGTACCGATTTGCGCCCGGCCCGGGGCTCTGGCGACAATGGGCCTGCAAAGCATCAGAGGCGTGGAGGCGCCATTCATCAACATGCGTGACAAGATCATTGGTGCCATCGGCATCGTGTGGGGCGGGGGCATGCTCCTGAAGTGGCTCATGTCGGGGCCGCCTGCCGGAATCGGCGGCTATCAAGGCGGTCAGACCGCCGGTGCTCTCCTGGGCGCCGTCATGTTGGTCGCGGGCCTGTACCGCTTCTTCAAGCGTCCGGATTGAGCGAAGGCGCAGGCAGGCGATTCCTGGACTGCGTTTAAGCTCGCGCGCAGCATGAAGCGACGACACCTCCTCCACCTGCTGGCCGGCCTGCCTGCAAGCGCCGTGCTGGCCGCCTGCGGCAAGCGCAAGCCCTCCGCTGCCGCACTGAAAGCCGACGCCCGCGTGCTCGCACTGGGCGACAGCCTGACCTTCGGCTACGGCGCGCCGCCCGAGGCCGCCTGGCCCGTGAAACTCGGCGAGCTCACGGGCTGGCAGATCGAGAACGCGGGCCTCAATGGCGACACCTCGGCCGGCGCGCTGGAGCGCCTGCCGCCGCTGCTGGCCGCCGCCAGCTACGACGCGGTCCTGATCGGCATCGGCGGCAACGACATGCTGCGCGGCGTGCCGCCCGCGGCCACGCGCGACAACCTCGCGGCCCTTGTCAGCCAGGCGCGCGCGCACACGCCGCACGTCGCGCTGCTGGCCACGCCCTCGCCCGACGCGATGCGCGCGGCTGTCGGGTCGCTGAGCGATGCGTCGTTCTACGAGGAGGTGGCGAAGTCAGGGCAGGCGCTGCTTGTGCCCAATGTGTATTCGAGCGTGCTGTCGGACGCATCGCTGCGCTCCGATCGCATCCATGCCAATGCCGAAGGCTATGCCCGTGTTGCGCAGCAGCTCGCCGACCAGTTCAAGGCTGCGGGCTGGCGCTGAGGACCGCAAGGCTCAGGCGGCCTGCAGCAGGTCGACGTAGGCCCCCTGCACGAGCTGCCCGGACGCAATGCCCAGTTGCGCCATGAGCGCATGCGCTTCGGCCGTGCCAGCCTCGGCGGACTCGCCTTCTTTCAGCACCACCTCGAGTTCGAGGAACTCGCCCAGCCCTTCCACGCGGTCGAGGTGCACGCGCGTGCGGCCCACGATGAAAAGCCGGCGCTGCTTGCGCACGCGGCCGGCCTGGCCCCAGGCGAGCGTGAGCGATTCGCGCAGCGCATCGGGCGTGGTGGTGGGCGAGATCAGGTAGAACGATTCCTTCGGGCCGCTGCTGTTGGCGCGGCGATAGAAGATCAGCTCGGCGCGGTCGGGCGCGAAGGTGCGCAGCTTGAGGCGGTCGGCGCTGTTTTCGCAGCGGAAGAAGGTGTCGTCCTGCGCGATTTCAATGGGGCCTGAATCGGCGAGCTTCGCGGCGATGGATGTCACGCGTTCCACGCTGTCGATGCGGGCCTTGATCTCTATGTTTCTTGCCATTCCGGTTGGCCTGCCTCGCCGCGGCGGCTCTCGCTCAGGGCGCGCTGCCCTGCGGCCCCACAGGCGGCGGCGCGGTGCGGCCGCTCGAACCCGGCGCGAGCTTGCGTCCGAAGGCTTCGCCCACCCTGCGCACCGGCCGGCTGGCTTTTTCCGAAACATTGTTGACGCCGCGCCGCGTCGCGTCCTCGGCGCGGTCGATGCCGCGGCCGGCGGCGTTGGTGCCGCGCTGCACGCTGTTCACGACCTTGCTGTCGCGCGGCGGCGGCTTGAGCGTATGCGCCGGTTGCGCCGTGGGCGGACTGTCGGCGCTCTGCGCGTGAACAGCAGCGGCAGACAGCAGCAGGAGTGCGGCGCTTGTCGCGGCCAGTGCGAATGCACGGGCAGGCATTTTCTTCGTCGTCATGATGGGCTTCCTTCTTCGTCGTTGGGCTCGGCTGCGTCTGCCGCTGCGGCGCGTGCCATGCGTTCGCTCTTCCAGTAGACGTCGTCGCCGCCGTTCATCCGGTTGAGCACGCGCGCGAGCACGAAGAGCAGGTCGCTGAGCCGGTTGAGATATTGGCGCGGCGCATCGTTGAGTTCGGCCGTCGCGCCGAGCGCCACCACCGCGCGCTCCGCCCGCCGCGCCACCGTGCGGCACACATGCGCGAGCGAGGCCGCGCGCGTGCCCGCGGGGAGGATGAATTCGGCCAGGCGCGGCAAGGCCGCGTTGTGCTCGGCCAGTGCGTTGTCCAGCTGCAGCAGCGCGTCGGCCTTCAGCAGCGTGTAGCCCGGCATCGAAAGCTCGCCGCCCAGGTTGAAGAGCTGGTGCTGCACGTCGACCAGCAATTCGCGCACGGGCTCCGGCAGGGGCTCGCACAGCAAGAGGCCGATCTGCGAGTTGAGTTCGTCCACGTCGCCCATCGCGTGCACGCGCAGGTGGTCCTTGGGCACGCGGGTGTTGTCGCCGAGGCCGGTGGTGCCGTCGTCGCCGGTGCGGGTGGCGATCTGCGAAAGTCGGTTGCCCATGGGAGCTCCTGGTTTAGCCGGCGATGGCTGCCTTCGATGCGTCGATCTTGCCGGCCAGCCATTGCAGGCCCGCCAGATGCTGCTGGTCGTGGCTGCAGAGGTAGTGGACAAGGCTGCGCATCGTGAGCGGCCCATAGCCTTCGAACACGGCCGTGCGCGCAAGTTGCACCTCCGTCAGGTTCGAGACGATTTCCATGGTCCGGGCACGCGCGATGCGGAATTCAGCCAGCACCTTTGCCGCATCGGCCATGCCATAGGCGCGCGCAATGGCGAGCGGCTCGCTGTCGATCGAGGCCAGCGTCGGATGGCTTTCTTCCAGCGTGCGGCGAAAGCGCACGTGATAGCCCTCGACCTCGATGTCGCGCACATGGCAGAGCTGCTCGATGGCCGTGAAAGCCTCGCTGGGCACGCCCTCCCACGAGGGCGGCGCCCAATGCCGGAACGCGTCGGGAATGGCCGCATAGTGGGCTTCGAGCTGCGAAGGGAATGCGGCGAGCGCAGCGAGGGTCGTAGGGTTCATGGCTTTTTCCGAAGCGCATTATGGTGCTCGCTCCGTAAAATGGCCGGACAGAGCCCCCGCTCCCCTTTCACGACCAGGAGACGCCCGATGAACGCCCCGACCCAAACCTCGCACCTGATGCCGGAGCTTCATCTGCGCGACGTGCCCGACAGCCTGATCGAGGGCCTGAAAGCGCGCTTCGGCAGCAACTGTTCCACGGCCATGGCCGTGCGCACGCAGCATGGCCGCGACGAGTCCTCGTTCGACGCGCCGCCGCCGTCTGCGGTGGTATTTGCCGAAAGCACGCAGGACGTGGCCGATGCGGTGAAGCTCGCGAGCGAGCACAGCGTGCCGGTCATCCCCTTCGGCGTCGGCTCGTCGCTCGAAGGCCACCTGCTCGCGGTGCAGGGCGGCATCAGCATTGACGTCTCGCGCATGAACAAGGTGCTGTCGGTCAATGCCGACGACCTCACCGTCACCGTGCAGCCCGGCGTCACGCGCAAGCAGCTCAATGACGAGATCAAGAGCACGGGCCTGTTCTTTCCGATCGATCCGGGCGCGGACGCCTCCATCGGCGGCATGACCGCCACGCGCGCGAGCGGCACGAACGCGGTGCGCTACGGCACCATGCGCGAGAACGTGCTGGCGCTCGAAGTGGTCACAGCCGGCGGCGAGGTCATCCGCACCGGCACGCGCGCGAAGAAGTCGTCGGCCGGCTACGACCTCACGCGCCTCATGGTGGGCAGCGAAGGCACGCTGGGCGTGGTGACCGAGATCACGCTGCGTATCTATCCTCTGCCAGAGGCGGTATCGGCCGCGATCTGCTCGTTCCCGAGCATCGAGGCCGCGGTGCGCACCACCATCGAGACCATCCAGCTGGGCGTGCCGATCGCGCGCGTGGAGCTGATCGACGTGAACACGGTGCGCATGGTCAACACCTACGCCAAGCTGAACCTGCGCGAAGAGCCGATGCTGCTGATGGAATTCCACGGCTCGCCGGCCGGCGTGAAGGAACAGGCCGAGACGGTGCAGGAGCTCGCGAGCGGCCACGGCGGCAAAGCCTTCGAATGGGCCAGCACGCCCGAAGAGCGCACGCGCCTGTGGACCGCCCGGCACAACGCCTACTTTGCGGCCGTGCAGTCGCGCCCCGGCTGCCGCGTGATCTCGACCGACACCTGCGTGCCCATCTCGCGCCTGGCCGACTGCCTGCTCGACTCCGTGGCCGAGGCCGATGCCAGCGGCATCCCCTACTTCCTGGTCGGCCACGTGGGCGACGGCAATTTCCACTTCGGCTATCTGCTCGACCCGAACATTCCCGAAGAGCGCGTGAAGGCCGAGGAACTGAACCATTCGCTCGTGAGCCGCGCGCTGGCACTCGAGGGCACCTGCACCGGCGAGCACGGCGTGGGGCTGCACAAGATGGACTTCCTGGTGACGGAAGCAGGCGTGGGTGCGATCGACATGATGCGCACGATCAAGCGCGCGCTCGACCCCAAGAACATCATGAATCCCGGGAAGATCTTCGCGCTCTGATCCTTCGAAAGCGCCCGTGAAAAAGCCCGGCGGCTCGCAAGAGCCCCGGGCTTTTCTGTTGCTGGGCGTGCGCCCTGCGGCCTACTTGCGGCGGCGCGTGGGCGCCGGCTGCTCGGCCGGCACGTAGGTCTGCGACGGCGCCGCGCCGCCATCCACGCCCAGTCGGCCGCCGCCGCCCAGGCCCTGGCCGCGCACCGTCTGCGCCTTGTAGCTGCGCAGCGAACGCACCATCTGGTTGAAGGCGTCCATGAAGGCCGCGGCAATCACCTTGCCTTGCGCCGTGTTGGTGTAGCCGCCAAGGCCGCCACCGGCACTGCGGCCGGCGAGGGCACCGAAGGCGCCGAAATCGGTCTTGGAGGCGCTGCCTTCCGAGGCCGCGACCTGCACACCCGAGCGGTTGTCGATGAGCGTCAGGAGCGCGCTGGCTTCCTTGGTCTGCAAGCTGCCGCCGACGGCCGCCAGGGCGCGGCCCCGGCCGCCGCCCACCAGTCCGCCCAGCGCGCCGCCGATGCCGCCGGCATCGCTGTTGCTGAACACGATCTCGGGCGACAGGCCGTAGTCGGACGCCACCATCTGGCCGCGGCCGAAGTTGCTGCCGCCGCGCATTTCGCCCGACTGCATGAGCGCGCGCTCGCGCGTCATCGCGTTCATGCCGGCCGCGCCGCGCTCGACCACCACGAAGCAGTTCGACTGCTGCACCAGCAGGCGCAGCAGGTTGGCCGTGGGCGGCAGGCGGTATTCGCCCGTGAGAATGGTGTACCAGCCGGCATTGACGTTCTCGATCAGCGAGACGGTACCGAGCGGCGATTCGCAGCGCTCGAGCTGGCTGCTTTCGCCGGCGGTGGCGGAACCTGCCGCGCTGCCCGTGGCCATGGTCTTGGCCGACTGGCTGCCCATCTGCATGTCGGTGGTCACGCAACCGGTCAGCAGCAGAGCGCCCACGGCCACGGCCGCGAACGGAAACTTTGTCCTGAACTTCATGATGAACTCCCTCTCCTCGAGATCTGGTGTTGAAACGTCAGCGGCGAGGATACGCGTAAAAGATTGCAAGAATCAATCACGCGAATGTCCGACTGGACGCCTCCGCGCCTAGGCCGTTCGGCGGATGCGCTCGATCAGCCCGTTGAGCGCCTCGATGGAGCCGAAGTGGATGGCCAGCTCGCCGCTCTCCTCCACCTTGCCGCCGCGCTTGCTGCGCTTCTTGATGCGGACCTCGACTTCGGCGGTCAGCAGGTCGGCCAGTTCCTCTTCCACGCGCTGCAGGTCGCGCGACTTCTCGCCATCGTTGCTGCGGCGAGACGGCGTGAGGGTGAACTCGGCCGCCAGCCTTTTCACCAGCGCCTCGGCTTCGCGCACCGACATCTTCTTGGCCGCAATCTGGTTGGCGGCGGTGATCTGCGTGCCGCGGTCGAGCGAGAGCAGCGCGCGGGCATGGCCCATGTCGATGTCGCCCGCCATCAGCATCTGCTGCGCCGGCTCGGCCAGGTTCAGCAGGCGCAGCAGGTTGCTGGCCGCGCTGCGCGACCGGCCCACGGCCTGTGCGGCAGCTTCGTGAGTGAGCCCAAACTCTGAGACCAGGCGTTGCAGGCCTTGGGCTTCTTCGAGCGGATTGAGGTCTTCGCGCTGGATGTTCTCGATCAGCGACATGGCCGCCGCGGCCTCGTTGGGCACATCGCGCACCAGCACCGGCACGCGGTCCAGGCCCGCGAGCCGGGCAGCGCGGAAGCGGCGCTCGCCTGCGATGATTTCGTACTCGGCGTTCTTGGCGGCGGCCGATTCGGCATCGAGCCGGCGCACCAGGATCGGCTGCATGATGCCCTGCGCCTTGATGCTCTCGGCCAACTCGTACAGCGCACCTTCGTCCATGCGGGTGCGCGGCTGGTAGACGCCCGCCACCATCTCGTCGAGCATCAGCGTGTTCGGATTCTGCGCGGCGGCGCTCTCGTCGGCGCCGCTGGGGTCGGCGGACGGCGCGGCCGTCGGGCCGAGCAGCGCTTCGAGGCCGCGCCCCAGGCCCTTGGGTTTCTTGGTCGCCATCAGTGCGTGTCTTTCGAGATTTCGTTCAATAGTTGCCGGCCCCGGGGCCAGTCGCCCAGGCCGGATTCGGCGTTCAGGTGGCCGCCCGCACCGGCGTCCACGAAGCGCGCGCCCCAGTCGGCGGCCATCTGGCGCGAGCGCGCGGCCTCGCAGTAGGGATCGTCGTTGGCGGCGATCAGCACCGAGGGAAAGGGCAACGGCTTGCGCACGATGGGCGCCCAGCCCGGAATCAGCTGGCGCAGGTCGTCGCGTTCGAGGTCGCCGGGCGCCACCAGCAGCACGCCCCGCACCTTGTGCGTGTTGCGGGAATGGGCGGCCCAGGCCGCGACGAGGATGCATCCCAGGCTGTGCGCCGCGAAGACCACGGGGCCGGGCGCCGCCAGCACCTCCTCCTCGAGCCGCGCGGACCAGTCACCGCGCAGCGGGCGCATCCAGTCGTGCTGTTCGACGCGGTGGTCGCCATGGACCGACTCCCAGCGGGTTTGCCAATGGCCGGGGCCGCTGTTCTGCCAGCCCGGCAGCAGGAAGACACGGGACGCTGCCATCAGAAGCTTTTTTCGCCCGAATCGGGGCCACCCGCCGGCGACAGCACGTCCTCGGGAACGGCCAGGTTGGGCGGCGCGACCGGCCCGACCGGGGCAATGGGAGGCGCAACGGCCCCGGATGCGAAGGCGCTGGCGGGCGGCATTTTCTCGACCAGTTCCTTGGCAAAGGCAACGAAGGCCTGGCTGCCGCGCGCGGCCGGATCGAACACCACGCCCGGCAAGCCATAGCTGGGTGCCTCGGCCAGCCGCACGTTGCGCGGAATCACGGTGTCGAACACCTTGTCGCCGAAGTGGGCCTTGAGCTGTTCGCTCACCTGCTGCTGCAGCGTGATGCGCGGATCGAACATCACGCGCAGCAGGCCAATGATCTGCAGGTTCTTGTTGAGGTTGGCGTGCACCTGCTTGATGGTGTTGACTAGGTCCGTGAGCCCCTCGAGCGCGAAGTACTCGCACTGCATGGGCACGATCACGCCATGCGCGGCGCACAGGCCGTTGAGCGTCAGCAGGCTCAGGCTCGGCGGGCAGTCGATCAGCACGAAATCGTACTCGGCGCCCACCGTCGCGAGCGCGGTGCGCAGGCGTTTTTCGCGGCGGTCGAGCGCCACCATCTCGACCTCGGCGCCGGCCAGCTCGCGGTTGGCGCCCAGCACGTCGTAGCCGCAGCCGCCTTCCACCAGCTTGTCGGCCTTGACGCGCGCCTCGGCCACGGAAGCCGACTCGAGCAGCACGTCGTACACCGTGAGCTCCAGCTGGCGCTTGTCGATGCCCGAACCCATGGTTGCATTGCCCTGGGGATCGAGGTCGATCATCAGCACCCGCTGGCCCACCTTGGCCAGCCCGGCGGCCAGGTTGACGGTGGTGGTGGTCTTGCCGACGCCGCCCTTTTGGTTGGCAATGCAGAAAATCTTGGCCATATGAGAATCAGCGGGAAATGGCGAGCTTGATGCCGAAGGCGATCAGGAAGACGCCCGCGAGCTTTTCGAGCCTGCCCGAAATGCGCGGATTGGCGCGGATGCGCTCGGCCAGAAAGTGCGTGAGCAGCGTCGAAGTGAGGCCGTAGAGGAAGGTCAGCGCAGCAATCGTCAGCGCCATGGCGCCGAAAGTGACCACGCCCTGGTGGCGCGCCGGGTCGACGAACAGCGGGAAGAAAGCCATGTAGAACACGACGGCCTTGGGGTTCAGCAAGGTGATGGCCAGGGCCTGGCGCATGAAGTGGCTGGGGCGAATGTTCAGGATGGGTGCCGCGCCGGGCTTGGCCAGCAGCATCTTGGCGCCCAGCCATGCGAGGTAGATGGCGCCCAGCCATTGCACCGCCTTGAACGCGGCCGGATAGGCCCCCAGCACAGCCGCCACGCCCGCCACCGCCGCCCACATCAGGAACTGGTCGCCGACGATCACGCCCAGCGTGGCCGCCAGGCCGCCACGGATCCCGCCTTTGCTGGTCGAGGTGATCAACGCGAGGTTGCCCGGACCGGGAATCAGGAGAAAGAGGACGATGGCGGCGACGAATGCGCCGTAGTCAGCAATGCCGAACATGGGATTTGCCTCGAGAAGGAGAGCCAGGGGGAGGCGTCGAGTCTAAGCGAGGCCGGCCCGGCGAGGATCGTTCGGCACCGGCTTTCACCGGTGCGGCGGCCTCTTTTTTGGCGATTCAGGCCGCTTCCTGGCGCGCCCAGACGATGCAGCGCTCGGCGCCCAGGCCAGGAACAGTCAATTGTTCCACGTGAAACACTGCGATACCTTGGGGCAAGGCAGCGAGTTCATCGGTGGGTACCTTGCCCTTCATGGCCAGCCAGACGCCGCCCGGCGCGAGCAGGTGCCTGGACCCGTTGAAGAAATCAGGCAGCGAGGCAAAGGCCCTGGAGCTGATGACTTCATAGCTGCCCGTCAGCGATTCGACGCGCGCGTGCAGGCCGCGCAGATTGGGCAATCCGAGTTCGGCTGCCACCTGTTGGACGAAGGCCGCCTTCTTGGCCACGGCATCGAGGCAGCTCACCTCGAGATCCGGCCGCATGACGGCAATCACCACGCCCGGCAGGCCGCCCCCGGAACCGACGTCGAGCAACTTGCCCTTCCCTGCCCATTCGCGCTGCAACGGCGCCACGGCCGCCAGGCTGTCGAGCAGATGGTGCGTCAGCACGCTGGCCGGTTCGCGCAGCGCCGTGAGGTTGTAGACCTTGTTCCACTTGAGCATCATCGTGCCGTAGGCCAGCAGCTGTTCCGCCTGCGCATCGCTCAAGGCCGTGCCCAGGGCTGCCGCGCCCTGGCGCAGCGTGTCGATGGGCGCGCTCATTGGGCGGGCTGCGATTCAGCAGCCGCTTCCGAGTCTGCATCGCGGTTGAATGCCTTGTGGCCGCCTTTGCGCAAATGGATCATCAGCAGGGAAATGGCGGCCGGCGTGACACCCGAAATGCGTGATGCCAAGCCCAGGGTTTCAGGCCGGTGCTTGTCGAGTTTCTGCCGAACCTCAAAGCTCAGCGCCTTGACCTGGCTGTAGTCGAAGTCCGCCGGCAGGCGCAGGTTCTCGAAATGCGCGGCGCGCTCCACTTCGTCGTGCTGGCGCTCGATATAACCCGAGTACTTGGCCGAGATTTCGATCTGCTCGATCTCGGTTTCAGTGAGTGCAGCCCCTGCGCTGTACTTTCCGCCGTCCAGCGACATCAGCGTCTGGTAGTTCACATCGGGCCGGCGCAGCAGGTCGGCCAGGTTGTATTCATGCTCGATGGCCTTGCCGAGCACGCGCTCGGATTCGGACGCCGGCAGGTTGCGCGGATTCACCCAGATCGACTTGAGTCGTTCTGTTTCACGTGAAACAGTGTCGCGCTTGCGGCTGAAAGCATCCCAGCGCGCGTCGTCCACCAAGCCCAGCTTGCGCCCTGCTTCCGTCAGGCGTATGTCGGCATTGTCCTCGCGCAGTTGCAGCCGGAATTCGGCACGGCTGGTAAACATGCGATACGGCTCGGTCACGCCCTTGGTGATCAGGTCGTCGACCAGCACGCCCAGGTAGGCCTCGTCACGGCGCGGCAGCCACGCCTCTTCTCCGCGGCATTGGAGCGCGGCATTGATGCCGGCAAACAACCCCTGAGCCGCCGCCTCTTCGTAGCCGGTGGTGCCGTTGATCTGCCCGGCAAAGAACAGGCCCTTGATCGAACGCGTCTCGAAACTGCTCTTGAGTTCGCGCGGATCGAAGTAGTCGTACTCGATGGCGTAGCCGGGTCGCAGGATGTGGGCGTTTTCAAGCCCGGGCATCGAGCGCACGAGCTGGTACTGGATGTCGAACGGCAGGCTGGTCGAGATGCCGTTGGGGTAGTACTCGTTGGTCGTCAGGCCTTCGGGCTCGAGAAAGATCTGGTGGCTTTCCTTGTCGGCAAAGCGGTTGATCTTGTCTTCCACGCTCGGGCAGTAGCGCGGACCGACGCCGTCGATCTTGCCCGTGAACATCGGGCTGCGGTCGAAGCCCGAACGGATGATGTCGTGCGTGCGCGCATTGGTATGGGTGATCCAGCACGGCATCTGCTGCGGATGCATGTCGACCCGACCCATGAAGCTGAACACCGGCATCGGCCCTGCCCCGCCCGGCATGCCGTCGCCGGGCTGCTCGGTGCACTTCGAGAAGTCGATGCTCCGGCCGTCCAGGCGCGGTGGTGTGCCGGTCTTCAGGCGGCCCTGCGGTAGCTTGAGTTCCTTGAGCCGCGCCGACAGGCTGACCGCCGGCGGATCGCCCGCGCGTCCGGCTTGGTAGTTGTCCAGGCCCACATGGATGCGGCCATCGAGAAAGGTCCCCGCGGTGAGCACCACGGTGCGCGCACGAAAGGCAATGCCCACCTGCGTGACGGCGCCGACCACGCGGTCGCCCTCCACCATCAGGTCATCGACGGCTTGCTGGAACAGGCTCAGGTTCGGCTGGTTCTCGAGGCGGCGGCGAATCGCGGCCTTGTACAGCACGCGGTCGGCCTGCGCGCGGGTGGCGCGCACCGCCGGCCCCTTGCTCGAATTGAGAATACGGAACTGGATGCCCGCCTCGTCGGTCGCAATGGCCATCGCGCCGCCCAGCGCATCCACCTCTTTCACGAGGTGGCCCTTGCCGATGCCGCCGATCGATGGGTTGCAGCTCATCTGCCCCAGCGTCTCGATGTTGTGGGAGAGCAGCAACGTCTTGGCGCCCATGCGTGCGGCGGCAAGCGCGGCTTCGGTGCCGGCATGGCCACCGCCGACGACTACACAATCGAATTCTTCGGGGTACAGCATTTGAAAGAGGGGGCGCACTACTGACGCGTGCGCTGCGCAAAGGGGGCACCGATTTTAATCGGGGGTGCCGCTTTGCGTCCGAAATGCGGGCAATATGGTTAATCGCGCCTGAATCACCCCGGACCCAGCCGACCCCTCTTGTATCCTGGATAGTTTGCTATTATTTTAATAGCAACAATGCGGCATTCAGACGCGCCGCCGGCGCGAGCGGTGCTCTGGAAGCTGCCAGTGGCTCTGCGTCACGAGCAGCACACGCACCACGCGATGGGCCGGGCTTTGCAGCAGCAGTCCGAGCGGACGGGCCCGCGGCCAGACAGGTGCCGGATGCTGCATCAGTCGATCACCTTTTTCACTGCGCCGATCCCCAGCGCTGCCAGGACCACGAACACCACCGCCAGGACCAGGAACAACCCGAACAGCAGCTTCGCGATGCCGGCTGCGCCTGCCGCAATGCCGCCGAAGCCCAGCACCCCGGCCACCAGCGAGATCAAGGCAAAAATAATCGCGTACTTCAACATCTGAAAACTCCTTGCGGCGAGCCTCGCCCACCGTGCGGGGGAGCTTAGGAACCGGCCGCAGCCGCCCCGATAGTCGCCCCGCGCGAGCGGCCGTAGGACAAACGCCCAGCGGGCAAACCCGCTAGCATCCCCGTTGGTCCATGGATCGATTCCCGCTATCCATATTCCCAATATTGGAGATTTCTTCGCATGAAGCTGTATTACTCGCCCGGTGCCTGCTCCCTCTCGCCCCATATCGCGCTGCACGAGGCAGGCCTTGCCTTCGAGCCCGTGCTGGCTAGCACCAAGACCCACAAGCTGCAGGACGGCACCGACTACTACGGCATCAACCCGCTGGGCTACGTGCCCATGCTCGAACTCGACGACGGCACGCGCCTGCGCGAAGGCCCGGCCATCGTGCAGTACATCGCCGACCTGGCCCCGACGAAGAACCTCGCACCGGCCGCCGGCACGCTGCAGCGCTACCGCCTGCAGGAGTGGCTGACCTTCATCGGCACCGAGATGCACAAGGGCTACAGCCCGCTGTTCAACCCGAACATGCCCGAAGAAGCCAAGGCGATCTTCAAGGACAAGCTCAAGTCGCGCTATGGATGGCTCGACGGGCAGCTTGCCGACAAGTCCTATCTGATGGGCGACCAGTTCAGCGTGGCCGACGGCTACCTGTTCACCGTCACCAACTGGGCCAAGTCCACCGGCGTCGACATCTCGGGCTTCGCCAATCTCCAGGCCTGGCATGCGCGCGTGGCTGCTCGTCCCGCCGTCCAAGAGGCGATGAAGGCCGAAGGCCTGCTGAAGTAAGAAGAAGTCGGCAGAAGCTCGCAAGAGTCGCAAAGCGGCCCGTCCACCCGCAGGAAAACCCGGGCTGCTCTCAGCCACAAGCCGGCAAGGGCGAGGCGCGCGCGTGTGAGCATCGACGGGCAGCACATCGATGGGGCAGATCCTGCCCGCGATGCCCGTGCGCGTGGGGACGGAACTGCTCGCATTTGCAGCGGCCTGAACGCCTAGCAGCAATCGGACAACCGTGCGACAGCGGGTTTGGCCGCCCAGGTTTAGCCTCGCGTCCTCCGTCCCACTCTTTGACGTTCCGCCATGCCCTCCCTTTTCGATCCCGTACAAGCCGGTGACCTGCAGCTCGCCAACCGCGTCGTGATGGCGCCGCTCACGCGCAATCGTTCGCCCAACGCGATTCCTCAGGACATTGCCGCCACCTACTATGCGCAGCGCGCCAGCGCCGGCTTGCTCATCACCGAAGCCACTGCCATCAGCCACCAGGGCCAGGGCTATGCCGACGTGCCGGGCCTCTACGGCACCGAGCAGCTCGACGCCTGGAAGCGCGTGACCGATGCGGTGCATGCCAAGGGCGGCAAGATCGTGGTGCAGCTCTGGCATGTGGGCCGCGTGTCGCACAGCGAACTGCAGCCCGGCGGCGGCAAGCCTGTCGCGCCTTCGGCCATCACCGCCAGGACCAAGACCGTGCTCATCAAGGAGGGCGTGCCGACCTTCGTCGAAACCTCCGAGCCGCGCGCGCTCGACGCCGAAGAACTGCCCGGCATCGTCCACGCCTATGCGGCCGCCGCGCGCAACGCGGTGGAAACCGCCGGCTTCGACGGCGTGGAACTCCACGGCGCCAATGGCTACCTGCTCGACCAGTTCCTGAAGGACGGCAGTAACAAGCGCACCGACGACTACGGCGGCAGCATCGAGAACCGCGCCCGCCTGCTGCTCGAAGCCACGCGCGCCGTGGTCGACGCGGTCGGCGGCGGCAGGACCGGCATCCGCCTGTCGCCCGTCACGCCGGCCAACGACGTGCACGATTCCGATCCGCAGCCGCTCTTCACCTACGTGGTGAAGCAGCTCGCTCCGCTCGGCCTGGCCTACATCCACATCATCGAAGGCGCCACCGGCGGCCCGCGCGAGATCGAGGACCGTCCCTTCGACTACGAGGCGCTCAAGGCCGCCTACCGCCAGGCCGGCGGCAAGGGCGCATGGATGGTCAACAACGGCTACGACAAGCCGCTCGCGGACCAGGCCGTCAAGGAAGGCGACGACCTGGTCGCCTTCGGCAAGCCCTTCATCGCCAACCCCGACCTGGTGCGCCGCCTGCGCGAGAACGCGCCGCTCAACGCCGTGGACAAGGCCACCATGTACGGCGGCGGGGTCAAGGGCTACACGGACTATCCGACGCTGGACTGAGTCCCTCGCGGCCGCGGCGGGGCCCTGGCAAGATGCGGCGGCGGACCCAACCGCCGCAGGAGAAAAATGCATGGCCCGCATCGAACAGCGACTCGCAACGCTCGGCCTCGTGCTGCCGCCGCCGGTCACGCCGCCGCCCGGCGTGGTGCTGCCCTTCGCCTTCGTGCGCATTGCCGGGCGCCGCGCCATCGTCTCGGGGCACGGTCCGCTGAATGCCGACGGCACCATTGCCGCCCCGCTCGGCAAGCTGGGCCGCGAGCTGACGGTCGAGCAAGGCTATGCGGCGGCGCGGCTCACCGCACTGGCCATGCTCGGCAGCCTGCAGCGCGCACTCGGCGACCTCGACCGCATCACCGCCTGGACACGCGTGTTCGGCATGGTGGCCTCGGCACCGGGCTTCGACAGGCAGCCCGCCGTCATCAACGGCTTCTCGGATCTCGTGCTCGAGCTCTTCGGCCCGTCGATCGGTGCGCACGCGCGCAGTGCCGTCGGCATGGCGGAGCTCCCGTTCAACATCCCCGTAGAGATCGAAGGCGAAGTGGAGTTCGAGTCGCGCACTCGCATCTCCCCGCGCAAGCCGGCGAAGGCCTGAACGCCGCGCCACCTCAGGCAGCGCGCGCCGCGCCCGTACCACCCGCATCGGCGACAGTGCCCGCGCGGAGCTCCGCGAAGGTAATGCTCACCCGCAGCCCCGTGGGCTCGGCCGCATCGAGCCGCAGATCGGCGCCCAGCAGCTCCGAATAGCGCGCCACGATCGACAGGCCCAGGCCCGAGCCCTGCCCCAGCTTCTGGCCCGCCGGGCCCTGCGCCCAGCGCTGCATCAGGTCGCGCTGCGCTTCCAGCGGAATGCCGGGGCCGTCGTCGATCACGCTCAGGGTGCGGCCCGCCAGCTCGACGGTGATGGTGCGTCCGCCGTAGCGCAGCGCGTTGTCGATCAGGTTGTCGAGAATGCCCTCGACCAATGCTTCGTTCGCAAGCACCGTCACGCGCTCGTCGAGGCCGCGCGCACCCAGGTCGACGCCGTGCGCGTCGGCGCGGGCCAGGTGCCGCAGCACCGTCTGCTCGGCCAATATGTCGAGACGCACCGGCTCGCGCGCAAGGCCGGTCCGCGCCTCGTCCGCGAGCGCGAGCGCCAGCAGCTGGTCGATGAGATGGCTCGCGCGGGCCTGGCGCTCGGCCACGCGCGCGAGCTGCTCGCGCCACACGGTGGAGTCGTGCTGCGCAAGCCCGTATTCGGCCAGTGCGCGGATGCCCGCCAGCGGCGTGCGCAGCTCATGCGCGACGTTGCCCGCGAACTCGCGCTGCGCACGCACGCTGTGGTTCAGGCGGTCGAACAGCGCATTGACCGCATTGCCCAGGCGCTGCACCTCGCGCGAGGTGCGCACCACCGCGACCGGAGAGAGATCGTGCACATCGCGGCGGTCCAGCGCCTGCTGGAGTTCGCCGAGCGGGCGCAGGTCGCTGCGAATGCCATGCCAGAGCCATACCGCGAGCAGTATCAGCAGCAGCACCTGCGGCGCCAGCGCATAGCCGAGCAGCCGCTGCACCAGCGCCGCGCGGCTCAGCGTGGTCTGCGCAATCACCACCCGGTAGGGCATCAGCCGGTCAGGCTCGGTGACAGGCTCGAGCACCACCGCGCGCAGGACCTTGCCTTCGTAATTCACGTCCGAAAAGCGATAGTGCGCGCCAGCCGCCGGCAGCGGTGCTTTCAGGCCCGCCTGGCCCGAGATCAGCGTGCCGTCGAGCCGCTGCACCGCAAAGTAGATCTTGTCGACCTGGTCGAACAGCACCGTGGCCACTTCGCGCGGCGTGAGCAGCAGCTCGATGCCGCGCTCGCCCGCCTGCACGTTGGCCGACAGCGCATAGGCGTCGTCGAGCATGGCGCGGTCGAAGGCCTGCTCGGAAAAATAATTTGCGATGACCAGCGCGATCACCGCGCCCACCATCCACGTGAGCGCCAGCGGCACCAGCACGTTGCGCAGCACGCGCCGCGTGAGCGAAGGCGCTGCCTTCGATGGCGCGGGCGCGGCCGGATGCGTAGGGCTCACACTTCGGCTTCGAGCAGGTAGCCGATGCCGCGCAGCGTGCGGATGCCCGCGCCCGAGCCAGCCAGCTTCTTGCGCAGCCGGGAGATGAAGGCCTCCAGCGCGTTGTCGCCCAGCGATTCGTCGAAGCTGGAGAGCTTGTCGGACAGGGCCCGCTTGCTCACCGTGCGGCCCGGCGGGCTCATCAGCTCCCACAGCACCTCGAACTCGCGCGCCGGCAGGTCGAGCGGCCCGCTTGCGGTGGAAAAGCGGCGTGCCTTGCGGTCCAGCTTGAGCTGGCCCAGCAGCACGATGTCTTCGGTGCCCTTGGCCCGCCGCACCAGCGCGCGCAGCCGCGCCTCGACCTCGGCCAGGTCGAAGGGCTTGCCCAGGTAGTCGTCGGCACCGGCATCGAGACCTGCGATGCGCTCCTCGGTGCGGCCGCGCGCCGTCAGCACCAGCACCGGCGTGCGGTCGCCGCGCGCACGCGCCTGGCGCAGGACGTTGAGGCCGCTCGCCAGGCCGCTGGTGGGACTGGCCGTGGCCGGCAGGTTCAGGTCGAGCAGCACCGCATCGAAAGGCTGCACGCGCCAGAGGTGGTCGGCGTCCTCGATGTTGGTCGACACGTCGACCCGATGGCCGGCATCCGCAAGGCTGCGCAGCATCACGTCGCGCAGCACGGCATCGTCTTCGACAAGCAGGATTCGCATGGTGTGTATGGTGGTTTGAAGTGCCTATTCTTGCGCGAAGGAGGGTCAGCGGCCGGTCAGCACACCCCGGCGATAAACGCGCCATGAGCATACGACAGCAACCTGCGGCACGGGTCTCTTTCCAGGCCGCAGCGACAACGCGATGAGCGCCCGCGATCCCTCCGATCTCCTGAGCGTGGTGCATCCCGCAGTGCGGCGCACGGCCATCGTGCTGCTGCATGGTTTATGCAGCACACCTGACGAGCTCCTGACCGTGCAATCGTCCCTGCGCGCGAGCGGCTATCCGGTGCATCCGATGCGTGTCGACGGCTACTCCTTCGATGCCGCCGCACCGGTGCAGCAGGCCCTGCCGTACGAACGCTGGATCGACGCCATCGAGGCACGGGTGAAGGCGCTGCGCACGCAGCACGAGCGCGTGATGCTGGTGGGCATCTCGGCCGGTTCTTCTCTGGCGCTCGGCGCGGCCATCCGCTGCGGCAGCGGCGTCGATGCGCTGGTGCTGATGTCGACCACGCTGCGCTTCGACGGCTGGGCCGTGCCGCGCACCCAGGTGCTGCTGCCGCTGGCCTTTTACACGCCGCTCGGGCGGTTCTGGCAATACCGCGAACGCCCGCCCTACGGCGTGAAGAACGAGCGCGTGCGCGCCTGGATCGAGCGCGAGCTGCGCCACCGCAAGGTGTCGAGCGCCGGCAGCGCGGTGATCGGCGTGGGCCACCTGCGCGAGCACGACCGGCTGATCCGCCACGTGAGGCGCAACCTGCACCGCGTGCAATGCGGCAGCGTGCTCGCGCTGCATGCACGCGAGGACGAGGTCGCCAGCCTCGCCAATCTCGACATCCTCGCGCGCGGGCTTCGCTGCGGGACGTTCCGCAGCGTGGTGCTCGCCAACAGCTACCACATGATCACGATCGACAACGACCGCCACCAGGTGGTGCGCGAAACCTCCGCCTTCGCCGATGCCGTGGCCCATGGCACGCCCGAAGCCATCGGCGCCCTGCCCGCACGCTCCTTTGCCGCCTGAAAGAAAGCACGCCATGCCCTCTTCTTCTTTTTCCTCTTCTTCGCCCGTCTTCAACAGCATCGCAGCCATCCTGGTGAACCAGTTCGACGTGGCACGCGACGACATCGCGCCCGGAGCCGCCTTGTCCGAGCTCGGTCTCGATTCGCTTTCGCTGATGGAGTTCGTGTTCGCGGTGGAAGACGCCTTCCATCTTCGCCTGCCCGAAGACCGGCTCGATCCGCGCGAGGCCGGCATCACGCTCGGCCGCCTGTGCGAGGCGATCGAGGCCGAGATCGACTGCAAGCTCGATTCGCCGATGGCCGTGCAGGCGTGAGCGGCGCGCGCGTTCACGTCACGGGCATCGGCTTCGTCACACCGCTGGGCTGCACCGCCGAGTCGTTCGACGGCGCACTGTTCAACGGACGTTCCGCAGTGCGCGCGCGAGCGCTCGAGATCGAAGGCCTCGATCCGGCCGAACTGGCCGTGGCCGCCTGCGATTTCGATGCGGCCGCCGTGCGCAGCAGTTCACGCCTGCCGCTCGATCGAGGCACCGCCATGGCAGTCGCGGCCGCGCGCGATGCCGCCGCGCAGGCCGGGCTCCGGTCCGGCAGCGTCGACCCCGAACGCCTTGGCATCTTCTGGGGCAGCGGCCTGGCCGGCGCCGGCAGCTTCGACGACACCACGCGCGCGCTCTACGGCGAGCGACGCCGCATGCGGCCCACGACAGTGCTCACCGTGATGCCCAACGCCGCGGTGGCGGAACTCGCACTGCAGTTCGGCGCACAGGGCGCGGCGATTGCGTATGCCTGTGCCTGTGCGTCGTCGGCCGTGGCCATCGGCGAGGCGATGCGCGCCATCCGGGGCGGCTGGATCGACACGGCCATCGTCGGCGGGCACGAGGCCATGCTCACGCCGGGCGTGATGGCCAGCTGGCATGCGATGCGCGTGACGGCGCCGCCGCCGCCCGGTGCACCCGGCAGCGCTTGCCGCCCGTTCTCCGGCGACCGCGCAGGCTTCGCACTCGGCGAAGGCGCGGCTGCGCTGGTGCTTGAATCGGATGCCGGCGCGCGAAGCGCCGTCCGTGCCTCTTCGCTCTTTCTGGCGGGCTATGCCACCAACTGCGACGCCACGCACATCACCAATCCCGATCCCGCCGGCCAGGTGCGCGCCATGCGCGCGGCACTGCGCGATGCGGGCATCGAGCCCGCGCAGGTCGGCCACATCAATGCACACGGCACCGCCACCACCGCGGGCGATGCGGCCGAGGCTGCGTCCATCCGCGAAGTATTCGGCCGTGCCACGCCCGTGAGCGCCACCAAGGCCATCCACGGCCATGTGCTGGGCGGCGGCGGCGCGATCGAACTGGTGGCGGCGCTGCGAACGCTGGCGCAAGGGGTGCTTCCGCCGACGGCCAACCTTCGGGTGCCCGACGCAGCCTTCGACGTCGACTTCGTGCTCGGCGAGGCGCGCGAAGCCCGCGACCTGCGCTACGTGCTTTCCAATTCGTTCGCGTTCGGCGGCACCAACGCCGTGCTGGTCGCGGGCCGCGCCACGGACCGCTGAGGAGCGCAACGACGGACTGGGTATGCTGGCGCTTTCGTCGTCGCATCCGCAGAAAATCCGTCATCCATGCGCAGGCTCGCCACCCCCCAGGACCTCGAAGCGGTCTTCTCCATCTACATGCACGAGAGCGTGGTCCCGTTCCTGGGCTACGACCCCATGCCGCTCGATGAATTCCGCGCCATCTACAAGGAGCTGGTCGACAGCCGCAGCTTCTATGTCTATGAAGCCGATGGCCGTGTCGCAGGCTTCTACCGCGCGACGCGCTATCCGGGCCGTGCGCGGCACGTGGCCTGCTTCGGCACGCTCGCGGTCGATCCGTCGCTGCACGGCAAGGGCATTGCGCAGGCCATGGTGAGCGATGCCATCGCCAGGCTCAAGGCCGAGGGGGTCAAGCGCATCGAGCTCTACGCCGAGAGCGACAACGCGCCGGGGCTGCGCTTCTACGAGAAGCTGGGCTTCGAGTACGAAGGCACCCTGCGCAAGTTCTACAAGCGCGCCGGCCAGGCCGACTACATCGACGACCACCTGCTGGCGCTGCTGATCGACTGAGATCGACGGGGAGGGCTCAAGGCTTCCAGCGCCGCAGCAGCAGCGCATTGGCCATCACGCTGACGCTCGACAGCGCCATCGCCGCACCCGCCACCACCGGGCTCAGCAGCCCGAAGGCGGCCAGCGGAATGCCGGCCACGTTGTAGGCAAAGGCCCAGAACAGGTTCTGCCGGATCTTGGCCACCGTGCGCGCCGAGAGCTCGAGCGCTTCGGCCACGAGCGACAGGTCGCCGCGCATCAGCGTGATGCCCGCCGCTTCCATCGCCACGTCGGTGCCGCCACCCGCAGGCGCCATGGCAATGCCCACGTCGGCCGCGGCCAGCGCGGGCGCATCGTTGGCACCGTCGCCGATCATCGCGACCACCTGGCCGTTCTTCTTCAAGGCGCTGACCTGCGCTGCCTTGTCGGCGGGCAGCACCTCGGCGCGCACGTCCTCGGCCGCAATGCCGAGCCGCGCCGCCATGGCCTGCGCGGCGCGCAGGTTGTCGCCCGAGATCATCACCACGCGCAGGCCGCGTGCATGCAACGTGCGGATGGCTTGCGCGGCCTCGGGCTTGGGCTCGTCGGCAAAGGCCAGCAGCGCCTGCACCCGGGCAGCACCCGCCGCGTCGAAACGCAGCAATGCGGACACGGTAGCGCCCTGCGCGTGCAGGCGCTCGACCTGCGCAGCGTCGGGCACGGCGCCGAGCTCCGCGCACCAGCGCAGGCTGGCAATGGCCCAGGGCTCGCCATTCACCAGACCGCGCACGCCGCGGCCAGGCATCGCCTGCATCGCACTCAGTGGCGGTGCCTGCACGCCGCGCTGTGCGGCAGCAGCCATCACGGCACGCGCCAGCGGATGCTCGCTGCCGCCTTGCAGGCTGGCGGCGGTTGCGAGCAATGCGGCTTCATCGCTGTCGCCCGCCACCGGCACCAGCGCCGTGAGCACCGGCCGGCCCAGCGTCAGCGTGCCGGTCTTGTCGAAGGCCACGGTGCCGACGCGGTGCGCAAGCTCCAACGCCCGCGCGTCCTTGATGAGGATGCCGCGGCGCGCCGCCACACCGGTGCCGGCCATCACGGCAACCGGCGTCGCCAGGCCCAGCGCACAGGGGCAGGCAATGACCAGCACGGCCACCGCGTGGATCATGGCGACCTCGATGCCGGCGCCCGCAAGCAGCCATCCCGCCAGCGTGGCCAGCGCAATCGCCAGCACCACCGGCACGAACACGGCCGCGACCTGGTCCACCAGCCGCTGGATCGGCGCCTTGGCCGCCTGCGCGTCCTCGACCAGGCGGATGATGCGCGCCAGCACGCTCTCGGCACCCACCGCGCGCACCTCGATGACCATGCGGCCGTCGCCATTGACCGCGCCGCCCGTCAGTGCGTCGCCAGGTCCCTTCGGCACCGGCAGCGGCTCGCCCGTGAGCATCGATTCATCGACCTCGGACTGCCCCTCGATCACGCGCGCATCGGCGGGCACGCGTTCGCCCGGACGCACCGCGAGCCGGTCGCCCACCATCACCTCGGCCAGCGGCACGTCGCTTTCGCCGCGCGGGCCGACCAGATGCGCGGTTTCGGACCGCAACTGCTGCAGCGCGCGGATCGCCGAAGTGGCCTGCCGCTTGGCGCGCGCCTCCAGCCACTTGCCGAGCAGTACCAGCGTGATCACCACTGCCGAGGCTTCGAAATACAGATGCGGCACGCCGCCGTGCCCCGCATGCACGCCCGTGGCCGCGCGCCACCAGAGCCAGAGCGACAGGCCGAATGCCGCACTGGTGCCGAGCGCCACCAGCAGGTCCATGTTGCCGGTGCCCGCCTTTGCTGCATGCCAGCCTGCGCGATAGAAGCGCGCCCCGAGCCAGAACTGCACCGGCGCCGCCAGCAGCAGCTGCAGCCAGGGCGGCAGCATCCAGTCCTGCCCGAAGGGTTGGCCGAGCATCGGGGCGAGCAGCGGTATCGACAGCAGCAGTCCGATGGCCACGGGCGCGAAACCGTGCCAGGGCGACAGCGCAGCCGCCTCGTCGGCCGCGCTGCTGGCCGCGAGCGGCTCGTAGCCGGCGGCACGCACGGCACGGCGCAGGCGGGCATCCAGGTCCTCGCCGCCGGCGGCGGTCACGCGCGCCGATTCGGTGGCGAGGTTCACGCTGACCTCCTGCACGCCCGGCACGTTCCTGAGCGCGCGTTCGACGCGCATCACGCAAGAGGCGCAGGTCATGCCGCCGACGGAAAGATCCAGGGTGCTCATCGGGTCGTTCAGGTTGTGCAGCAGATTGTCCATGCCCCGAGGCTAAAGTCTCACATCATGGCAAGGTCAAGCCGGGGTACGCAGTGTCCCTGCGCTGGACATTGACATCATGAGAAGGTTCAAACTGGCGGTTCGTTCACTTCATTTCATTCAACAGGAGCAAAGACGATGAGCCAGAAATTCCAGGTCTCGGGCATGAGTTGCGGCCACTGCGTGAGCGCGGTGCAGAACGCGGTACAGACGGTGGACCCCGAGGCGCAGGTCACGGTGGATCTTGAAACCGGCCATGTCGACGTGCTGAGCGCACAGCCTCGAAAGGACATCGTGGCAGCAATAGAGAACGCCGGCTACAGGGTCCAATGAGCAGCTTCGGCACCACCATCTCGATCGGCGAGGCCGCACGGCTCTCGGGTGTCTCGGCGCGCATGGTGCGGCACTACGAGGGCCTGGGCCTGCTGCCCCCGGTGGCGCGCACCGAAAGCGGCTACCGCCAGTACGGCGATGCCGACATCCACACGCTGCGCTTCATCAAGCGCTCGCGCGATCTCGGTTTCTCGATGGAGGAAATCGCCGAGCTCGTGGGCCTGTGGCACAACCGCCGGCGTGCGAGTTCGAGCGTGAAGCGCATCGCGCAAAAGCACCTGGGCGAACTGGAGCAGCGCATTGCCGACATGCAGTCGATGCGCCACACGCTCGCGCACCTCGTGCACTGCTGCCACGGGGATGCGCGCCCCGACTGCCCGATCCTCGACGACCTGGCCAGATAGGCTCTCCCACGGTGTTCCTGAAAAAGGGGATCAGGCTCCCCTGACCAGCGACAGCACCTTTCCGGCATCGAGGGTGCGGGCCTTTTCCTGGATGGCCGGCAGGTACTGGGTCTGCAGGCTCTTGCCTTCCTGCACCACGCCCGAAAAGGTGTCCTTGAGCATCTGCGCCGAGAGCGTGCGGCCGCCGGCGTAGTAGCGCTTGGCCACGTGTCCGAGCGCGTAGGTCGAGGCGAAGCTCATGCCCGAGCTCACCGCCTGGTTGCCGAGGCCGCGCAGCAGTCCGCCACCCATTTTGCCGAGCAGGCCGCCGAGCAGCTTGCGCCCGGCCTGCTCCAGGTACTGCGAGGTCAGGCCCACGCCGACCGTGGCCAGGAAATCCTTCACGTGGCCGCTGTCGAGTTCGTAGCCGTAGGCCTTGCCGATGCGGTAGACCAGCTTCATCTGCAGCGGAATGATCGCCATGGTCGAGAGCGTCTCGGGCAGCAGTTCGAGCGCGCCGTTGAGGATGGACGCATTGAGGATCGACTTGTCGAGCTCCGCGCTGTCGGGCGATGGCGCAGCGGCAGCTGGCGCGACGGCCGTGCCCGTGCCGGGGGCCGCCGCCGGCACCGCTGCCGCAATCTCTTCCGCCTGCTGCGAGAACTGCGCCGCCGAGGCAGCCAGCCCGAGCGAGGTGCGCACGTCCGCCAGGAACATGCGCTCGGCATCGGACTGCGCGCCGTCCGCATCGCACACGCACACCGCCATCTCGTAGGCCAGCTGCTTCGATTCCGTGCTCTTCAGCTCGCCCGCGACCGAAGCCAGCGAGACGCGCTTCATCAGGACGTCCTGGTAGAGCGTGGGCAGGTTCACGCCGTCGGCTTGCGAAAGACCTTCGGCAATGCGCTTGATCTCGGCGCGTTCGCGCTCGTGCTTCTCGCCGTCGACGAAGGCGGCCAGGAGGCTGAGGGACACGATGGCCCGGGTTTCGGAAGGTGTCACGTTCGAATTTCCACTGGTTGAGGGACAAAGTTCGTTCGGCATGGGGCCCAAAGGTTCCGCCGCCGGTTCTCCCCACAAAGCTTGGGCAACTCTGTGGATAACACTCGCACTTCCTTGTAAGAGAAAGCTAAGTGATTGATCTATATGAAAAATCTACAGTCTGCCCAAATATGAGGCAATGAATTTCTCGCACCGGAAAACGCCTTTGGCAGATTTTCCGGAGCGTGTCAAAGGACAACTCTGGGGAGATTTCCGGCACAAGCAGGGCGTTATCCACAGGGCCGGCGCTTCCAGCAATGTTGTTCCTTTTGGCGCGACAGCATGGAAGCGCAGCTGCGCACAGTGACGCGGGCATGACAAGTCCATGTCACGCAAGGGAAAAAGTGCCATGTCCACAGACCGGCGCTGCCCTTATCTACTACTACTAATTTGAATAAGAGAAATAAGAAATAGAAACGGGGACAGCGCCGCGCCGGAAAAAAAGTCCGTGAACGGCCGCGCCGTGTTCGCGGCGCCACGCGGCCAAACCGGCCGTCGCCGGACGGCGCCCGCTCGCTAACATCCGGGGATGAGCTTCAAACCGCGGATCCTGATCGCCGAAGACGAATCGGGCATTGCCGACACCCTCCAGTACGTGCTGAAGAGCGACGGCTTCACGCCGGTCTGGTGTGCCACGGCCGAAGACGCCATCGCGCAGTTCGCACAGGAACCGCCGGCGCTCGCGATCCTGGACGTGGGGCTGCCCGACCTCAACGGCTTCGAGCTGTTCAAGCGGCTGCGCGCGCTGAACCAGTCGCAGGGCGGCGCCGAGGTGCCGATGCTGTTTCTCACCGCCCGAAGCGACGAGATCGACCGCGTGGTGGGGCTGGAACTCGGTGCCGACGACTACATCGCCAAGCCCTTTTCGCCGCGCGAACTGGTGGCGCGGGTGCGCACCATCCTGCGGCGCAGCGCACGAGCCGCCCCTGGAGGGACCGCAGGCCCCGGCGATGGGGTACCCCCTCGAATTCCGGGCGCGGCGCCTCCAGCGCCCGCCCAGCCCCCCGCAATGCCCTTTGCACTGGACAACGAGCGCATGCAGATCCGCTACTACGGACGCCTGCTCGAGCTCTCACGCTACGAATACGGGCTGCTGCGGCTGCTGGTCCAGCGGCCCGGACGCGTGTTCACGCGCGACGAGCTGCTGCAGCTGGTCTGGGACGACGCGAGCGACAGCTTCGACCGCACCGTCGACGCGCATGTGAAGACCCTGCGCGCCAAGCTCAAGGCCGTGGCGCCCGACGTGGAGCCGATCCGCACGCTGCGCGGCACCGGCTATGCGCTGAACGAAGAACTGCCCCCGACGCCGTGAGCCGGCGCACGCGGATATTCATTGGAATCCTGCTGATCTACACGGCGGGCATCGCGTTCCTGCTCTACCGCGTGGTGTCGGACATCGATCCGCGCTATCGCGAATCGGCCGAGGAATCGCTGGTCGAGACTTCGCAGCTCATGGCCAGCCTGGTCGAGCAGGACGTGATCGCGGGCGCCCTCAACACCGCGCGGCTCGAGCCGCTGTTCCGCACGGTCTATGCGCGCGAGTTCTCCGCGCAGATCTACAACCTGCACAAGAACCGCGTCGAGCTGCGCGTTTACGTCACCGACCGCAGCGGCCGCGTGGTGTTCGACTCGCTCGGCAGGCACCTGGGCGCCGACTACTCGCAGTGGAGCGACGTGAGCCGCACGCTTGCCGGCCTGTACGGCGCGCGCACCTCGCGCGACGTCGACGGCGACCCGCGCACCTCGGTGATGTACGTGGGCGCGCCGATCCGGTGGAACAACGAGATCGTCGGCATGGTGAGCGTCGGCAAGCCGGTGCAGAGCTTCGGCCAGTTCGTGGAGGACGCGCGGGCCCGCACGCTGTGGGTGGGCGTGGGTTCGGGGCTGGCGCTGCTGCTGCTGGCGGTGATCGTCTCGGTCTGGCTGGTGCGGCCCTTCGGGCTGATCTCGGACTACTGGGCCTGGGTGCGCGCGCAGCGCACGCTGAGCCTTTCGCGCATGGCGCGGCGCGCGGTCGATGCGGTGCGCACCGGCTTCAGCGAAATGCGCGATGCGCTGACCGGCCGCAACTACGTGGCCGACTACGTGCAGACCTTCACGCACGAAGTGAAGAGCCCGCTCTCGGCGATCCGCGGCGCGGCCGAGCTGCTGCAGGAGCCGTCGATGCCGCATGCCGAGCGCGAGCGCTTCCTGAAGAACATCGAACGCGAGACGCAGCGCATCCAGGAAATCGTCGACCGCATGATGGAGCTCACCGCACTGGAAACCCGCCACGGGCTGGACCGCACGGAGCCGGTGGTGCTGGCTTCGCTGATCGAGGACATCGCCCTCAGCGCGCAGCCCGCGGCGGCCAAGCGCAGCATCCAGCTGCGCGTGAACATCCGCGCCGAGGCCCGCACCGAGGGCGATCCGTTCCTGCTGCGTCGCGCCATCAGCAACCTGCTGGACAACGCGATCGATTTTTCACCGCAGGGCAGCGAGGTATTGCTGACGCTGGAGACCACCTCGAAGCTGGCGCGCGTGAGCGTGCGCGACCATGGTCCGGGCATTCCGGACTACGCACAGGAAAAGGTCTTCCAGAAGTTCTATTCGCTCGCGCGGCCGCACAGCCGGAAGAAGAGCACCGGGCTCGGGCTGGCCTTCGTGAAGGAGATTGCCGCGCTGCACCGCGGGCGCATCGAGCTCGGCAATGCGGCGCGCGGCGGCGCGGTGGCCACGCTCACGCTGCCGCTGCTGTCACACCACTGAGCGGATCACTGGCCCGTGAGTGCTGCGTAGGCTCGGCGCGTTGCGGGGCTCACGGCCTCGAGCAATTGCTCGTACGAGGTCTTGTGCCGCGCCAGCATGCGGGCCGAGGCCACCGTCTTCGACTTGCAGAACCAGTGGCAGGTGTGCTGCATCAGGAACAGCTCGGCCGACATGGTGAAGGCCTTGGCCTTGGGCGTGCGGCCCGCATCGTTGCGCATGACATCGGCAATGCCGCGCGCGTGGATCGCCAGCGCCTCGCGCAGGTCGAAGGTCGCGGCCGGGAACAGCTTGTGCGCGAACGGAATGGCCACGGGCAGCTTGCTCACGCGTGCGTCGGCCGCGTCGACGCGCGCAAACTCGGCGGCAAAGCTGTCGAACTGGGCCGAGAGCTTTTCCTCGGTGGAGTCGAGCAGGCTCCAGATCTGCTGGCGCCGCTCGGCGCTGTCCTCGCCCAGGCAGCGCAGGTAGCCTTCGGTGAGGCTCTCCATCAGCCTTTCGATCTGGTATCTGCCCAGGTGGCTGCCCAGCAGCGCGATGCGCTGGCGCTGGTCCCTGGACTTGAGGATGTAGGCGCCGACGATGATCGACGTCGCCAGGATGAGGATTTCCATGGGGGAGAAGCGTGGGAAGGTAAAGCGAAAGGAGCCGCACCGAGTGTAGAGACCCGGTGCGGCTCCTTCCCGCCGTGCCTCAGCGGAAGAAATCGAGGATGCGGTTGCGCTCTTCGGGCTGCGGCGGCGGGCCCAGCGGCGGCGGCACACCCGAGAGTTCTTCGGCCGGCACTGGCGGCGCCTCGCTCTCCACGCCCAGGCTCGCCACGCTGTGGCCCGGCGTGAAGTCGTCGAAGTACCACTCGCCATCGATGTTGACGACGCCCGGCGGCTCGGCAATCTTGCTGACCGGCACGCCCTTGAGCGCCGCCTGCATGTAGCCGATCCAGATCGGCAGGCTCAGGCTGCCGCCGGTTTCGCCGCGCACGCCCAATTGGCGCGGCGTGTCGTAGCCGATCCATGCAATGCCCACGGTGGTGGGCTGGAAGCCCGCGAACCAGGTGTCGAAGGAATCGTTGGTGGTGCCGGTCTTGCCGAACAGGTCGTCGCGCTTGAGTGCCTGGTAGGCGCGCGCGGCCGTGCCGCCCTTCACCACGCTCTGCAGGAGCGAATCCATGATGAAGGCGTTGCGCTCGGGAATGGCGCGCCGGCTTTCGTCGAGCACCGGCGGCTCGGTTTCGAGCAGCACCTTGTCGCGCAGGTCGGTCACGCGCGTGACCAGGTACGGATTGACCTTGTAGCCGCCGTTGGCGAACACCGAGTAGGCGGTGGCCATCTGCATCGGCGTGACCGAACCGGCGCCCAGCGCCATCGGCAGGTAGGCCGGATGCTTGTCCTTGTCGAAGCCGAACCGGGTGATCCACTCCTGCGCATACGGCGCGCCGATGGCCTGCAGCAGGCGCACCGTCACCAGGTTCTTCGACTTCATCAGTGCGGTGCGCAGCGGCATCGGGCCTTCGAAGCCGCCGTCGAAGTTCTTCGGTTCCCAGGGTTGGCCGCCCGGGGTGCTTGGCTCGAAGTACAGCGGTGCGTCGTTGACGATGGTCGCGGGCGTGAAGCCCTTCTCGAGCGCGGCCGAATAGATGAAGGGCTTGAAGCTCGAGCCCGGCTGGCGCCAGGCCTGCGTGACGTGGTTGAACTTGTTCTTGCCGAAGTCGAAGCCGCCCACCAGCGACTTGATGGCGCCGGTGCGCGGATCCATGCCGATGAAGGCGCCCTCCACTTCGGGCAACTGCGTGATCTCCCAGGTGTTCTTGGGTGTCTTCGCGACTCGGATCACCGCGCCGCGACGGATCTTGATGTGGGGCGGCGCCTTCACCGCAAGGCCCGACTGCGCAGGCCGCAGCCCTTCGCCGGTGATCTGGATGGTTTCGCCGTTCGCGCGCACCGCGTTGATTTCCTTGCTGCCGGCCTCCAGCACCACCGCGGCCATCACGTCGCCGTTGTCGGGATGCTCGGCCAGCGCTTCGTCCACCGCCTCGTCGGCTTCCTTTTGATCGGCCGGCAGATCGACGAAGCGCTCGGGACCGCGATAGGGTTGGCGCCGCTCGTAGTCCATGATGCCCTTGCGCAGCGACCTGTAGGCGGCTGCCTGGTCGGCCGCGACCAGCGAGGTGTAGACCTTCATGCCGCTGGTGTAGATGCTGTCGCCGTACTGCGCGTACATCATCTGGCGCACCGTCTCGGCCACGTATTCGGCATGCAGCCGCTCCGGATCGGCGGCATCGCGCAAGTGCAGCTCTTCCTTCTTGGCTTCGGCCGCCTGCTCGGCGGTGATGAAGCCGGTTTCCTGCATGCGGTCGATCACGTAGAGCTGGCGTGCGCGGGCGCGCCGCGGATTGGCCACCGGGTTGTTCGCGCCGGGCGCCTTGGGCAGGCCGGCCAGCATGGCAGCTTCGGCCAGCGTGACGTTCTGCAGCGGCTTGCCGAAATACGCTTCCGATGCGGCCGCGAAGCCATAGGCGCGGTTGCCCAGGTAGATCTGGTTCAGGTAGATCTCCAGGATCTGGTCCTTGCTGAGCTGCTGCTCCAGGCGCAGGGCCAGCAAGATCTCGTAGGCCTTGCGGCTCAGCGTGCGTTCGGAGCTCAGGTAGACGTTGCGCGCCACCTGCATCGTGATGGTCGATGCGCCTTGCTTGCGGCCGCCCTTGAGGCTGGCCACGGCCGCGCGTGCGAAGCCCTTGTAGTCGACGCCCCCATGGTCGTAGAAGCGCGCGTCCTCCACGGCGAGCACGGCGTCCTTCATGACCTTGGGAATGCTCGCAAAGGGCGTGAGCGTGCGCCGTTCTTCGCCGAACTCGCCGATCAGCGTGCCTTCGACCGTATACACGCGCAGCGGCAGCTTGGGCCGGTAGTCGGCCAGCTCGGAAATGTCGGGCAGCCGGGGATAGATGGCGGCCACCGCGACGACGGCGGCCACCAGCAGCACCAGCGCGCCGCAGCCGAGCGCGATGGCGCTCCACCGCGCCGCGCGCCGCAGCTTCGCTGAACGCTGCGAGCGCGCGGGCTCGGTGGAAGGAGAAGAATCGTCCATGGGATCAGTGGCAAAAAGGTAAGGAAAAAAACAGTCCGTAGCGTTGGTTACACGGACGCGGCCGCCTCAGGTAAGACCGGCTCGGGCGTTCGGGGGTTCCCGGCCGACAGTGCATACCAGTCGACCTTGCGCGTGGCGAGCATCAGCACCGTCAGCATGCCGAATGTCAGCAGGGCGCCGAGCAGCAGGGCATTGCTTTCCGATGCCAGCAGGCCGTAAAGCGCGCCATAGAGTACCGCGACATAGGCCCCGAAGCCCGCGCCGCGTTTCCAGCTTTGCAATACCGCGCTGAAATAGATGCCCAGCAGCAGCACGCTCGCGCCGGCCGCACTGGCATAGGCCAGCCAGAACGCCAGCTTCTCGGACAGGGCCAGCAGCAGCAGGAAGAACAGCGCGATCGACAGGCCGACCAGCCCATATTGCACCGGATGCATGCGCTGCCTGCGGAACAGCTCGAACATGAAGGCCGCCATGATCACCAGGCCGATGAAGAGCGCGCCGTACTTGCCGGCGCGGGTGCTCATCGAGTACACGTTGACCGGCTGCGCGAGCGAGACGTCGAAGGTCTGCAGCGGGCCGAGGTTGCGTTGCGCATGGTTGGTTGCAGCCACAGCAGCAGCCGTGGCGGCACTGGCGGCATCGCCGCGGCCCGACAGCCCGGCGCGCACCTGCTCGCGTGCGGAAGTCACGAGCGAGGACACGCGCCAGTGCGCATCGAAGCCCTGCGGCGTCACTTCGCGCTGGGTAGCGAGAAAGCGGCCGCCGAAACTCGGATGCGCCCAGGGCGACTTCAGGTGGGCGGTGGTCTCGTCGGCAATCGGCACCATCGAGAGCGTGTCCTGCCCGACCAGGCCGAGCTTCATCTCGAAGGGCAGCGGCGCCTTCGCCTCCCATGCGGCGAGCGCGGCGCCGGTGAGCGGTGCGTGGATGCCGTCGGCCAGCGGAGCATCGTCTGCCAGGCCAGGCACGCGCTGCCTGAAACCCAAAGCCTCGCCGTTCATCGCGATCGAAGGCGAACCATCGAGCCCGCGCAGGTCGCTTGCGCCGAAGACGATGAATGGTGCCTTGACCTCGATACGCGAATCGGTTTCGCTGTGCGCCACCGATCGGGGATCGAAAGCCGCAAAGCCGCCGCCGAGCGTGGCGTCGAGCGTATAGAACGGAATCCTGAAGATGCCGCGGTAGCGTTCGTGCGGTGCCATCGACCCCTCGATGTGCAGCTTGTCGGGAAACATCACGTGGGTCATTTCCTTGCTGCGGGCCTCCTGGCCGATCACCTGGCCCTGCGCATTGCGCAGCGGCTCCATCCAGCGCTCCACGTAGGGCACCAGCAGCAGCGGGCCCACGACGGTCTGCGGGCCCGCATAGGTGGCGGCAAGCTCCTCGGCCGCCTCGCGCTGGCTGTGGCCGCGCTCCCGGTTGATCGCATTGATCTCGGCCAGCGGAATGCACAGCAGGAGCGTGAGCATCAGCAGCCCGGCCACCTTGACCAGCATCGAACCCTGCAGGGCCTTGAGCAACTGGAACATGTTTTTTCTCCTCGTCGGTTGTCGAAGCCGCGATGCTCGCCGCGCCATCCGAAGCGCGTGTGAAGCGCGGCCGCCGGCGGACTTCACACAGGCTTCACACAACGCGGCATCCGGTGGCCGGACTTCAAGCAGCCTTCCAATTTCCTTCTCGCGCGGTGCCGACAGTTGCGGCTGTGCAAGTTCGCACGGACACCAACACCACACCGCCATGGATGCCCACACCTCCACCCGTCCCGGCCGCTGGCTCTGGCTCGCCACCGTGAGCCTGGCCACGGCGGGCTTCGTCGCGCTCAGCCTCAACCCCGTGCATGCCCAGGAAGCACCGGGCCCGCGGCTGAAGACCGAGAGCCCGTATTTCTTCGTGAAGAGCGACGACCCCTCGGTCGACCGCCTGCCGCTCAAGGCCACCGAGGTGGCGGTGAAGATCTCGGGCGTCATTGCCGACGTGACTGTCACGCAGACCTACCGCAACGAAGGCCAGCGCGCCATCGAGGCGAAGTATGTTTTTCCGGGCTCGACCAAGGCTGCGGTCAGCGGCCTCAACGTGCGCCTGGCCGACCGCCTGATCACCGCGCAGATCCGCGAGAAGCAGCAGGCGCAGATCGAGTACGACACCGCCAAGAAGGAAGGCAAGACCGCTGCGCTGCTCGAGCAGCACCTGCCCAACGTGTTCCAGATGAACGTCGCCAACATCCTGCCGGGCGACGACGTGAAGGTGGAGCTGCGCTACACCGAACTGCTGGTGCCGCAGTCGGGCAACTATGCGTTCGTCTTTCCCACCGTGGTGGGCCCGCGCTACAACAGCCCGCAGTCGGAGAACGCCCAGGCCAAGTGGGTGGCGCAGCCCACGTTGCGCGCAGATGTGGCGCCGAACACCAGCTTCAGGCTCAAGGCCAGCATCGACACGCCCATGGGGCTGAAGGAGGTGCGCTCGTCGTCCCACACCATCGAGGTGAAGAAGAGCGACGAAGACCGGCACGCCGACATCGCACTCGCGCCCGACGGCCGGCCCGCGGACAACCGCGACTTCGTGCTCGACTACCGCCTTGCGGGCGAAAGGATCGAATCGGGCCTGATGCTCTACAAGGGCCAGGACACCGGCGGCGGCGCCGAGAACTTCTTCCTCGCGATGGTCGAGCCGCCCAAGGCCGTGGCCGCCAGCGCCATTTCGCCGCGCGACTACATCTTCGTGGTCGACATCTCGGGCTCGATGCACGGCTTTCCGCTCGACACCGCCAAGACCGTGCTCGAACGCCTGATCGGCGGCCTCCGGCCGAGCGACACCTTCAACGTGCTGCTGTTCTCGGGCAGCAACAAGATGCTCTCTCCCCGCTCGGTGCCGGCCACGCGCGCCAACATCGAGCAGGCGCTGGCCACCATCCAGAACTACAGCGGCAGCGGCAGCACCGAGCTGATTCCCGCGCTCAAGCGCGTCTACGCCGAACCGAAGGAAGAGAAGGTCTCGCGCACCGTGGTGCTGGTGACGGACGGCTACGTGAGCGTGGAGCGCGAGGCTTTCGAACTGGTGCGCAAGAATCTTTCGAAGGCCAATGTGTTCGCCTTCGGCATCGGTTCGTCGGTGAACCGCAGCCTGATGGAAGGCATTGCGCGCGCCGGCATGGGCGAGCCCTTCATCATCACCGACCCGATCCAGGCGCCCGAGCAGGCCGCGCGCTTCCGCCGCATGGTGGAGTCGCCGGTGCTCACCAACGTGAAGCTGACTTTCGGCGGGCTCGACGTGTACGACGTGGAGCCGCAGGCGCTGCCCGACGTGCTGGGCGAGCGCCCGGTGATCGTGTTCGGCAAGTGGCGCGCGGATTCGGAAGGCAAAGCCAGGGGCCGTGTCATCGTGGAAGGCCAGGGTGCCAATGGCCCGTACCGCCAGGAACTGCGCATCGACCCGCAGCTGCGCCAGGACACCGCCGCGCTGCGCACGCTGTGGGCGCGCCACCGCATCCAGAGCCTGAGCGACCAGGAGACGCTCGAGGGCGGCAGCGCCTTCAAGGAGCGCATCACCGAGCTCGGCCTGAAGTACAGCCTGCTGACCCAGTACACCAGCTTCATCGCCGTCGACAAGGTGGTGCGCAACCCCGCGCCGCAGAACAGCGTGGGCGTGAACCAGCCGCTGCCGTTGCCGCAGGGCGTGAGCGAACTCGCACTCGGCGCCGAGGTGCCCAGCACGCCGGAGCCCGAGACCTTGGGGGCCATTGCCGTGGTGCTGTCGATGCTCGCGATGCTGCGCCGCCGCGCGCGCCGCAACGATCCGCGCCGCTTCACGGCCTGAGCCAGGAAAAGAAAAATGTCATTGGCCGCACTCGCCCATCGCCATCCGCGCATCGTGGATTGGGGCATCCACGTCGACCGCGCACCGGCCGCCGGCTGGCTCGCACTGCAATTCGCCGCACTCGCGCCGACCTGGGCCTGGATGGTCCGGCGGCTGCGCGACGGCTCCGACGATCCGCTGGGCCTGCTGGCGCTGGCCGCTCTCGCCGCCTTGGCATGGCGCTGCCGGCGCGAACTGCGGGCCGCGCCGCAGCTGGGCTGGCTGGCACTGGCGGGCGCCGGCACGGTGCTGGCGACCGTGCTGCGCACCGGGCTCGGCGCCCTGCCCGCGCTGCCGCCGCTCGCCACGGGCCTGGTGGCCGTGCTGGCGCTGGCATGCGGCCTGCTGGCTTTCCTGCCGCGGCGCGTGGCCGCGCTGCCGGTGGCCGGCCTGGCGGTGCTTGCGCTGCCGCTGCTGTCGTCGCTGCAGTTCTATGCGGGCTATCCGCTGCGCGTGATCACGGCCGAGGCGAGCCGCTGGCTGCTGGCGCCGGGCTTCAGCGTGGCGCGCGAGGGCGCGAGCCTGGTGGTCGATGGACGGCTGGTGATCGTCGATGCGCCGTGCTCGGGCGTGCAGATGGTGTGGCTCGGCTACTTCACGGCCTGCGCCGTGGCGCTCTGGGCCCGCCGCAGCGATCGGGGCTTCCTGCGCCGGCTGCCGATGGTCGGCCTCCTGGTGCTGGGCGGCAACATCCTGCGCAACAGCATGCTCATCGGGTTCGAGGGCGCGGGCCACCCGCTCGCGCCCTGGGCGCACAACCTGCTCGGGCTGTCGATTCTGGCCGCGGTGTGCGGCGGCATCGCGCGCCTGATGGTGCCGGTGTGCACCGAGCCCCCGTTCGCCGAGCAGCCGATCCCGGGCCTGATCACCACCCAAGGAGGCCGCCATGTCGACACGGTTCTTTGAAGCCCTGTTTGCCAACCATTTCATCAACCGCATCGGCCACAAGACGGCCTTTGCGCTCGCAATGCTGTTGTGCATGCTGTGGTCGACCGCGGCGGCGCTGCGCGCACCGCCCGAGCCTTCGATGGCCATGGCCTCGCACGAATGGCCCAGCCAATGGGACGGCGTTCCATTGCGTCCGCTGGCGCTCGGCGACGTCGAGCAGCGCTTTGCCGACCGCTTTCCGGGCGCCATCGGCCGCATGACCGACGGCACGCAGACGATCGTGATGCGCGCGGTGAATGCCCCCACGCGCATGCTGCATCCGGCGGCCGACTGCTACCGCGCGCTCGGTTTTCGCATCGAGCAGGCACGCCTCGAACGCGATGCACAGGAGCGGCTGTGGCGCTGTTTTGTTGCGCAACGGCACAGCACGCAAAAGATCCGCGTTTGCGAGCGCATCGTGGATGCCGAAGGCACGGCTTTCACCGACACTTCAGCCTGGTACTGGGCGGCGGCCAGTGGACGCTCGAGCGGTCCGTGGCAAGCTGTGACGGTGGCGAGGCCGATGTGATGAGAGTTTTGTGAAACAGTTTCTGCGATTCGTGATCTACGGGCTGCTGGCCCTTGTGGTGACAACGTGCGTTGCTATCTTCCTGATAGTGAAACTGGTGCTTGCGCCAGCGGCGGGCGAATGGAGCACCACGGTCGAGGCCGGCCCGCTGCGCATGGCAGTGGGCGTGCCGACGGCAGTGCGCCTGGCCACCTCGTCCTGGTTCGCGCCGCGGCTCGACGGACATTCGTTCGACAGCCGGTTCGGCACCCTGTACTTTGCCTGGAAGGACGCGGCGGGCGTGCTCGAACTGCGCTGTGCGCCCTGCAGCGCCGAGGTTGCCGCGCTCGGCACGCAGCCGATCGTGTTCGAGGGCCTGGTCGCCACCGTGAAGCGGGACGGCAACACGCTGGCCGGCACCATCGAGGCCACGCCCCGCAGCGCTGATGCGGCCGCCATGCTCCAGGGCCAATGGGAAGGACACCTCCCGCCCAAGGGCAGGGGCCTGCAGCTCAGCGCCGACATCAAGGACGCACCGATTGCCCGCTGGTATGCCGTGCTCGCGCCCAACCTGCCCGAGCTGCAGCGTGCCCGCATCGGCGGCACGCTGGCGCTGCGCGGGCAGGTCATGCTGCCCGAGGCCACATTCACGGTGCAGCCCACCGTCAGCCAGTTCACCGTCGAGGGGCTGGGCACCGAAGCCATGCTCGGCGCGCGCACCAGTTGCGGCGCGCCGTCGAAGCTGGCCAATGACAGCTGGCTGGCGCGCGCCGTCATCGCGGCCGAAGACCAGCGCTTCTTCACCCACGCCGGCTACGACCTGACGGAAATCGTCGCGTCCATCGACAACAACCAGAAGGAAGGCCAGCCCAAGCGCGGCGGCAGCACGCTGACGCAGCAGCTCGCCAAGATGCTGGTGACCGGCAGCGACCGCACGGCGGAACGCAAGCTGCGCGAGCTGCTCTACGCGGTCGAAATGGAACAGACGTTGGGCAAGGCGCGCATCCTGCAGCTCTACCTGGACAACGCGCCGTGGGGCGGCAACCTGTGCGGCGCCGAAGCCGCCGCCCGGCGCTATTTCAAGCGCTCCGCGCGCAGCCTGGAGCCCGCTCAGGCGGTCTGGCTCGCGTCCATGCTGCACAAGCCGCAGGCGGTGCTCGAGCAATGGCGGCGCGACGGGCAGATCGACCCGGACCGTACCAAATGGGTCGCCGAGAGCGTGCGCGGCATCAGCCGCAACCAGCGCGAGTCGCTGCTCAAGAGCGTGGCGGCCGCCAGATTCACCGCACCGGAGGCTTTTCCATGAACGAGGTCGAAGCCATCGAGCGCGCCACCGTGGCCGCCGTTTCGCCGCTGGCCGTCGAAGAGCTCGACGGCTGGCTGCTGCCCTTCGACGATGGCACCGTCAAGCGCGCCAGGTCGGCCGTTCCGCTGCACCGCGAACCGGTCACAGGCCGCACGATCGACCGCATCGAGGACCGCTACGACCGCCGCCAGTTCGTGCCCGCGTTCCGCCTGGCCGATGTGCCCTCTTTCGTGGCGCTGCAGTCCGAGCTGGAGCAGCGGCACTACGTCGGCGACTCGCCGACCTGCGTGCAGATCGGCTCCGCACGGCGCATGCGCGAGGTGGCGCCGGCCGGCGCCGCGCTGGCCGACGTCGACCTTGCGCCCGACGACGCCTGGGCCACCCTGTTCCTCGGCGAGGGCTTCGATCCCGTGGACGGCGCCCACCGCGTGCGCGCGCTGTCGCGCGCCCAGGGCTCGCTCTATGCCAGCGTGCGCGAGGGCCGCCGGACCGTCGCGGCGGGCGCCATGGCCTTCGGCCACGGGTGGGCCAGCGTGCACGGCATGCGAACCGAGCAGTCGCAGCGCGGCCGGGGCCTGGCCGGGCGCGTGCTGGCGGGCCTCGCGCGGGCCGCACTCGAGCGCGGCTTCGAGCGCGTGTTCCTGCAGGTCGACGCGCACAACATGGCCGCCCATGCGCTCTACCGGCGTGCCGGTTTCTCGACGCAGTGGCAGTACCGCTACTGGCAGCGCCAGCAGTGGCCGCGCTGAAGCCGCACGCAATTCCTCCCGGGTGGCGCGGTCGGGCCGTTAGTGCCACCATGGCTGCATGACGAATGCAAACCACCACGCCAACCACCCGACCGATCCCGTGGCCACGCCGCGCGGCATCGACCACATCGTGGCCGGTGTTTCCACCAGCGATGGCGACGGCGTCAAACTCACCCGCGTGCTGCAGCAGCCGCTGCAGAAAAGGCTCGACCCCTACCTGATGCTCGACGCCTTCGGCAGCGACAACCCGGGCGACTACATCGGCGGCTTTCCCAGCCATCCGCACCGCGGTTTCGAAACCGTGACCTACATGATCGCGGGCCGCATGCGGCACCGCGACAGCGCCGGCCACGAAGGGCTGCTGCAGAACGGCGGCGTGCAATGGATGACGGCCGGCCGCGGGCTCGTCCACAGCGAACTGCCCGAGCAGGAGGACGGCCTGATGGAAGGCTTCCAGCTCTGGCTCAACCTGCCCGCCAAGGACAAGATGCGCGAGCCCTGGTATCGCGACATCCAGAGCGAGGAGATTCCGGAATACACCACCGCGGCGGGCGTGCACGTGCGCGTGATCGCGGGCGCGAGCCATGGCATCGAAGGCGCGGTGCGGCGCGAGCACACCGAGCCGCTGTACCTCGACATCACCCTGCCGCCCGGCGCCGAATTCGCCCAGGCCCTGCCTGACGACCACAACGCGCTGGTGTATGCGTTCCGCGAATCGGTGTGGATCGCGGGCAGCGAGGTGCCGACGCGCCGCATGGCCATTCTTGCGAACGACCCCGGCAGCGACGGCGTGGTGCTGCGCGCCGGGGCCACCAACCACAGCCCGGCGCGCGCATTGCTGATCGCCGGCAAGCCGCTGCACGAGCCGATCGCGCAGTACGGCCCCTTCGTGATGAACACGCAGGAGCAGCTCAAGCAGGCGGTGCAGGACTTCCAGAGCGGCAAGTTCGGCGCTTGATGTAGTCGCAGGCCTACCGAAAATCGGCATCGCCCGCAGGTCACGGGCGCACGGATGGGGCATAGATTGGCCGCCATGCCCCACCGCACGATCAAAGCCCCCGAGGTCCGCAAGGGACAGGCACCCGAAACACTGAAGCGCGACCAGTTCCACGAGCGCTTCATGCAGCCGTTCCAGGATCCCGCCTTCCAGTCCGAAAAGGAGGCGCTGCAGCGCATCGAACTCATCGCATGGGAGGCCTACGAGCAGGGCCGCAAGGCGCCCGTCACGCGCAAGGCCGGACCCGGCCATGCCGACCCCGACTACGAGCTTTCGGTCGACTGGCTCGAAGCCAGGGCGCGCATCGACGCCGCGCAGGCGGCCTGGGGCCAGGCGCAGACGAAGTCGCGCGTGCTGCTGGTCAACGGCTCGCCGCGCAACGACGGCACCTGCCCAGGGGAGATCTCCAAGAGCTGGCGGCTGCTGCAGCTCGCGCGCGAAGTGCTCGATGGCTGCGGCATCGACGTCGACGTGCTCGACCTGAGCCTGCTCGCCTCCGACTACGGGCGCCACATCCATCCCTGCAAGGGCTGCGTGTCCACCGCCATGCCGCTGTGCCACTGGCCCTGCAGCTGCTATCCCAACCATGCGATGCGCCAGACCGGCGACTGGATGAACGAGATCTACGAGCGCTGGGTGGCCGCGCACGGCGTGATCCTGTTCACGCCCACGCACTGGTACCAGTCCGCCAGTCCGCTCAAGCTCATGACCGACCGGCTGGTATGCGCCGACGGCGGCAACCCCGACCCCACCAGCACCCACGGCAAGAAGCCCGATGAAGCCAAGGCCCTCGAGCTCCAGGGCTGGGGCTATCCCAAGCACCTGGCGGGACGGGTCTACGGGCTGGTGGTGCACGGCGACGTGGCCGGCGCCGAGAGCGTGCGGCGCAACCTGTCGGACTGGCTCGACTGGATGGGCCTGGTCGACGCAGGCGCGCAGGCCCGGCTCGACCGCTACATCGGCTACTACGAGCCCTACGCCACCAGCCACGACAGCCTCGATGCCGACGAAGGCGTGCAGGAGGAAGTGCGCAACGTGGCCCGTGCCGTGGCACTGGCCGTGGGCGAACTGCGCGCGGGCAAGCTGCAGCGGACCGATCGCGGATTGAAGCCGCCAAGGGCCAAGTAAGCCACGCCGCGGGCGCGAAAAGCCTGCGCGTTCATGATTCTTTACGCACGCTCACTTCCGGCTCACCTCGCCGATACAGAGGTCTTCCACACTTCGTCTCACCTGCTGCCCATTGGCGGCGGGCTTCTTCGAAAGGAAGCACTTCTCATGATCTCTCTTCGCCAACGCATCGTCTGGGCCAGCCTCCTGGGCTCGGCCGCCCTCGCCTCTTCGGGCGCCTTTGCACAACAGGCCCCGGCGGCATCCGGCACTTCGACTGCCACGCCCACCGCCGCCGTTGCGCAGGCCGAGGGCGGCGCAGCACCCAAGGCGCAGCACAAGCGCATGGACCCGGCACAGCGCATGGAGCGCATGCAGGAGCACCGCGCCAAGCGGCTTGCCGCGCTGAAGGAAAAGCTCAAGCTGAACGCCGGACAGGAAAGCGCGTGGACCACGTTCGCAGCGGCCAGCCAGCCGCCGGCCGGGGCCCATGCGCAGCGCATGGACCGTGCGGAATTCGCCAAGCTCACCACGCCCGAGCGGCTGGAGCGCATGCAGGCCCGCCAGGCCGAGCGCAGCGCCAGGTTCGCCAAGCGCGCCGAAGCCACCAAGGCCTTCTATGCGGCGCTGACGCCCGAGCAGCAGAAGACCTTCGACGCGGAGACGGTGCACGTCGGCATGCATGGCCACCGCGGCCACCATGGTCACGGCGGCACTGACGGGCAACCCGCCAAGAGCTGACCATCATCAGGGCGCCGGAAGCGGCGCCCCATGAAAAAAGCCCGCGATGCCTCGAGCACCGCGGGCTTTTTTCGTACATGGACGGCTATTGGGGCGTGCCGGTCCTTTCGATCGGGTTGGTGGGCACGTCCGGCCGCTCGCCGCGCTGGCCGAACTGGGGCTTGGGCTTGCGGGCCAGCTGGCTCACCTCGGCGCGCGACATCTCGCCGGTGGGTTGCGGCATCGCGTTCGGCTGCCCGTTCATGGTGGTGGTCGCCTCGCCCTTGGGCACCAGGTTGTTGGTGTTGTTGCGATTGTGGGCGCGCGCCTCGGCCTTCACGGCTTCGCGCGACACCGGCATGTTGGCGTCGGGGCGCTGCGGCGGGTTGGGCACGCCGGCAGGCGTCTGCGTGCTGGCCTGGCCGCCCACGGCCGGGTCCGGCTGGGCGGGTATCGACGTGGCTTGCGCCATGGCGGCACCGGCCGCGGCCATCAGGCCGGCCAGCGCCGTGGCGCGAAGGATTGCGTGCTTCATGGTGCGTTCCTTTGAAAGTGATGATGAAGAAGGCCGCTGGCTTGTTTCCCGCAGCCTGAAAACCACCGTAGGAGGCCCCCCATGCGCCCCGTGTCGGGGTGTGGCAGGCCTGCCTGTAGGAGCCGGCCGTCGCCTGGCGAAAGCGGCAAAGAAGGTGGCGCGTTCCTACAGGCGCGCCGGGCGCGGCAACGTACAACCACAACACCGATGTCTTCCTCACCGATTCCACTTGCCGCCGCAGCGCCGACTTCGCTCAAGGTCATGACGGTGAACACCCACAAGGGCTTCACCGCGCTCAACCGCAAGTTCATCCTGCCGGAGCTGCGCGACGCAGTGCGCACGGTGGGAGCCGACGTGGTGTTCCTGCAGGAAGTGCTCGGCACCCATTCGCGCCACTCGCGCAAGGTCAACAACTGGCCCGAGGCGCCGCACTACGAATTCCTGGCCGACACCATGTGGCCGCAGTTCGCCTACGGGCGCAACGCCGTGTACCCGAGGGGCCATCACGGCAACGCGGTGCTGTCCAAGTTTCCGATCGTGCATTTCCGCAACCACGACGTGTCGGTGGCCGGGCCCGAAAAGCGCGGCTTGCTCCATTGCGTGCTGCGGCTGCCGGGCCGCACGGTCGACGTCCATGCGATCTGCGCGCATCTCGGCCTGGCCGAGGCGCACCGGCAGCAGCAACTGGAACTGTTGCTGCACATCGTGCGCGACGAGGTGCCGGCCGATGCGCCGCTGATCGTCGCGGGCGACTTCAACGACTGGCGCGGCCGCGCCCACCAGGTGCTGGAGGAAGGCGCCGCGCTGCGCGAGGTTTTCGTGCATGCGAACGGCTCGGCCGCCAAGACCTTTCCGGCGCGCTTTCCGCTGCTGCCGCTGGACCGCATCTATGTTCGCAACGCGGGCGTGCACGCGCCCGTGGTGCTGCCGCGCAAGCCCTGGTCGCACCTGTCGGACCACGCGCCGCTGGTGGCGAACATCGATCTTTGAAGCGGGCCCCACCCATGACCTGCGGTGAACGCCATGGATAACGTCGGCCGATGGGTGGGCGGCAACCGCATCGCGCTGCTCGAGAACGGCGAGGAGTTCTTCCCGCGCGTGTTCGATGCCATTCGGGAGGCGCAGCGCGAAGTCATCATCGAGACCTTCATCCTGTTCGAGGACAAGGTGGGCCTTGCGCTGCATGCCGCCATGCGCTCGGCGGCCCAGCGCGGCGTGAAGATCGACCTGATGGTCGACGGCTTCGGCTCGCCGGACCTGTCGCGCGAATTCATCGCGGAGCTGAGCGCCGTGGGCGTGCGGGTGCGGGTGTTCGATCCAGGGCAGCGCATCCTCGGCCAGCGGCTCAACGTGTTTCGGCGGATGCACCGCAAGATCGTGGTGGTCGATGGCGAACTCGCGTTCGTGGGCGGCATCAACTATTCGGCCGACCATCTGCTGGACTTCGGGCCCAAGGCCAAGCAGGACTACGCGGTGGAGCTGCGCGGGCCCGTCGTGGCGCAGATCCACCAGTTCGTGCTGCGCGCCATCGCGCTCGGCGACAAGGGGCCGCGCTGGTTCCGCCGCCGGCTCAAGCAGGCGCCGTCCGTCGACCGGGAGCCTGTCGGCGATGTGGAGGCGGTGCTCATCACGCGCGACAACCGCCGCCACACCGGCGACGTCGAACGCGAATACCTGGCCGCGATCCGCGCCGCGCGCCAGCGCATCGTGGTTGCCAACGCGTATTTCTTTCCCGGCTACAGGCTCATCAAGGAACTGCGCCGCGCGGCCCGGCGCGGCGTGGATGTACGGCTCATCCTGCAGGGCGAGCCCGACATGCCGATCGTCAAGACGGCCGCCACCATGCTCTACCACCACCTGCTGCATGCGGGCGTGCGCATCTACGAATACTGCGACCGCCCGCTGCATGCCAAGGTCGCGCTGATGGACGACGAGTGGAGCACGGTCGGCTCGAGCAATCTCGATCCGCTGAGTCTGTCGCTCAACCTGGAGGCCAACGTGTTCGCGCGCGGCAGGGCCTTCAACCAGCTGCTGTGGGAGCGCATGGACAAGCTCATGCGCGAGAGCTGCCAGCAGATCGGCGTGGCCGACCTGGAGACCGGATGGAGCGGCTGGCGGCTGGTGCGCAGCTTCTTCATCTTCCACTTCCTGCGCTGGTATCCGTCGTGGCTGGGCTGGCTGCCGCGGCAGGTGCCGCGCCTCACCCCGGCCGAGGCCACCGAGCTTGCCGAGAAGCGCGAAAAGCGCGAGGCTGCCGGCGACAACGGGGCCACGCCGACGGAAGCGGCATGAGCGCCCACCGGCCGTTCCGAAAGCGCATGGAGGCCGCCCAGTGACCACACGCACCGCGAGACTCGCGCGCCGGCCCTGGTGGCCCTGGCTGCGGCGCAGCGCGGTCTGGGCCTTCTTCGGCCTGATCGCCTGGCTGCTCGTGAGCCAGGCGCGTTCCATCGACTGGCAGGAGGTGTTCGATGCCATGCGCGCGCTGCCCGCGGCCACGCTGTGGCTGGCCGGCGCGCTAGCGGCCGGCAGCTTTGCCACCTACAGCACCTACGACCTGCTGGGCCGCCATCTCACGCGCCATCCGCTCGGCGCCCGCACCGTCATGGGCGTGACCTTCATCAGCTATGCCTTCAACCTCAACCTCGGTTCGCTGGTGGGCGGCGTGGCGTTCCGCTACCGGCTCTATTCGCGGCTGGGCCTTCCCAACGGCACCATCACGCGCGTGCTCGGCTTCAGCATGCTGACCAACTGGCTCGGCTACCTGGTGGTGGCCGGCCTGGCCTTCTGCTTCTGGCCACTGGCGCTGCCGGCCGAATGGAAGGTCGGCAATGGCGGGCTCCGCATCCTGGGCGCGGTGCTGCTGCTGCTGGCCGCGGGCTACTTCGTGCTGTGCGCCCTGGCCAGCGGGCACGTGTTCCGGCTGCGCCACTATCCGTTCAAGGTGCCCTCTCTTCGGATGGCCTGGCTGCAGCTGGCCATGTCGTGCCTGAACTGGGCGCTGATCGGCAGCGTGATCTGGGTCCTGCTGCAGGGCGCGGTGGCCTACCACACGGTGCTCGCGGTGCTGCTGGTGGCCGCTGTGGCCGGCGTGGTCACGCACGTGCCGGCGGGCCTGGGTGTACTGGAGGCGGTGTTCCTTGCCCTGCTCTCGCATGAGGTGGCGCAAGGCCGGCTGCTGGGCGTGCTGCTGGTCTACCGCGGGCTCTACTACCTGTTGCCGCTGGGCGTGGCCACGGTGGCGTACTTCGTCACCGAACTGCGCGCGCGGCGCTGGCGGCATACCGCGCCGTTGAAGCGCTAGAAGCGATAGGTGTAGCGCAGCCGGACAAAGTTTTCGCCCGGGTTGGGTTTCTTGATGCCGGCGTTCGAAAAATGCTGCAGCCGCAATGTCAGTTCATGCTTGCCGTTCTCGCCGAAACTGCGTCCCACGCCCAGCACTTCGGTGAACTGGAACGCGGTGCTGAAGGTCCGGTCGGGCGTCCTGTAGAGGTGGTCCATCACCGTGCCGCCGACGCCGCCTTCGGCAAACCACGGCGAGCTGCCGCTGTCGAAGCGGTAGCGCCAGGTGTAGATCGCGCCGATCTGGGTGTAGTTGCGCGAACCGCTGCCCAGGGCCGGCGCATGCCAATGGCTCGCGAACAGATCCCAGTACGAAGTGAGCGCCCCTTCGTGCACCGGCTGGCGCGGCGACCACGGCAGCGTCACGCCCACCGTGGCCGACTCGGTGCCGCCCTTGTCGCCATGCGGCGCATGGCCGCCCTCGAAATAAAAGCCGCGCGCGCTGTCTTCGAAGGCATGAGCCGGTGCGCCCAGCAGGCTCAGGACGCCTGCGAACACGGCGGCCCCGAGGGACGCGGACCTGTGTGCTTTCATGATGTGGTTGTTATCTGCAAATAATGAAAGGAAAGAAAAGAAATAATTACTTTCCGCTGCGGTCCGCGCCTTGGGCCGAGGCTATTGCCATGTCGGAAAGTAGGACTTGTTCAACAGAAATGCGGAGTCGATTTTGTTGCGGTGCAGCAATTGCTGCGCCTCGCGTCTATAGTGGGGCTCATCCGTCCTCCTAGATCGCCCATGCCATCCCTTACCTCCGTCGCTCGCCTGTCCAATCCGCTGATGCTGTGGGTCGACGTGGCCCTCAAGACCCAGGAGATGCTGCTGTCCTCCGGGTCCGTGATCCAGATGCGCACCGGGCGCATGGCCAAGGCGGGGCTCGCGCCCAGCGCGGCCGATCTCGCGGAGTTTCAACTCATGGGAAATGAAAAACTCGCCGCCGCGGGTGAATCGGGGGCCGCCATGGTCAGGCAATGGCACAGCAGCCATGTCTCGCTGGCGAACCGCGCGCTGCAGCAATGGCTTCTGAGTGCCGGGGCCTTTCTGTCAATGGCCGGCAGCGTCACCCCCGCGCAGGCTGCGGAGCGCAGCGACGCCTTCGTGCAAGCCACGGCCCGGGCGGCGGGCACGGCCAGCCGGCTTTCGGGCGCGGCCGTGCGCATTGCGCGCGAAGGGCTGAAGCCGATCCACGCCGCAGCCACCTCGAACGCCCGGCGGCTGGCCGCCGAACTGCGCGGCTGAGCGCGCCGGCGCGTTCAGCCGCGCGCCATCACCAGCGTCAACAACGTGATCTCGGACGGCGCGCCAAAGCGCTTGGGCGGCCCCCAGTAGCCGGTGCCGCGGCTCACGTAGACCCACATGTCGTGCAGCCGGTGCAGGCCGGCGGTGAAGGGCTGCTGCATCGGCACGAACAGGTTCCACGGAAAGAACTGGCCGCCGTGCGTGTGGCCCGACAGCTGCAACTGGTAGCCGGCCTGGGCCGCCAGCGTCGCGCTGCGCGGCTGGTGCGCAAGCAGCACCCGCGTGTGCACCAGCGGCGGCGCATCGAACAGCGCCAGGTGCGGGTCGCTGGCGTGCGCGGCGTCGAAGTGGCCGGCGGTGTAGTCGGTCACGCCCGCCAGCACCAGCTGGCTCTCGAACAGCTCTTCGTCGTTCTGGGCGCCGCGCACGTTGCGCGTCTGCAGCACCACGTGCTCATTGAGCAGCACCTTCAGGCCCAGCCTGCGCAGCTCGTCGATCCATGCATGCGCGCCCGCGTAGTACTCGTGATTGCCGGTGACGACGAAGGTGCCGTGGCGCGCGCGCAGGCCGGCCAGCGGCGCAATGTGCTCGCGCAGCTCGGCCACGCTGCCGTCCACCAGGTCGCCGGTGATCGCGATGGCATCGGCGCCGAGCCGGTTCACCGCGTCGACGATGCGCTGGATGTAGGCGTTCCTGATCGTCGGACCGACGTGGATGTCGCTGAGCTGCGCAATCGTGAAGCCCTCGAGCGCCGCGGGCAGCCCGCGGATCGGAACCTCGACGCGCTTCACGTCCGCGGTGCGGCGGGCATTGAGGAAGCCGACCATCGACACCAGCGTGGCCAGCACCAGCACGGCCATCGCGCTCCAGGGCAGCACGGCATGCCAGGGCACCGTTGCGCCGAACAGCACGCTCGCGAGCCAGGCGAGCAGCAGCCCCGCGTCGCGCAGCAGCGTCGACACGAACAGCGAGGAGAACCAGCCCATGCTGATCAGGCCCGTCCACTGGAGCAGTTCGCCCGTCGAGGCCTTGCGTCCGGCGCGGCGCGAGACAAAAGGCAGCGGGATCGTCAAGGCCGAGATGGCGAGCGCGGCCAGCGCGAGCGGCCAGGCCGGCGTGAGCATGGCCAGCGCTGGCAGCAGGCGCAGCGCAATGTAGACATGCAGGAGCGCGGTGAGCACGCTCAGGGAACGTATCGGCATGGGGGCAATGGGAACGGGCATGGCCCGGGACACGGCATCTGCAAGGCGCATGCCGTGCATTCAAGGCGGTCTCCGGCCAGCGCCCCGCTATTTTTTCTATAGCGCCGAGCAGCCGGATAGCGTGCGCTGCGATCGGCGTGAGCGGCAAAGCCCCCGTTCCGGCACGCCGCCGCCGGGCCGGTGCTCGCCGATCACTGCACCGCGCGCGTGCCGGCAGAAGCCATATCGGTGCCCGCCGGCCACACGAATGCCACCCGAGCGGGCGTGCCGGGCCTGATCTGCAGCGTCTGTTTGAGCGTGTTTCCGCGCAAGCGAGCCTCCACTTCATAGGTGCCCGGGTCGAGCCGCGCCACCATGAACGGACCGGCCGACTCCACGTTGTCGAGCAGCGCCGTGCCGTGGCTGTCGCGCACGGTCACGCGCACGTCGGAGGCGAACTCGGCGCCCTTGTGGTCCTTGATCGCGAATTCGAAGGTGGCCGGCCAGCGCGGCGCCACCGTCTCCATCAGCTTGGCCTCGTCGCTGCCGATGCCGCCGCTCATGTATTCGATGCCGTGCGTCATGCGGATCGGCGGGTTGAACGTTGCGTGCGCCGAAGAGGAAAGCGCCGCGAGAAGAACGGCGCCGCACAGCATGGCGGCCGCCAGGGGCCGCGTCTGCGATGAAATCCGGGGGATCATGGTCTGGTCCTTTCTTGCTTGCCAGTCTGCGTGGCTGGGGAAGGCCACGGCGCCACTGTGCGGCGCACGGCTTAGGCAAGGCTTAACGAAAAGGGCCGGACCCGGCCGGGGCCGGGAAAGAAGACAGAGGGGAAGCTCAGCGCGCCGCCGAGGTCTGCGCGAGTGCCTGCGGCATCGGCGGCATCACCGAGGCCATGTCGAAGTTCGACGGCCACATGAACACCGCCCGGGCCGGCACGCCCGCAATCACCGTCAGCGTCTGCGTCATCGTGAGGCCGCCGAGCGTCACGTTCACGTCGTAGGCGCCCGGATCCAGCCGCGCAAGCATGTACGGCCCGTGCGACTGCGCTTCCATCACGGGGCGGCCCGTGTACTTCTCGCGCACCTGGACCGCCGCGCGCACCGGGAAATTGCCGCGCTGCGCGCTGTCGTTGATGCCGAACTCGATGGTGGCCGCCCATCGCGGCGACACCATCTGCATGAAGGCGGCCTCGGCCTTGTTCGTGCCGCCGCACATGTATTCGATGCCCTGCGCCATCTGGATGGGCGGGTTCGAGAACGCATGGGCCGATGTCATCGCCCCGAAGAATGCTGCTGTGCCGCCCAGTACCAATGCAGCCACCGGCTGCCGCAGACGCATAAGGTTCATTGCTTCGAGTCCTCGATCATGGGGTGACGTGAAATCCGTCGAGGATTTTGCTTAGCAAGAGTCGGGCTAGATATAGCGTTTACGAGGAAGGATCCTCGGGGAAGTACTGAATGCTATTGTTTTAATAGCTGGTGACACGCGTGTGACGGGTGTCCGAGGCCTTTCTGCCGCACTCCCCTATGAAAACCCTGAGAGGCCGCGCTGTGGGCTCGATTCGACGCGGTGCACGTCTTCGGCGCCTACAGCGGTGCACTGCACCGCTGGTTATGAAGAAGTTCGTACAGAAAAGGAGCTTTCAAATGACCATCGAATCCAGGATCGAAGCACTCAGGAAGATGGACGCCCGGCGGCCGGGTTTCCCGGGTGAGCATCTCGCTGTTCTGGGCGCGGGCGTCCTGTTGCTGCTGACCGCGGGGCGCAGCCATTCCCTGGCGCGCCGCGTGCTGGCGGGCGCTGCCGGCGGCGCGCTGGTCGGCCGCGCGGCCAGCGGTTCCGGCGGGCTGGCACGCGTCGCGCGGATGATGCAGGGCGGCAAGGGCGGCGTTCGCGTGCACCGGTCGATCTGAAACCTCGGGCCGGTCGGCCGGCCAAGCGCCGGCCCGTTCGCTGGCTCAAGACGCGGCGAAGCGGGGATACTCGGCCTTCATGAATCCCGACCATCGCGATCCGCTGCACGATAGCCGCAACGCGATGACGGAATGGGAACGCAGCTTGCGCCCGGCGCGGGAGCGCCAATGGGCGATGTGGATCGCGCTGTCGGCCCTGCTCTTGTTCGGGCTCTATCGCGGCGCTGAATGGCTGTTGGCGCAACGTGCCGCGCAGCCAGGCCGCGTGAAATCCGCCTTGCCTTCCATGCCGGGTTCGGCCGGGGTACCAAGCCGTCCCACACCATCGCCTTCGCCAAATCTTTCGAGCAGATCTTCAGTTGCTCCACCTCCGCTCGAGGTCAGCAAATGCACGAGTGCGGCGGGCAAGACCGCCTATTCGGACGGGCCCTGCCCCGCAGGTTCGACCGCCACGACCGTCCGTGTTGATCGCAATCAGAATCTGGTGGACGGAATGAGCGCCGAGGCGCGCGAAGCATCGAATCGGAACAGCGCTGCACTTGCGGCGCAGCAGTCGTCGCATGAACGCCATGTTGCGCGCAACGTGAGCGACCCACAGGCCGATTGCAGTGCGCTCGATGCCCACGTCAAGTGGCTCGACACCATGGCGCGGCCATGCAGGACTGGCTGCGCAGCGAGAGACAGCAGGCCCGGGACCGGCGGTTCCGGCTGGGCTGCCGCTGACCGATCGATCAGACGTCGATATTCGCCGCCCGCAGTGCGTTCTGCTCGATGAACTCGCGCCGCGGCTCCACCTCGTCGCCCATCAGCATCGTGAACACGCGGTCGGCTTCGATGGCGTCGTCGATCTGCACGCGCAGCAGACGGCGCACGGTCGGGTCCATGGTGGTTTCCCACAGCTGCGCGGGGTTCATTTCGCCCAGGCCCTTGTAGCGCTGGCGCGAGGTGGCGTTCTCGGCCTGGCCGATGAGCCACTTCATCGCGATGCGGAAGTCGGCCACCTTTTCTTCCTTGGCGCGCTCGCCTTCGCCGCGGCGGACGATGGCGCCCTCGCTGCTCAGCAGGTTGCGGAAGGTGTTGGCGGCTTCGGCGAGCGCGGCGTAGTCGGCGCCGTGCACGAAGTCCTGCGTCAGCACGCTGCTCTTGATGTTGCCGTGATGGCGGCGGCTGATGCGCAGCAGCGGCTTGTCGGTGCGGGCGTCGAACTCGCTGCTCACCTCGGCCGGCACGCCGGTGGTGTTGAGCTCGCGCAGCTTGGCCTGCAGCGCCACGGCCGAGGCTTCGGCCGCGGGCGTGGTGTCGAGGTCGAGCGCCACGCCGTCGGCAATGGCGCGCAGGGCTTCGGCATCCATGAAGTTGCGCAGCCGCGCGATCACGGCCTCGGCCAGCTGGTGCTTGCGCGCGAGCTCGGCCAGCGTGTCGCCGGAGAGGGTGGTCGAGTTGGGGCCACCGGTCTCGATGCTCGCGTCCTTCAGCGCCACCTTGAGCAGGAAGGCGTCCAGCGCGGGGCCGTCCTTCAGGTACTGCTCTTCCTTGCCGACCTTCACCTTGTACAGCGGTGGCTGCGCGATGTAGATGTGGCCGCGCTCCACCAGCTCCGGCATCTGCCGGTAGAAGAAGGTGAGCAGCAGCGTGCGGATGTGGGCACCGTCGACGTCGGCGTCGGTCATGATGATGATGCGGTGGTAGCGCAGCTTGGCGACGTTGAAGTCGTCCGCCCCGCCGCCCGCGGTGGTCGCGCCGGCGCGGCCGATGCCGGTGCCCAGTGCGGTGATCATCGTGAGAATTTCGTTGCTGGTCAGCAGCTTCTCGTAGCGAGCCTTCTCGACGTTCAGGATCTTGCCGCGCAGCGGCAGGATGGCCTGGAACTTCCGGTCGCGGCCCTGCTTGGCGGAGCCGCCGGCGGAGTCACCCTCCACCAGGTAGACCTCGCACAGGGCGGGATCCTTTTCCTGGCAGTCGGCCAGCTTGCCGGGCAGGCCCATGCCGTCGAGCACGCCCTTGCGGCGCGTCATTTCGCGGGCCTTGCGGGCGGCTTCGCGGGCGCGGGCAGCCTCGACGATCTTGCCGCAGATGATCTTGGCGTCGTTCGGGCGTTCCTGCAGGTAGTCGGTCAGCAGCTTGCCGACGATGTCTTCCACCGGCGCGCGCACTTCGCTG
>Ga0209051_1000122_pt1 | contig 144507 bp, 132 predicted proteins | sample AraplaCvi_mMS_r2_2_FD_184286 | JGI IMG/M metagenome (GOLD analysis project Ga0209051, IMG submission 184286) | Arabidopsis root microbial communities from North Carolina, USA - plate scrape MF_Cvi_mMS_r2 (SPAdes) (version 2) | ecosystem: Host-associated > Plants > Roots > Endosphere | place...
CGATTGTGCAACTGCACGTCTCCTCCTCGAGATCGCTCGTCGTGGATGTGTCGACCAGTCAAGCCGCAGCACCTCTGAGCGTCCACGACGGTCGTCCTAGGAGTCCTAAGAAGGTCTTATCGGCACCCCGGAACAAATGACCCGATGGAACACGTTGCGGCGCTGTGTATTTCGTACTACTTCCGACGGCCGACCGCAGGAGAGGACCCACGCCATGACGATCGAGGAGACAACGGCGTCCATGCAGAGCGCAGCCATGATGCAATTGCTGATGGGCTTTCAGTCGTCACAGGCGCTCTACGTGGTCGCGAACCTGGGGATTGCGACGGTCCTGCACCAGGAGGGCCCGGTGACGGTGGCCGAGTTGGCGGAGCGCACGGAATGCGATGCACGAGCGCTGTCTCGGTTGGTCCGGGCCCTTGCACCGCTGGGCGTCTTTCGCACCGAAGGCGACCGCGTCGGCATCACGCCGCTGGGCGCAACGTTGTCGAGGACACATCCGCACTCGTTGCACGGGGCCGCGCGCATGTTGATGGAGACCCATTATCTCCCCTTCAGCGAGCTCACCCACAGCGTGCGCGTCGGAGAGCCTTGCGCCACGAAGTACTTTGGCGAATCACTGTTCGCCTGGCTCTCCCGCGACGGTGAACGGGAACGATTGTTCAGCCAGGCCATGTCGGACCTCACGTCCAGCCTGCGTTCGGCCATGTTCGACGGCTACACCCTGCCGCCCGGCGGCACGATTGCCGACATTGGCGGATCCGACGGCAGCGTTCTGGTCGAGCTCCTCACGAGAGACGGCGACGTGACACGCCGCGGAGTGGTGTTCGATCGGCCGACGGCGATCGCGAACGCAGAAGCGCGAATCCTCGCGGCCGGGCTCGGCGATCGTGTCGCGACGATTGCTGGCGACTTCTTCGCCGCGGTGCCAACCGCGGACGTCTACGTTCTGGCCTTCATCCTCCATGACTGGAGCGACGCCGACAGCGTGCGCATCCTGGGTTCGATTGCCGCGGCGGCCACCACGGGGGCGCGGGTTCTGCTCCTCGAGGGACTGATTCCACCAGGCGACGGGCCCCACCTCGTCAAGACCGTCGACCTCACCATGCTGGGGATGATGACGGGCAGGGAACGATCGGTCGAGGAATACCGACACCTCCTCGCCGCCAGTGGTTTCACCCTCGATCGGGTCGTCGAGACGTCGAGCCCCTTCGCCATCGTGGAGGCCACGTTGAACTAGCCCGTGATGACCCGGACCACCTATCCTGCAGGGGCTTTCGAGCCTCCATGCCAATTAGACCGGCAACAATCCCCGAGAGGCCGCAATGCCCATGCCGGTGATCCACTCGTCGACGGGCTCGTAGACCACGGTCTGCAGCGGCTGGTTGCCGGCGAACAACGCGGCGACCCACGTGCGCACCTCGGAGCCACCCGTGCCCGCCGGCGCGAGTTCCGAGGCGCTCATGCCGGCCAGCGACGCCCACTCCTCGTCGGCCATCCGAGAGAGGAAGGTCTCGTCCCACTCGGGGTTGATGGCCTCGGCGGCGCGCGCCAAATTATCCGTGATCAGCGCCTGCCGTTCCGGTTCCGAGAGCTGCTTCACTCCGGGAATCAGCGACGGCGGGGAATGGGAGATGCCACCGGAGGCGATCACGAGGACGCGTTCGGTCTCCGGCAATTGCTCGACGAACGTGCCGACGGCACGTCCGAGGACCGCGGTCCTGGTCAACGTCGCCAGCGGCGCACCGACGCAGTTCACGATGATCGGAATCATGGGGACGGCCGCCAACGAGTCGAAGAGATCGAAGGTGGTCTGGCCGAATCCGTGGTCCAGCGTCAAGTGCTCGGCAATGGCGACGTCGACGCCGGTGTCGACCAGATGGTCACCCAGGGCCCGCGCCCGATCGAGGGGGACGGCGTAGTCCTCCTTGGGTGTGCCCCAATCCCCGTATCCCGTAGCGGTTTCGGTCAGGGTGAAGCACGGTGCGATGCCGGCCAACGCCCGCATGTGATCGGGTCCGAAGTAGACGATGAGCGTCGGGTCGAAGGCCCGCACCCCGTGAAGCACCGTGTCGAACCCGGCGCGAAACCGGAGCCCTTCGCGCCGTTGCACGTCCTGGGCCATCTGCGGACTGTGGGAGGCGCACAGCACCTCGACCGTCGGACCAGTTTGCATGTCACTTTCCCTTCGTTGAAAATCCGTGGCGGTGGGCACGACGGCATGAACCCGTGCCCGAACACGGATTCAGACGACCGGGGCGCAATGCCCTCAGACCAGCAGACCGCCGTCCACTCCGAGGGACTGCCCGGTGATGCTGTTGGCGTCGAGTGACAGCAGGAAGGCGGTCGCACCGGCGACATCCTCGGCGGTTTGGGGCCGCCGCAAGGGCATCCGCGACACGAAGTCGGCCAGGATGGCGTCTGGGTCGTCGGTGGCCTGCGCCTCGGCGCTCCAGATGTCGGTCTTGATCGCGCCCGGACAGACCGCGTTCACTCTGACCTGCTCGGGGCCCAGTTCACGGGCCATGGCGCGAGTGAGACCGATCACCGCGTGCTTGGACGCGGCGTAATGGGACCAGAGCGGAAATCCGTCGCGACCGGCAATCGAGGAGATGTTGACGATGGATCCTCCCCCACCGGCGACCAGGTGTGGTGCGACGTGTCGCGATACCAGGAAGACCCCGCGGGCGTTCACGGTCTGCACCCAATCCCAGTCCTGCACAGTCATCTTCAAGAACTCCGTGGCGCGTCCCACGCCTGCGTTGTTGACCAGACCCCACAGACCGCCGAGCTGACCGACGAGCTCACCGACCGTCCCCTCGACGGCGTCGGCGTTGGCGACGTCCATCGCCTGCGCGATCGCCGAGCCACCGCCGTCGGTGATCTCCCTGGCGACGCGCTCCGCACCGTCCCCGTCGATGTCGGTGACGGCGACGGTGTATTCGTCGCGGCCCAAACGCAGCGCGATGGCGCGTCCGAGACCCGCCGCTGCGCCCGTGACGATTACGGCTTTGTCCTTCATGGTTTTCCTCTCGAGCCTTGGCGGTTGACCCTCATCCTGCCCAGTCCGGGGACACCGCGGGTCGGCTCGTTCCGATCCGCGGGACGCCGGGGGTCAACGATTGAGGAGGAAGTCGAGGTGAATTCGATTGAAGGTCTCGGGATCTTCGTACTGGGGCCAGTGGCCGCACTCGTTCATGATTGCCAACTGCGCGTGGGGAATCAGGCTGGCGATCCGTCGCCCTTCGTCGACGGGACCCGACGGATCCTTGGTCGTCCACAGCACCAGGGCGGGCACGGTCATCGAACGCAGGTCGTCGTCGGTGATCATGTTCCGTCGCCTGATCTCCATGTGCTGCAGCGCCATGTTGTTCTCGCACGCCTTGAGCCAGTCCGGCTGCTCGAAGATGGCCTGGCGAGTACTGATCAGGTCGTCGGTCACCATCGTGGGATCGGCCATCAGCCATTCGAGCCGCGCCTTGACGCGCTCCCAGCTCGGATCCTTGGCAGCCTCCATCGACAAGGCATAGATCCGCTCCATCACCTGCGGGTTGGCCATCGTCCCACCCATGGTGTTGAGCGCGACGCGCTCGACCTTGTCTGGGCGGTCGATGGCGAGTCGGGCGGCGGTCCAACCGCCCACCGACTCACCCGAGAGGTGTGCGCGCTGCACTCCGATTGCGTCCATGAACTTGACGACGTGGTCGACGTAGTGCTCGACCTCCAGTGGGTGGTCCGGCTTTTCGCTGTAACCGTGGCCGATCAGATCGATGGCCCACACCGAGAAGTGCTCACCGTGGCTGCGCAGGTTCCGCACGTAGGCCTCGGCGTGACCGGTGATGCCGTGCAGGAGGATCAACGTCGGCTTCGATTCGTCGCCCGCATGGAGGTATCGGGTACGCAGGCCGTCGGCGTCGACGAAGCCTTGGGCGAACTCCGTTCGTGCCAGATCGGACCAGACACTGGTGTAGGGCCGTTGGGACACGGGGGTGTCTCCTCTCTGTGACGGGCGGGAAGGTGGCACCTAACCCACTGCCATCGAAACCGGGACCGGGCGCCCACGTCGACGCGCAGTTCCGAGCGCCGGAACACCCACCTCGCCCAGCTCTCCGTTCCGCGCGTCGGAACCAGCCCCTTGGCTCGCGGCACGAAGAACATAGTGTCGTGGACGGTGCTACCAATCCGATCGACTTGCGAGGGGTTCGACAATGACTGCGCGCGGTGTCCCAACGACTTTGGCCGAGGTGGTCACCTCGGGGCTGTGCACCGGGTGTGGGCTGTGCGCCAGCTTGGCCGGGCCCCAAAGGATTCGGATGGGGATCAACTCCGACGGCAATTCCCGACCGGAGTTCCTCTCGCCCCTCGACCCGTCGACGGAAACCCATGCCTTGGCCGCCTGCCCTGGGGCCACCCTGACCGGACCGGGCCGGCCCGCAGGAGTATCGGTCGACGCCGCGTGGGGGCCCATCAGGCAACTGCACAGATCGTGGGCATCGGCCGAGCCAGTCCGGTATCGGGCCGCTGCCGGCGGCACCTTGACCAGCCTCGGGCGCTTCCTCGTCGCGTCCGGCGAGGTCGACGCCATCCTTCACGTCAAGGCCTCGCCCAGCACGCCGTGGTTGACCGAGGCGCAGGTGTCCACGACGCCCGAAGCCGTGCTCGAGGGGGCCCAGTCCCGATACGGCCCGGCCGCACCGCTAATCCACGTGAAGCAACTACTCGACGAGGGGAAGCGGTTCGCGGTGATCGCGAAACCATGTGACGTGTCCGCGATTAGGGCGTTGGCTCGCGTCGATCCGCGGGTCGACGAACAGGTTCCCTACCTGCTGACGATCTTCTGTGGTGGTATCCACCACGCCGGGGTGCCGCGACAGATCATCAATCACCACAGCGTCGACGAGACGGACGTCGAGACGTTCCGCTACCGCGGAAACGGCTGGCCGGGGCCACTGCGAGTGCAGACCAAGGCCGGTACGACACACGATCTCACGTATCAGGAGGCCTGGCTCACCGGCGAACATCCGTGGCGATACGACTTGCAGTTTCGCTGCAAGATATGTCCTGACGCCGTGGGAGAGAGCGCCGACCTCTCCGCGCCCGACGGATGGATTCTCAAGAACGGCCAGCCGGTGCACGACGAAGCTCCAGGAGTCAACGCCCTGGTGGTTCGTACCGAGCGCGGCCAGCAACTCGTGGCACGGGCCGTTGCCGCCGGAGCCCTGACCTTGGCGCCGCTGTCCGCCGACGAACTCGAGCAGATGCACGTCAACCACCTGGATCGCAAGGTGGGCACCCCCGCACAGATGCTGGCGCTCCGCGTGACCGGTGCGCGGCGGCCTGCGGTGACGGGGTACCGGCCCCTGTCGGCGATACGTCGTGCAGGAGTCAAGATGTCCTGGCGTCAGTTCACGGGCACCGTCCGACGGGTCCGGCGCGGGGACAACCGCGAGTCGTTGATCGGACCTACGCCCGACATCGGAAGAACGGAGACGTGATCTGCGTGTCCACCCGACGATGACTTCTCCTGCAGACGAAAGACTTTCGTGACCCGCTCGCACATCGAACCGGATCAGCGGGCCATGGCCAGATCATTGCCTTCGATGGGAGTTACATGTCCGACCACCCCGACTCGACGCTGACCTCACGCACCTTCAGCACGCCGCGTCACACCACGCACTACCTCGAAGCCGGGCCGGCCGACGGACCTCTGATGATCTTCCTGCACGGCTGGCCGAGCATCGGATTGGTCTGGCGCGCTCAGATGAACGCGTTCGCCGCGGACGGATGGCACTGCGTCGCACCCGATCTGCGCGGCTACGGCGAATCATCCATCCCAAGGGCCGACGACACCTACACGATCGAGGAAGTCGTCACCGACATCGCCGAGTTCCACGACCACCTCGGAGGTGAGCCCGCCATCTGGGTCGGCCACGATTGGGGCAGCGTCGTCGCCGGCGACGTGGCCGCCCACGAGCCCGGCCGCAGCCGGGGCGTGGTGCTGACGTCGTTGGCCTACTACCCCGACGGGCATGCCATGCAGACCGTCATCCCGCTGATCGACCGGTCGATCTATCCGGCTGACCAGTATCCCGACGGGCAGTGGGACTACTACCGTTACTACACGACGCACTTCGAGTCAGCCGTTGCCGACCTCGACGCGGACCTGGCCTCGTCGCTGGCCTCGATCTACCGATCCGGCGATCCGGCCAACGTTGGCAAGGTGTCGCCGAACGCCCTGGTCTCCCGCAACGGCGGGCGCTTCGGCGCCGCGCACCACGCACCGCCGACGGACCCAGACCCGGCGCTGTGGCCACCCTCGGATTTCGACGCCCTGGTGCGGGCCTTTCAGGGGCACGGATTCGGGCCCGGCTGCGCGTGGTACCTCAACGACGACGCGAACCTCGCCTATGCGCGCCAGGCGCCCGACGGCGGGCGACTGTCGCAGCCGGTGCTGTTCGTCAACGGCGACTACGACCAAATCTGCAGCGTCACCGACAACCGTCAGGGCGACCCGATGCGCGCGGCGTGTGCGGACCTCACCGAGACGTCCATGCCCGCCGGGCACTGGTTGCCGCTGGAATGCAAGGACGAGCACGTGCAGGCAATCCGCAGCTGGCTTCGGGAGAAGAATCTGTAGTGCGGCAGTTGGGACCCGATGTCGTGACCAGCCGTCCGCGTCGCCCGCCGAACTCCTCGGCGCGGCGAACGGGAATCGTCCTTGGCACGCTGTCAGCTCCCGTGTCCGTTGCCATCGGGGCGCCCTCGGTGGCGCTGCCGTCGGTCGGCAGCGCACTGGGGGCGTCGTTCGCGGCCACGGAGTGGATCATCTCCGTGTGGTCGCTCGGCGCAGCCGTCGCGATGCCTCTGGGAGGGCGTCTGGCGCAGCGCTGGGGACTTCGCGCCGCGCTGGGAATCTCGGTAGTCGCCATGGCGGTCGGGTCGGTCGTCGCCGCCGCCGCTCCGGTACTCGCCGTCGTCGTGGCAGGTCGCCTGCTCGGCGGATTCGGCGCCGGCGGCATGGTCATCTGCGTCTACGCCTGCATCGACCAGACCCAGGATCGGCAGGGCAGGGTCACCGCCCTCGCCGCGGTGGCGGTATGCCAGGCGACCGCGTCGGGCAGCGGCACGCTGGTCGGGGGTGTACTCACCCACCAATTCGGCTGGCGGGCACCCATCGCCGTGCCCGCGCTGGCATTGGCGGTACTGATACCGGCACTACGGCTCACGCCTGGCGGCGCCGACCGTCGCGAGCGCCTGGACGTCGCCGGAGCCGCACTGCTGTCGGTCCTGGCAGCTGCGACCGTCACACTGCTGCACATCGCGTCCGCGGGCCTGGCCCCGGCGGTTCCGATCGTCCTGGCCGCGGTGACGACATGCGTGGCGATCGCGCTCGTACGGCACGTGCGCCGCCATCCCGGCGGCTTCGTCCCACGAAACGTCGTCACCGCACCAGGGTTGACGTCGGGGGCGGTAGTGGGCCTCTCGCTCTTCGCCGGCTACTACGGGGTGCTGAGCACGGCCCCCGAACTGCTTGCCCAGCAACATGTCTCGACTCTTCGAACGGGTCTGCTCCTGCTGCCGGCAGCGGTGTGCGGAATCCTGACCGGACCCGCCCTTGCCGCACTGTGGCGTCGTCACCGACCGTTGTGGCAGACCACCGCACTGCTGGGGACGGTCACGGCGGCCTCTGCCTTGCTGGCGGGATGGGTGCCGCGACCGGCCGCCGTGGCCGCCGCAGTCGTGCTGGCCACCATCGGCTTCGCCGCCGCGCAGGTAATCTTGGTGGGCCGGGTCCGCGACCTCGTCGCCCCCGCGGATCGTGGGGTCGCCGCGGGGTTGTTCAACTTCATGCTCTACGGCGGCGGCTCGGTCGGCCCCGCCCTCGTCGGCGGACTGTCAGCCGTGTCGATGCCGTTGGCGTTGAGTGCGGTCGCCGCGCTGGCCCTCACCGGCAGCGCGGTCAGTGTCCTCACGCGGTTGCGAGGTGCCGCCAGCGGCGGGGTGTCCTGAGAGCGACGTCTCCGCAGCAGAGGAGTCTTGGCAAGCTGCTCGATCCCGTTCCGCGACTTCGTGTCTCGGCCGTGTGAGCCACGAGGCTCGTCTCGTGCATTGCTCGTCACGGGCGTTTGGCGAGACCACCGCGCGGCATCGACGTCACGAGTAGGTCCACGACCGGCGCCCAGGCTCGTATTATGCTGACCATCGATGGCACCGTTGCCACACCTGACGTCGTTACCGAACCGCATCCGCCGTGATCGATCTCGACCCGATGCGACGAGGCCGTCCGATGTCGAGGGGGGATTCGAATGACAGCCGTGGGCAGTGGGCACCGGCCGGACGGTCGTGCGCCAGGAGAGTGCCGCGACGACGACTTGGACAATGCCGCCACCGGCACGGGCGTGGTGCCCGTGTTCCAGCCGATCGTGTCGCTGCCCGACCGAGCCACCGTCGGCTTCGAGGCGCTGGCCCGGTGGCCGGATCTCCCCGGGTGCACGCCGGAGAGGGTCTTCGACCACGCCGGGGCGACGGGTGTCGCCGACGAATTGGACCGGGCGTGCATCACCGCCGCGATCGACGCGGCACTGCGGTCTCCGCTAACCAAGGACGCGTTGCTCAGCGTGAACGCCGAGCCGTCGACCAGCTACCGGCGCATCGCCGACGACGACCTTCTGGCGCTCGGACACGCCCAACTGACGGTGATGTTCGAGATCACCGAACGCAGCCCGCTGGCCCACCCTCAGCAGCTGCTGCGGAAGGTGTCGGCGCTGCGGTCAGACGGTTTCGCCGTCGCCCTCGACGACGTTGGCGTGCACCCGGACTCGCTGGCCCTGCTCGACGTCGTCATGCCCGACGTGATCAAGCTCGATCTCGCCCTGATTCAGAGCACCCCGACTCGGGAGCAAGCGCGCACGCTGGCCGCCGTGCTGGCCCACCACGAACGAACCGGCGCCGTCATTCTCGCCGAGGGCGTCGAGACCGAGGCGCATCTCGAGCAGGCCCTGGCAGTGGGCGCAACCCTGGGTCAGGGCTTCTTCTTCGGCCGTCCCGGGCCGCTCGGTCCTGAGCCCACCGGGACGTGGTCGCAGTCGGCGCCGAGGCACGTCCCCGGCCCGGGCATCGGATCGCCGTTCGACCTCGTCGCCGGCACGTCACCGGTGCGCACCGCCCGCAAGGAGATCTTGACCTCCTTCTCGCGCCACATCGAGAGTCAGGCGGTGCACGCCGCCGATCCACCCATGGTGTTCACGGCGCTGCAACGGGGCGAGTACTTCAGCGGTGGGACCCGCGATCAGTACCGCATGCTCGGCGCGATCTGCCCCCTGGTCGCCGTCTTCGGCGAAGACATGCCGACGGACCTGGGGGCCGGTGTACGGGGAGTCAGTCTCGACGCGGCGGACCCCGTGTGTACCGAATGGACGGTCGTCGCCCTGGGACCGCTGAACGCGGCTGCGCTCATCGCCCGCGAGCGACTGGACGACGGCGACCGGCGACGCCGCGACGGCGACCGACGATTCGACTTCGTCATCACCTACGACCGCACCGTGGTGGCGGCGGCCGCCCGCAGTCTCCTCGAGCGGATGCCGTAACGCGCAACCGCCGGCCACCTCGTCTCGACAACCGCCCAGGCGTCGGTACAGTCGGGAATCACCATGGCAGGTACCCGAGGTGTCCGACGACTGGCGCTGATGCTCGCCGTCGTGACGGTCGCCACCGCCCTCGGATCGGGGACTGCCGCGGCCACCGACCTCGGTGACTACCGGTGGGACCGTCGTCCCCTGCTGGTGTTCGCGCCGACGAACGGCGATCCGAGGCTCGTCGAAACGCTCAGTCGCATCGAGGCGACTCGATGCGACTTCGACGGTCGCGACATGGTGCTCGGCCAGGTGGTGGCCAACGGCACCAGCACGCTCGACGGCCAGGTCGTCGACGCCGAGCAGTCGCGACGGCTGGCGACGCGGTTCGGAATCGGAGACGGCGCCTTCGCCGTGCTGTTGATCGGCAAGGACGGCGGCGAGAAGTGGCGCGTCGACCAGGTTCCGGATCTCCGAACCGTCTACGCCGTGATCGACGGTATGCCGATGCGGACCCGTGAGATGAGCGACGACCCCGGTCGGTGCTGATTCGTCGTTCGCGAGGCCGCGATCGCCGTCCTCGAGTCTGACCGCCCCGCAGGAGTTCTCCACGACCTCGACGATGCCGGGGTGGTCGGGCCGTCTCGCGGTTCGGAATGTCGTCCGAAACGCTCGGCCAGCGCGCCCTAGGTGGATAGGGTGTCCGTCTGGGAACGGACTGTCACCCCCGAGGGCGACCGGGATCGTCCCGACGATCGACGAAAGGTCCTCGCGTGCAACAGAACACGGCACCGGCCGCCACGTCCCACCTGTCGCGGTCACTCGGGCTGTGGGCGATCGTCGGCCTCGGCCTCGGTTACATGACCCCCATGACCGTCTTCGACACGTTCGGCATCGTGTCGGAGGAGACGGACGGCGTCGTGCCGCTGGCCTACATCGTCGCGCTCGTCGCCATGGTGTTCACCGCGCTCAGCTACGGGCGGATGACCCGCGTCTTCCCCTCGGCGGGGTCGGCGTTCACGTATGCATCGGAGGTCATCCACCCGAACGTCGGCTTCCTCGTCGGGTGGTCCTCGTTGCTCGACTACCTGCTGTTGCCAATGGTCAACGCGGTCATCGGCCGGATCTACTTCGAGTCGTTCTTCCCCGACGCTCCGTCCTGGATCTTCGTCCTCGTCTACGTCGCGATCGTCACCGCGCTCAACTGCTGGAGCATCAAGGGCACGTCGAACATCAACGGAGTGCTCGTCGTCTTCCAGACGGTGCTCATCGGCGCGTTCGTCGTCCTGACGTATCTGTCGTTGTCGCGTGGCCTCGGCCAGGGCACCGCGCTGACGCTCCAACCGCTGTATCACGCCGGCGTGGACATGGGGGCAGTCATCGCAGGCGCCACCGTGGTGTGCTTCTCGTTCATCGGGTTCGACGCGATCACGATGTACAGCGAAGAGGCGAAGACACCGAGCACCGTCCCGAAGGCCATCGTCCTGGCCCTCCTGATCGGCGGCGCGATCTTCCTGCTCGGTGCGTGGTTCGCCCAGAGCGCCTTCCCCACGCTCGACGGCTTCGAGGTCACCGACGACACCCTGCCGGAGCTCGCGCTGAAGGTCGGCGGAGAGTTCTTCAAGATCCTGTTCGTCTCGGCTGCGCTGGCGGCCATGTTCGCCTCCAGCCTGTCCTCACACGCCAGCGTCTCGCGCATGATCTACGTGATGGCCCGCAATCAGACGGGGCGCATCCCGCGCTTCCTGTCCTACATCCATCCGAGGTTCCTCACCCCGCTCCACGCGGTGCTGATCGTCGGCGCCGTGTCGCTGCTGGCATTCCGGTTCACGCTCGAATTCGTCTCGGCGATGATCAATTTCGGCGCCCTCATCGCCTTCACCGTCGTCAACCTGACCGTGCTCCTCTACTTCGCCGTGCACCTGAAGAAGCGGCACACGCCGGTCGAGATCTTCACCAACATCGTGCTACCCGTCATCGGCATGTCCCTGACGGCGGTGCTGTGGCTAAACCTCCACTTCGACGCCCTTCTCTACGGCGCCATTTGGTTCGTCATCGGCCTCGTCCTACTGGTCTACGTCACCCGCGGGTTGCGCAAGCCGCTCACGATGAGAATCGAAGAGGAGACGCTGTCCGAGGAGGGCACGCCGATCGAGCACGTCGAGCATCGCAGGAGAGGTGGAGACCGGTGAAGCTCGTCGTCGGCTATCTCGCCACCGCCGGCGGTGCCGACGCCCTGGCACTTGGGGTCCGGCTCGCCCGCACTCTTGGCGCCGAACTGGAATTGCGAATGGCGCTCTCCCCCGACGACGTGACCACCCCTCGCATCACCGCCGACAGATTTCACGACGTGCTTGCCGGACAGGGCTCGGCATGGCTCGACGACGCCATGCGCCTGGTGCCCGAGGACGTCACGGCCAGGGCCGAGGTGGTCATCGGCGATTCCGTCGCCGAAGCGCTCGGTGAGGAAGCACTCAAGCTGGGCGCCGAGGCTCTCGTCGTCGGTGGCTCCGGTGGCGGGCTGGCCGGCAGCTTGGCGCTCGGCTCATTCGTCGACGACCTGCTGCACTCAGCGCCCGTGCCGGTCGGGGTGGCGCCGCGCGGTACCCGACACTCCGAGGTAGAGCGCATCCAGCGCGTCACCTGCGCGGTCGGGAGTCGCCCCGGCGCGGCTCGGCTACTCGAGACCGCTGTGTCGGCGAGCCGAGCCACCGGGGCGCCGCTACGACTGGTCTCGCTGGTGGCGCTCGACCAGCACGGCGAGAAGGGCGTCGAGGCGGCTCGCGAACATGCCTACGCCACACTGGAATCCGTCAAATCAACACTACCGGAGGGCGCCGCCGTCACCGCCGTCGTCGCCGACGGCGACACGGTCGAGGCAGCCGTCGAGGGGCTCGATTGGGAGCCCGGAGACCTGCTGATGCTCGGGTCGAGTCGGCTGGCCCCGCCTCGTCGACTGTTCATCGGTTCGACCGCCGCCAGGATCCTGCGCGTCCTACAGGTGCCGATCGTCGTGACACCAGGCGAGGACGCCCGCCCGGCCACGTGAGGGCAGCGCCAAGTGATTCGGCTCGATCATCGAGCGCTGTAAGGACCTCGAGACCGGGGGCCTACACGTGGGCGATGTAGTAGAAGTTCGACGTATCGGCGTCCAACTCGGTGACACGGACGTCGGAGAATCCCGCGTCGACGAGCATCGACTCTGCCAGCTGCCGACCCCACATGGTCCCCAGCCCGACCCCGTCCATCCCCAATGAGACCGGCATGCAGTGCATCAACGACGCCGTGTACCGGTAGGTGTTCATCGGACCGCCGACGTTGTCTTCGAGATGGCTCGACGCCTTGATGTCGGCCATCAGCAGAGTTCCCCCGGGCCGCAAGGCGCGATGGATGTTGGCCAGCACGGTCGCGGGCTGGGCCTGGTCGTGGATGGCGTCGAATACGGTTACGACGTCGTAGACGGCGCGGTCGGTCAGCTCGGCCAGATCGCGGGCCTGGAACGTGACGTTGATCAACCCGGCCGATCCCGCCGCATCGGCGCCGGCGGCGGTCGCCTCCTCGGAGATGTCGACGCCGGTGAACCGGCTCGCCGGGAAGGCACGCGCCATCAGGCCGATGGCATGACCACTGCCGCAACCGAAGTCGGCCACGTCCACTCCGGCGAGCATCCGCGTGGGCAAACCGTCGACCAGTGGCAGGATCTGGTCGATCAGGGCGTAGTCGAACACCTCCCCGCTACGCTCGGCCATCACCGAGTGAAATCGGGGATATGCCGAATACGGCAACCCGCCGCCCTCGCGGAAGCGAGGAAGGATCTGCTGCTCGACCTCGCACAGCAGTGGGATGTACTGGGTGAGGCGCGCCATGTTGTTCAGCCCCGCCGAGCGCGTCAGCATCGCGGCTCGGTGCGCGGGCAACCGGTAGGTACCAGCGTCGCTGTCGTATGTGACGACGTCGCCAACGGTCATGCCGCCCAACCATTCTCGAACATAGCGTTCGTCGAGGCCAGCCGTCTTCGCGATCTCCGCGCTGGTCGCGTCGCCCAAGGCGGCCAGGTGGTCGAACAGGCCCGTCTGGTGGCCGATGCTGGTGAGCAGCACCAAGCCGGCACCGTCGATCGCATTGGTCAGCCGACCCGCAAAGTCCTCGGCAGTCTCGGTCATCACACCTCTCTTCGTGGAGTTCACGGGCACCGTCGACCCTGCCGTCGGCGACTGCACAGATGCGAGGCTAACGGACACCGGCACCTCGGGACGGCCGGGCCCTGCCGCCCTCAGCGCGACTGGCTGACATAGAACCGATTGTGGTCTCGGTCGCGGAAACTGAACATCAGGGGCGCCGACTCCCAATCCAGCAACTCCCCCACCTCGAGGCCCTTCGCGGCGAGATCCGCACGGGCGGCTCGGGCGTCGGGCGTGATCAGGCGGATGCCCGTGTCGATTCCCGTCGGCAGGTCACCGCCGGTCCGCACGAGCGAGATCGACGTACCGCCGCTCGCGGGAGCCAACTCGACCCACCGAAAGCCCGGCTGAAGTTCCGCGTCGAACGTGGTGGTGAAGCCGAACTCCTCGAAGAAGGCCTTCGAACGGTCTTGGTCGGAAACGGGTATCGCGACGCACTGCACAGTGGTGAAGATTTCGTTGGTCATACCGCTACCGACCAGTCCTGGCCTCGGAATTCATCGCCGCGCGGACCGAGCCAGCGTGGGATCCGGTCGGGTGATCAATCCGCGGGCGACCAACTCACCCACCACTGCCACGCCGCAGACCTGTGCCAGCAGCAGCGCGATCAGGACGAGGACCTGTACCGCGCCGGCCTGGGTGGCTGATCCGGTCGCCAGCAAGACACCGACGAAGGCGCCGGGGAGGGTGACCAATCCGGCCGTGCGGGCTTGGTCCAGATTGGGTAGCAGCGCATCCGAGAGCGGCCGTTGGATGACCATCATCCTCGAGAAGCGTTCCGGAAGGCCGAGACTGAGGGCAGCCTCCACCTCGCCGCGGCGTTCTCCCAAGGTGTCGAGCGCTCGTCGAGCCGCGACCGCGGACGCGGTCATGGTGCCCCCCAGCACGATGCCGAACACCGGAACCACGGCGACGCCCGTCAGCGGCACGACACCGGTCAGCAACAGCAGGGGAATGACGGCGACCATTCCGCCGGCCAGCGCGGCGGCCAACCACCCCGCTCCGCGCTGGGCCTGGCTGCGCCGCGCGGCGGTGACCGAGGCGACCGTGAACATCACCACGAGCACCAAGACCGACGACCACAGCTGCTGCAGCGCGACGGCCAGGACGGTCGCCACGGCGGCGAGTTGCGCAGTGGCACGCAGCGCCGCGGTGGGTGCCGCCCAGGGCGATCCATGCAAGACCATGCGATTCACCACGGCAGCCAGCACCGCCATCAGCACGCAGACGGCGACGAGGGTGGGGGTCAGCAGGGGTTCGGCGGTGCTCACCTGGTCAAGTGTGCATCCGTCGACCGGACGACTGTCCCGACGGTGACAATGTGCATCCAGGGTGAACAGTAAGGTGAACACCGAATCAGAGTTCGCTGAATCGGTGACGACCGGGTACGACGAGAGGCAGAGACCATGGCATCAGTGGGTTTCATCGGGTTGGGCACGATGGGTGCCGGCATGGCGCGCCGTCTCGTGGACGCGGGCCACGACGTCGTCGTGTGGAATCGGTCGACGGGCCCCACCGAGCCGTTGGCCGCCGCGGGCGCCCGTGTGGCCGCCACCGCCCAGGAGGCGCTGCAGACGGGTCTCGCCTTCTCCATGCTGGCCAACGACGACGCCGCTCTCGGCGTCTTCTCCGACGACGCCCTGGCTTCCGCCGCCGGCGCGACTCACGTCAACATGGCGACGGTGAGCATGGACACTGCGCGCACCCTCGCCGCCAGACACCGCGCCGCCGGTGTCGGTTACGTGGCCGCTCCCGTCCTGGGTCGGCCACATCTCGCCGCCAGCGGTCAACTCAACATCGTCGCCGCCGGATCCGCCGCTGACATCGAACGTGCGCGACCCCATCTCGACGTACTGGGGAAGAAGATCTGGTCCGTCGGAGACGAACCAGAGCGGGCGAATTTGGTCAAGATCGCGGTGAACTACAACCTCATTCACACCCTGCAGGCACTCGCGGAATCGGTGACGATGGTCGAACGCGGCGACGTGTCGGGTGACACCTTCATCGAGATCCTCACCGACGCCGCCTATACCGGAAGCGCATACGGCGGTTACGGTCCCATGATCGCGCAGCGGAACTACGAACCCGTGGGCTTCACCGTCGCCTTGGGTCTGAAGGATCTCGGGCTCGCCGAACGGGCGGCCGCGGACACCGGCACGGCGCTGCCCACCAGTCCCGCGTTGCGATCTCTGTTCGAGGCCGCCCTGGCCGACGAGGACCTGTCCAAGCTGGACTGGTCAGCGGTCGCCGAGGTGACCCGTCGACTCTGACCGGGTACCGAGTCAACCCACGGGTTGACGGGAAGCACCCGCAGCGCGGCTTTAGTCACACTGCACAGCAGTCCGAGCCCGCCCCGAACACTGCCTCCTGCCGGGAGAGCGTCCGGCGGAGTTCCGTCACGCCTGTCCTAGGTGATCTAGCTGCAGCGACGTCCCGAATTCAGCTCCAACGGACGACGCGCGCACGCCACCGGAATGGGTCCTCCGTCACAGTCACCTTGTGTAGTGACGGTTGACACACTGTTCATCGCCAACCTAGGCTGGCGACGGTAGACGGCCGCCTGCGACGACACCTCTCCGCGGCCTCGAAAAGCCCACAGGGAGAAGACCGCATGACGAACCTGATGCGCCCAATGGCCGCGTGCGCGGTGAGTCTGGCGTGCGTCGCCAGCCTGACCGCCTGCAATCGCGACTCCGGTGAAGCCGCGACGACCGTCGGATACAGCACCTACACGGTGTCCAACCCCTTCTTCTCGGGCATGCAGAAGGGACTCGACGCCGGCAGCAGCCAGCACGGCTACCAGATGGTGACGACCAACGCGAATGGTGAACCGAGTCAACAAGTTAGCGACATCGAGAACCTCTTGAACCGCGGCGCCCAATACCTCCTGCTCACACCCGCGGACGGCAAGGCCGTCACCCCGGCACTGAATGCCGCCAAGGCCAAGAACGTTCCGGTCATCTCGATCGCAGACTCGGTCGAGGCGGACATCACCTCGACGGTCAATCTGGACAACGTCGCGGCCGGCCAGCTGGCGGCCCAGCAGATCGTCCAGTTCTTGAACTCCGTGAACGGTGGCCCCCGCGGCAACGTCGTCAACATCACCGGAATCATCGGCACCCCTTCGGCTTCCGACCGGAACAAGGGCTTCCTCGACGAAGTGGGCAAGTATCCCGACATCAAGATCGTGGCCACCCAGGACGGCGGCTACGACACGGAGAAGTCCAATGCGGCGATGAACGACATCCTGCAGGCCAACCCGAAGATCGACGCCGTCTTCAACGGCAACGACGCCGAAGCGGTCGGCGTCAGCGCGGCAATCGAGGCAGCCGGGCGCTTCCGGCCGGTGGGCACCCCGGGCCACATCTACGTGATCGGGGTCGACGGTTCGAAGCCCGCGATCGCCAACGTCCGTGCGGGCATCCAGGATGCGTCCGTCAGCCAGAACCCGATCAAGATGGCCGAGAAGGCAATCGAGTTGGTCTCCGACCTCAAGGCGGGCAAGGAGGTTCCCAAGATCGTGGTCTACCCCGCGCAGCTCATCACCAAGGCCAACATCGACTCCCCCGAGGTGAAGGCGTACGGCATCTGGGCAGACGAGGTGCAATGACCTCCGGCGCAGCGGAACTGACGCTGGAATCGCTCACCAAGTCCTACGGCGGAGTGCACGCCCTCACCGACGTCTCCGTGACGTTGCGCCCCGGCAGCGTGGTCGCGCTCGCCGGTGAGAACGGCGCAGGCAAGTCCACCCTGATCAAGATCCTCGCCGGTGCCGTATCCGCCGACCAGGGACGGGTCCTGCTCGACGGCAGTGAGCTGCCCGCCGACCCCAGACGCGTCATCGACGCCGGTGTCAGTGTCATCTACCAAGAGCTGACCGACATTCCGGACATGTCCGTGGTGGACAACGTGATGCTGGGCCGGCCACTGCACACCGCGAACATGACCAACCGACGGGGCAACAGGCGAGCCGCTCGCGACGCGCTGTCCCGAGTCGGACTCGACGAGGTCGACGTGACCCGGCCCGTTCGGTCGCTGACCCTGGCCCAACGACAACTCGTGGAGATCGCGAGATGTCTGGCGCGCGACGCCCGCGTGCTGGTGTTCGACGAGCCCACCTCGGCGCTCCCCGAACACGACGTGAAGAACTTGCACGCCCTGATCGGACGCCTGAAGCAGGAGGGGTTGACGATCGTCTACGTCAGCCATCACCTCGACGAATTGTTCGCGATCGCGGACAGGATCTGCGTGTTGCGCGACGGACGGCTGGTCGACGACCGCCCCGTCGCCGAATGGAGCGAGCCGTCGCTGATCAAGGCGATGCTCGCCAGAGATCTGGAGCAGGCCTACCCGTTCGAGGCGCGGGATCTCGGCGAGGTTCGCCTGGCCGTATCCGACCTGAGCGCTCCCGGCATTCGCAGTGCGACGGTGACGGCGCGGGCGGGCGAGATCGTCGGCCTCGTCGGACTCGCGGGCGCGGGGCGAACCGAACTGCTGAAGGCCATCGCGGGGATCAACGACTCCTCCGCGGGCACCATCACCCGCGACGCGACCTCACTGCGGACGGGCAGCATCGTGGCGGCCAAGAAGCTCGGGATCGTCTACTCACCGGAGGACCGCAAGACCGAAGGCGTGATCCTCGACAAGAGCATCCAGGACAACATGATCTACGGCCTGTACTCCCAGGTCTCGCGGTACGGCATCCGGATGCCGGCCGCCCAACGGAAGTTCGCGGCGGCGGCGATGAAGCGCTTCGGCGTCAAGGCTGAGTCGCCGGCCACGGCCGTCGGCATGCTGTCCGGGGGCAACCAGCAAAAGGTCGTCCTGGCCCGAGCCGCTGCGGGTCAGCCCTCCGTCATGCTGCTGGACGATCCCACCCGCGGCGTCGACGTCGGTGCGAAATCAGGTATCTACCAACAGATCATCGATCTCGCGAAGACTGGCGTCGCCGTGGTGCTGACGAGCTCGGACACCGACGAGGTGCTGGCGATGGCCGACCGCGTCTACGTCCTCCGGGCGGGCCGGCTCGTCGGCGAAGTCGCCCGAGCGGAGTACGACCGCGAACACATCCTCCACCTCGCCGCGGCGGGCTAAGCGAAAGCGCACACCATGACCACGACGACCACCGGAACGTCGCCCGCCAGCGAGGGGCACACGACGTCGGACGACCAGCGCTCGAGCAGGGCCGACACCATCCGCCGAATGGCGAAGAGCCCACTGTTTCCCATCGTCGCGGCCCTCGTCGTCGCCTGCGTCATCATGTTCATCCTGACGCCCAAGTTCCTCACCACGTCGAACCTGACGAACATCGTCACGCAGTCGTCGATCGTCGGAATCGCCGCCGTGGGAGCGACGTTCATCATCATCACCGGTGGCATCGACCTGTCGGTGGGCTCCAACATCGCCCTGTCCGGGATGCTCGCCGCGACGCTGGTGGGCGGCGGTCTCGACGGCGTGCTCGGAGTCGTCCTCACCGTCGTCGTCGCGGCCCTGATCGGTGGGCTCAACGGGTTCTCGGTCACGGTGCTGCGCCTCGCCCCGTTCATCGTCACCCTCGCCGTGCTGGGCATGGGTCGGGGTCTCACGCTGCAGATCAGCGGTGGGCAGAGCGTGTACGACCTGCCCGCCTCGTTCACCTGGCTGGGCGGCGGCACGCTGCTGGGACTGCCCGTCCCCGTCATCACCACCATCTTGATGTTCGCGATCGGCTACTTCGTGCTGAGCCGCACCACGTTCGGCCATCAGGTCTACGCCGTCGGCGGCAACCGGGAAGCAGCGCGCCTCGCCGGCATTCGCGATCGCCGCGTACTGTTCTCGGTCTACGTCATCGCCGGGGTCTGTGCGGGCATTGCCGCCATCACCCTCGTCGGCCGGCTGGGATCCGCCACACCCACGGCCGCAACGGGTTTGGAACTCCAGGTCATCGCGGCGGTGGTCATCGGCGGCACCAGCCTCTTCGGTGGCAAGGGAAGCCTGGCAGGCACCTTCGTCGGCGTGCTGCTCATCGGCGTGATCAACAACGGCCTGACACTGCTGAACGTCAGCCCATTCTGGGTGCAGTTCATGCAGGGCGCACTGATCTTCATCGCCGTGCTGCTGGACTCCTACAACTCTCGCAGGTTGTCGAAGGGCAAGCGCTGAGATCGGAGACGGCCTACACCAGCACCATTCCGCCGTCGATCGCCATCACCTGCCCGGTGATGAAGTCACTGTCCGCACTCGCGAGGAACACCGCGGTCGGAACGACGTCCGCCACCTGCGCGGCCCGGCCCAGTAAGGCCCCGGACGCGAAGGCGGCGAAGGCGTCGCCTTCCTTCTCGGCGGCGTGAATGTCGACCATGTCCTTGTCCAGCTGAGCCCACAGCGGGGTCTTCACCACGCCGGGGGCGAAGCCGTTGACGGTGATGTGGTCGCCGGCCAACGCCCGAGCACCGGCCTGGATGATGGCCACCACCGCAAACTTGCTCGCGCAGTAGGGAACGAACTCCGCATAGCCCTGCCGGGAGGCGATCGAGGCGGTGTTGACGATCTTGCCGCCGCCGCCCTGGGCGATCATCTGCTTGGCCGCTTCCTGGGTGCCGATCAGGACGCCGAGGGCGTTGACGTCCATGACGAGGTTCCAGTTCTCCTCGGTGACGTCGAGGAACTGCATGGGCTTGTTGAGCCCGGCGTTGTTGAACATGACGTCGAGGCGCCCGAACTGGCGCACCGTCTCGGCGATCGCGGCCCGCACGTCCGCGCGCTTGGTGACGTCCATCCCGATGCTGATCGCCGGACGTCCCTCGTCTCTGAGGGTGGCTGCGACGGCGTCGGCGGCGGCCACGTTGACGTCGCCGACGGCGACGTTCGCGCCCTCTGCCGCCAGTGCGCGGGCGATGCCGGCACCCATTCCCTGACCCGCTCCCGTGACGAGAACCGTTCGGCCCCTTGCCCGATCGACCATTCTAAGCTCCTGTCCGTGTCATGACACCGTCAGTGGAAGACGACGCCGCCGTTGACGTCGAGCGACGCCCCGGTGACGTAGGACGCCGCCGGGGACGCCAGCCACACCAGGGCATCGGCGATGGCCGACGGGGGTCCGGCGATCTTGAGCGGGATCTTGGCCCACTCGATGTCCTTCATTTCCTCGAACGTGATTCCCCGCTCCGCTGCTTCGGTGTGCAGGGCCGCGCGGTGCATCTTGGTGTCGATGTTGCCCGGGCACACCGTGTTCACCCGGATGTCGGGGGCCAACTCCTCGGCCAGCGCCTGCGCGAAGACGATGACGGCGGCCTTGGAGGCACAGTAGGAGGAGAAGTAAGCGTGCCCGGAACGGCCCCACCACGACGAGATGAAGGTGATGCTGCCGTCCCCGCGGGACAGCAGCGGCGTCAGCGAGCGGGTCAGCAGGAAGGGCCCGGTGAGGTTGACGTCCATCACCTTTCGGAACTCGGCAGGATCCAGCTCGGTCACGGCGGCGGCGCTCTGCACCACGCCGGCGACCAGCGCGATCGTGTTCAGTTGGCCGTGGACGGACCCGACCTCCGAGGCGAGGTCGCTGACGCTCCGCTCGTCGGTGATGTCGGTGACCGTGGTGGTGACGCGCGCGCCGTCGACGCCCAACTCCTCGGGCAGCTGATGGATGGCGTCGACTGCGTCGACTGCCACCACGTCGTATCCGTTGTCCAGGAATGCCCGTACGGTCTCACGACCGATGCCACCCGCGGCACCGGTCACCAGCGCGACGGGGCTCATCAGACCTCCACCAGGATCTTCTGCGCATCTCCACTGGGGTCGAGCAGACGGTCGAACCCACGCTCGACGATGTCGGCCACCGGTACGACGTCGCTGACCGCCTTCTCCACCGGGAAGCGCCCCGATGCCACCAGCGCGATGATCCGCGGCCAGTCCGTGACCGGATAGCACCACGTCCCGATCAGGCTCAGATCCCGGTTGGACAGGTTCATCGGATCGAAGGAGGCCGGTTTGATGTGCAACCCGACCTGGGTGACGGTGCCGTGCGAGCGCACGGCGTTCAGCGCCGCGTTCAAGCCGGGCTCCGAGCCCGAGCACTCGGCGGCCACGTCGACGCCGACACCGCCGGTCATGTCCCTCACCGCCGTGGTCACGTCGTCGGACGTGGGGTCGAGAATCGTTGCGATGCCAAACGAGTCGGCCAGCGCGCGGCGTTTGGGGTTGGGCTCGGAGATGATGACCTGCGAGGCGCCCGCCGCGTAGGCGTAGAGCGCGGACAAGGCGCCGATGGGTCCGGCGCCGGTGATCAGGATCGAGTCTCCCGCCCTGAACCCGGTCCGGTCGACACCGTAGGCGGCGACCGCCGACGGCTCGATCAACGCGCCCTGCATGTCGCTGACGGCGTCGGGAAGCACGCTCACCTGACTGGCGCTGAGCACCAGCTGCTCGGAGATCCCGCCACCGTCGAAGCTGAGTCCGACGCAGGCCATCTGCACGCACAGGTGGTTGAGTCCACGCCTGCAGAAATAGCACTCACCGCAGAAGACCAAGGGCTGCACCGATACTCGATCACCCACTGTCACCGAGGCGACGTCGTCGGCGACTTCGAGGACCCGAGCAGACAGCTCGTGCCCGAGCACCTGTGGCGCGGCCGAGCCCGTGAGCGGGTGCGGCGAGGTCGGGATGACGATTGGCCCGGCGAGATATTCGTGTAGGTCCGTCCCGCAGATGCCACACAGGATGGGACGCAGTCGAACCTGACCCGGCTTCAGCGGGCCGGGCTCGACCACGTCTTCGACGCGGATGTCATGCTCGTCATGGAAGATGGCGGCGCGCATTCGTTTCTCCTCTTCTGGTTTCAGCAGAACGATCGTGTGTGAATCGGTGGGCGACGTGTCTCAGACACTGGTGATGCCTCCGTCGATGACGACCGCCGACCCGGTCTGGTAGGCAACGTCGCCGCGAAGCAGGAACATGACGGTCTCGGCGATCTCCCTAGGCGAGGCATAGCGGCCGATCGGCGTGCCCTCCTCGAACCGCCGTCGCTCCCAGTCGGGATCCTCGGGATTGACGAGGAGCTCGGAGCGCCGCATGAGCGGCGTCTCGATGGGACCCGGGCACAGGCAGTTGATCCTGATGCCATGTGCCGCCATCTCACTGGCAGCGCTGCGGGTGAGACCCAGGACGGCGTGCTTGGTGACCGCGTAGTCGGACCGGTCCGGCGCTGACTTCAGACTGAGAATCGACCCCGTATTGACCACGGCGCCAGCACCTTCGGCCACCATGTGGGGCAGGATCGCCTGAAGCCCCCAGAACATGCTGTTGAGGTTGACGTCCATGACGCGCAGCCAGTCGGCGGGGTCGGTGTCGATGATCGACCTGTGTACGCCCTCCACTCCGGCGTTGTTGAAGAACAACGTGGGTGCGCCGTGCTCGGCCGTCGCGGCTTCCACATAGCCGAATACCTGTGCCCGATCGGCGACGTCGGCCCGATGCGGTACGACGGATGAGGCCGCCTCGGTCGCGGTCGCCTTGGCTGCGTCACCGTCGACGTCGACGGCCAGCACCTTCGCGCCTGCCGCGGCGAGGGTGAGCGTCACCGCCTTGCCGATGCCGCTGCCCGCGCCGGTCACGACCGCAGACCGTCCCTCGAAGGACCATTCGGTAGTCATCTCGTGATGTCCTGTTCGCCGTTCCTGCACCCGGCCCGCACGGGCGCGGGCTGTTCGGTATTAGTGGACAGTCCGTGGAGTGTCCCAGTGGCAGTCCACACCTCGACCCTCGTCACGATCCCGCCCGGGTGCTACCGGACCGACCCGAAAGGCTTTGGTCAGACGCCACTGACTGGCTCCTCGACGGCCGAGGGAGCGACGACGTCCGATGCGACGAGCGTCACATGTGTACTGATTCATGACACTAAACACTTGCCATCGTGAAGTCAACCAACCAGGGGGCGTCACCGATCGGACCCGACGGGTCGGGTGGACCCGGCTCCGGACGTTCGGAGCAACGGTCGCCTGAGCGGCGCACCCGTTGCGCGCCAAGGCATCCGTCGACGCACAACGGGGTCGAGACAGCGCCGACGCGCGTCGAGGAAGTCCGATCAGGCTGAGGGGGCGAGGGCAGCGCGCAAGGCCGCCACGTTGTCGACCGAGCGCTTCAGATCGCCCAGTTCGATCCGATGCGCGAGCTCGACGACCGCGGCGTTGACCGGCGCCGCCCGCCCGACCCGGCGCAACTCGTCGACTACCCGCCCGTTGATCTGGTGGACTTCGCTGCGGCGCGACTTGATCCAGTCCTGCAGCACGGTGGACAGCGTGTGCGACAGGACGTACTTCTCCAGGAGCACGTCCATCAACACGTCGACGAACCCGTGCGGATTGCTCGGATCGACGGAGGTGAGGCCGAAGATGGGGACCACCGACCGGCCCGCCGCGAGGGCAGCGTCGACCGCTTCGTAGCCGGCCTGCATCATCACGTCCTTCATCCCGGGATGGTGACCCGCCTCGACGATCGACAGGTCGAGGATTGCCGAAGGAACCAGTTCGGCGGCGTTGATGACGAGCTTCATCCACTTCGCCGACCGGATGTCGTCCACCACGTCGACGTCTCCGGAGTGGCGAAGCAGCGACGCAATCTCGTCTTCCCGGCCTGCCGTACCCGACCCAAGGCTGCCCACGGCGAACCAACTTCGCGAGCGCGGCGAGTGCCGGTCGACTACGCCCGGCTCGAACATCGTCGACGAAACTTCGATGACGGCACCCAGCGTGCGTTCTGCGCCCAGGATCTCGGTCATGTCGTCGACCGTCATGCCGTTCTGCACTCCGACGGCGATTCCGTCGTCGGCGAGATACGGCTTGATCAGCTCGCACGCCCAGCGCGTGTCGTAGGCCTTGACGAGCAGCAACACGACGTCGAACCGTCGCCGCAGCGTCGCCACCTCGCAGAAGTGCAGGACCGGCACGTTGGCCGAGACCTTCTCCTCGGGCGTCTCGACGCGGATGCCGTGCTGACGGATGGCCTCGACGTGGGCCGGCCACTGCTCGATGAAGGTGACGTCGTGGCCGGCTTCGGCCAGGTCCGCACCGATGGCCGCGCCGTTGGCGCCGGTTCCGACTATCGCGATGGATGGCATGCGCTCAGAACTGGTAGTCGACGATGGCTCGCCGGGCGACGAGTTCGCCGGCGATCTGGGCTGCCTCTTGATGTCGCGGGTGGGCCTGATAGGCCTCGAGATCGGCGTTCGAGCGGTGCTCGGACACCAGCACGACGTCCCAATGCCCCTCGACGGTCCCCAGGTCCGGACGCACCGTGATCGATTCGACTTCGTCGAGAGTCGACAAGGCCTCGAGCGCATCCTGCATTCGACGGATGTGCGCCACTCTTGCCTCGTCGTCGGGCGCGTCGAGTTCGAAGGCCACGATGTGTCTGATCACGGGACTGCTCCTCGATAGCGTGCCTCGATGGTGTGCAACACAGATTAACACCGATCCCCCTTCGGCCCTAGAGGATCTCGGGACGAGACGTCTCGCGGGTACCCGGCCCATTCTTGGCGAGGCACGTGTCGTTGGGCGACAACGTCTTTACGCGTCCGAGCCGGCACGCAATGGCATGGTATCGGGCCGAATCAGCCGTGTACTTCGAGGCCCATCTGTAGCATGCTGCTAAACACAGCCCAGGAAATGAGGTGCGCGGTGAGCATCGAAGAACTCAACATCGCGGTGGTCGGGACGGGCGCCAACGGGGCCTCGCTTGGCGCAGACATGATTCGCGCCGGACTGTCGGTCACCTATGTCGACCAATGGCCCGCCCACGTCGAGGCGATGCGGTCCGACGGCCTCACCGTCAACTTTCCCGACGGCACGGTCGAGCGCACCGACATAACCGCCTACCACCTGTGTCAGGTGGCCGAACTCCGTCGGCCGTTCGACATCGTGTTCGTCAGCGTCAAGACCTACGACACGCGCTGGGCGGTCGAGCTGCTCACGCCGCTGCTCCACGAGGAGTCCGTCGTCGTCGGCCTGCAGAACGGCATGACGATCGACGACGTGGCCGACATCGCGGGTCCCGAGCGAACGGTCGGCGCCGTTCTGGGCATCGCGGCCAACATGTTCGAGCCCGGCGTCGTGAACCGCCAGGTGTCACGTGCCGACACCTGGACCACCGTCGGCACGTATGCCGGCACCCCGACCCGACGATTGGAAGACGTCCGGGCCGTGCTGTCCACGGCTGCAGTGACCGAGACGTCGCGCGACATCCGGGCGTCGAAGTGGATGAAGCTCCTGGCCAACATTCCCGAGATGCTCCCCTCGGCCATCCTCGGCGTGCCCCTGCTCACCGCGGTCCACGTCCCCGGCGTCCGGGAGACCATGGACCAGGCCTCGCGCGAGGCGTACGCACTGGCCAGAGAACTCGGCATCGCGATGGTGCCGATCTTCGGCATGACCGCCGCAGACGTTCCCGATTCGGATCAGTACGCGCTCGATCTGCTCGACGCCGTCCTGAAGTCGTACTCGCTGGAGGACACCCGGGTTGCGGTGCTCCAGGACTGGGACAAGCGCCGACATGCAGAACTCGACGCATACAACGGGTACATCGTCGAGACCCGCCGGAAGGTTGGCGGCAGCGCGCCGGTGAACGAGGCAATCCTGAAGATCGCCAACAGGATCGAATCTGGCGAGTTGGAGCCCGGGCTGCACAACGCAGACCTCCTGACCGCCGCCCGGTTCTCCTAGATCAGGATCGTCAACGGGTTCTCGATGCGTCTGACGAACGCGGCCATCCACTGTGCGGCGACCGCGCCGTCGATCACCCGGTGGTCGGCCGACAGCGTGACCGTCATGACGGTGGCGGTGGCCAATTCACCGTCCACGACGACCGGACGCGGCGCCGCGCCACCCACGGCGAGGATGCCGGACTGAGGCGGGTTGAGGATCGCCGAGAACTCGCCCACCCCGTACATCCCCAGATTCGACACGGAGAAGCTGCCGCCCTCGAGCTCGGCCTGCTTGAGCCGACCCTCGCGGGCACGATGGGCAAGGTCGGCGACGGTGGTCGCCACGACGGACAGCGACATGCGGTCCACACCCCGCAACACCGGGGTGAGCAGACCGCCGTCGACGGCGACGGCGACCGCGAGGTCGACGGTCTCGAAACGCCGTATCGACGTGTCGTTCCAGATCGAGTTGGCATCCGGCACCTCGACCAGGGCTCCCGCGACGGCCTTCACTACGAAGTCGTTCAGCGAAACCTTCACCGCCGCGGCGTCGTTCACCGAACGGCGCAGCTCCATCAGCGCGTCCACCCGACAGTCCGCCTTCACGTAGAAGTGCGGCACGGTGGTCTTGCTCTCGGTCAGACGCCGGGCGATTGCCTTGCGCATGCCGGTGAGCGGGACGTCGGTGAAGCCGTTGGCCACCGCCGCCGGTGCCGAGGCAGGCGTCGGCTTCGCAGGCTCGACCGCCGGCGCGTCGACGGTAGCCGGCTCCGCGACGTCCAACCGGTCCAGGTCGCGGCGCACGATGCGGCCACCCGGTCCGGTACCCGTCACCGAGGCGAGGTCGATGTTCCTCTCGCCAGCCAGTTTTCGCACCAGGGGCGTGGCGAAGAGGCGTTCACCGTTGGTGGCGGGCGACGCGGTGGGCGGCGCCTCGCGCTTGGGTTCGGCGGTCTGCTGGTTGGCCGCCGCGCGCACGGGTGCGGACTCGCGCTGCGACGCAGCCTCCAGCACGGGGGCTCCCGAGTCGGGGTCGGCCGTCGTGGCGTCGGCCTCGAGGTCGGAGTCGGCGTCGGGGGTGGCGGGCGCGGAGTCGGCATTTGGTTCGGGGGCGGTGTCCGCATCGTCGAGGCTCTCCCCCGGGGCCAGGACGATCGCGATGGGGTCGCCGACGGCGACGGTGGCACCCGGTTCGGCCATCAACCGGCCCAGCACGCCTGCGACCTCGGCGGCCAGTTCGACTACGGCCTTCTCGGTCTCGACCTCGGCCAGCGCATCGCCGACGGCGATCTCCTGTCCCTCGGCGACGAGCCACGACTGGATCACGGCCTCGGTCGCGTTGGCGAGCACCTCGGGCATCCGTACCACGGTGGGCATCAGCGGTTACTTCCCGTCGTTTCGCTCGTCACGGGTTGTCCCATGCCGACTCTGATCTTCTCCAGGCCCGCGACGACCTCCTCGGTGCCCGCAATCGCGGCCCGCTCCAACACCTTCGAGATGCTCGGCGAGGCCTCGCCTCCGGAGACCCGCTCGACGGGTTGGTCCAGCCAGTCGAACAGGCGACGTTGAATCTCGTCGGCCAGCCAGCCGCCATACGAGCTGCCCCGTGCCCCCTGCTCGACGATCAGCACGGCGTTGGTCTTCTTGACGCTCGCGGTGATCGTGTCCCAGTCGATCGATGCGCGGTCCAGCCAGCGCAGGTCGATGAGCTCGGCGTCGATCCCGGTCTGCTCGATGGCCTCCGCGCACCGGGCAACCATCGACAGGTAGCTGATCACGGTGACCTCGGTGCCCTGCCTGCGAACGGCCGCGTGACCGGGCGGGATCACGTAGTCCAGATCTCCCTCGGGCACCTCGTCCGCCTTGGCGTAGAGATCGATGTGTTCGATCACCAGCACCGGATCTTGAAGCGCCAGTGCGGCATTCATCAAACCGACGTAGTCGGCGGCGGTCGACGGCGCCACGATCCGCCAGCCGGGGCTGATGGAGAACACGCCTGCCGGGTCCATCAGGTGCTGGGAGCCGTAGCCCGATCCCATCGCCACCTTGGTCCGCAGCACGAACGGCACCGGGTTCTCCCCGCCGAACATGTGGCGCGCCTTGCCGATCTGGTTGAACACCTGATCGGCGGCCACCCACATGAAGTCGGGGTACATGAACTCGACGACGGGCCGGAACCTTCCGTCGAGCGCCAACCCACCCCCGACGCCGGTGAAGGCGTTCTCGCTGATTGGGGTGCCGATCACCCGCTCGTCGCCGTACTTGGCGAGTCCCTTGGTGGCGCCGTTGGTGCCGCCGCCGAGTCGGTGTACGTCTTCGCCGAACACCACGATGCGGTCGTCGGTCTCCATCCGGCGGTCCATCACACCGGCGACCGCGTCGACGAACTTGGTCTTGCGCCAAGGGCCTTGGTAGTCGAGGGGCTCCATGGCCGTCAGCTCGTCGAGCTCACTGGCGTCACCCCGGACGCCGACGTTGACGAACCCGGGATCGGGCCACAACTCCTCGCGGATGCGGCGCTTGCCGTCGTTGTCGGGGTCGCGCTCGGTGAGCTCGGCCGCCACGGCGGTCATGGCCTCCTGCGCCTGGGACCGCACCGAGGCGACGCCCGCCTCGTCGACGAGGCCGAGCGCGATCATCTCCCGCGCCACCCGCTCCAGCGGATCACGTTGCTTCCACTCGGCTTCCTCGTCCTTCTGGCGGTAGCCGAAGGCGCTTCCCGGGTAGGGGCCGTTCTGGTGGAAGAACCTGTACACCTCGGCTTCGACGATGGCCGGACCCTCACCACTGCGCATCCGCTCGGCGGCCTGCTGTGTCGCGAGATGCACGGCGAGCGGGTCCATTCCGTCGACGCGCCACCCGGGGATGCCGAAACCCTGGCCGCGCACCGAGAGTCGGGTGTCGGCGGTGATCTCCTCGACGTGGGTGGACACGGCATAGAGGTTGTTCTCGATGAAGAAGCAGAACGGCAGCTTCCACACCGCGGCGAGGTTCATCGTCTCGAGCACCGAGCCGATCTGGCTGGATCCGTCACCGAAGTAGCTGATGGTGAGATCGGTCGTATCGCTGTGCTTTTGCGCCCAGGCATTGCCCGCGCCCATCGGCACGCCACCGCCGACGATGGCGTTGGTCCCGAGCGCGCCCGCCTCGAACCACTGCAGATGCATCGAGCCGCCACGGCCCTTGCAGTACCCCTCTTTCAGTCCAAGGATCTCGGCGAGCGTGCGCTGCAACACCCGCTGGATCTTCGGGGTCACCACGGCGGCCGGATCGAGTGCGCCGCCACTGACGTGCGTCAGCGCCTTGGCGAGGAACTGGTGGTGGCCGCGGTGGGAGCCGTTGACCGCATCGGTGGACCGCAGCCCGACGATGGATCCCACCGCGCCGCCCTCCTGTCCGATGCTGGAGTGGGCGGGCCCGTGCACCAGGCCCTCGCCCGCGAGCTCGAGCACCGTCTCCTCGAAGGCGCGGATGAGATGCAGCTCGACGAGCATCGTCGCAAGGAGCGACGGGTCCGCGGCCTTCCAGTCGTCCTCCGTGGTCGTCAGCTCGACCCACGGGGCGTGAGTCTCAAGGCTGCGTTCGAGTGGCATGGACCCTCATCTCGGTTGGCGGCAGCGCTCGACCAGAGTGAGCGCGACCACACCAACATAACGCTTTTGGATCCAATTTGGCTAGAGCACTGCCTAAAACGGCCAATTTCTGCTTATTGTGTGGTGTATTGGATCCATTAGCTCTGAAGGAGTCTCATGCCCCTACCTGGCCTGGTCGGCACCGACCACATCGGATTCACCGTGCCGGACCTCGAGGAGGCCCATGACTTCTTCGTCCGAATCCTCGGCTGCACCCACGTCTACTCGCTAGGCCCGTTCGAGCACCACGACGACTGGATGCGCGAGCATCTCAGCGTGCACCCGCGCACGGTGATGCGGCAGCTGCGCTTCTACCGCTGTGGGACGGGAGCCAACTTCGAGGTGTTCTCCTACGAAGCCGCCGACGGGCAGGCTCCGATCCCGCGCAACAGCGACATCGGCGGCCATCACCTGGCGTTCTATGTCCACGACATGGACGCCGCCGTGAATTATCTTCGCGGCGAGAACATTCGGGTGCTCGGCGAGCCGACCCCGAGCCGCGGCGCGAGTGAGGGACAGCACTGGGTGTACTTTTTGAGCCCGTGGGGGATGCAGTTCGAGCTGGTGAGCTTTCCGAACGGCAAGGCCTACGAGAAGGAGGCCGAGGTGCTGCTGTGGAACCCGAACCGGCCGGCGGAGTAAGCCGGGTCCGCGACGGCATCACGGGCACCCGCGTCGCCGACGAGTTGCGTTCAGCGATCCTGCATGGCGCCTTCCCGCCTGGGACGCGGCTGCGCCAAGAGGAGCTCGCCGCTCAGTTCGGTGCCAGCCGCGTACCCGTGCGCGAGGCGTTGCGGACCTTGGAGTCCGAGGGCCTGATCACCACCGTGGCCAACACCGGCGCATGGATTGCCCGGTTGAGCCTCGCCGAATGCGTCGAGCTGTACCAGGTGCGCGAGCGGATCGAACCACTTCTGCTGCGCTACAGCATGCCTTCCCTTCGCCCGGATCAGATCGAGCGGCTCACCGAGCTGGTCCAGGAGATGGAACGTGCCCGCGACGTCGAGGAGTTCCTCGAACTGGACCGTGCGTTCCATCTAGGTAGCTACGCAGCGGCGGACACCGGCTTCCTCGGGCCGACGGTCGAGCGGCTGTGGAACACCACCCAGCACTACCGGCGCGCATTCACCCGGCTCCTCGACCTCGACGGCAATCGCATCCTCCACGACGAGCACCACATGCTGGCGACCGCGATCCGCGAGCAGGACTGCGAGGAAGCAGAGCGCGTTCTGGTGGGCCACATCCGTCGCACCCGCCTCCAGTTGGCTCGCCACCCAGAGGTGTTCGAATAGCGAGCTGGGCGCCGGCCTGTCAGTGGGCGCGGCCGTGCACGAACCAGACGCCCTCGAACTGCGCCGGTCCGGGGTTGCGCAGAACGTGGGGAATGCTCGAGTCGAAGCCCAGCGACTCACCCTCGCGGAGCAGGAAGACCTCGTCGCCCACCGTGATCTCGACCTCGCCCGCCACCACGAAGCCGTACTCGTAGCCGTCGTGGACCGACAGGTGATCGCCGTCGCTCGACGTGGCGCCCGGCGCGTAGGTGATCTTCATGAAGTTGACGCCGTGTTCGGGCGTTGCCGCAAGACGCTCCCACACGACGCCCTCCGCCATCGTCAGAGACGGTCGGTGCGAGGGATGCACGACGGACACCCGGTTCGCGTATTCCGTGGGCCGCCACGCGTGTACGGGATCGACCCGTCCGTTGGACGAGGCGGTGCCGTTGGTCGTGGCGCTGGGGCGTGCGGCGGCGACCGAGGCAGCGGTCGAATCGAACAGCTCGTCGACCGAGACGTTGAGCAGTTGCGAGAACGCGTACAGCGTCGCGACCGACGGCTGAGACTTGCCGTTCTCGATCTGGGACACGAGCGATGGGGACACGTCGGCTTGCCGCGCGAGTTCGCGAAGGGAGACACCGGCCTGCAGCCTGATGGCCTTGAGTCGCTCACCCAGTTGATCCATCGTGCCCCTGCCGTTCGATGAGCTCCGCGTGACGTTGCTGCCGGTGTGGGAGTCGTCAATGAAAGATTAACAGCACTGTACGACGCGCGCCTCGAACGGCGGATCGACGTGGTCGGCAACCGCTTCGGGGCACCCGTTCTCCTTCTGGTCGACGATATGTTCATCTACACTGAACAACGACACGGGGCAGGACGGACCAGCACCGTGCCCACGATGGAGGGAATCCCATGACCGCTGAGACCACCCCGGGCCGCGCCCTTGTCGTAGGGGTGACCGGAATCGTCGGACAAGCCGTGGCACGCAGTCTGCTCGCCGACGGATGGGAGACGTTCGGCCTCTCGCGCAGCGGATCTGCCCTCGACGGCGTCACCGCCGTGACGGCCGACCTCGGCGATCCGGAAGGACTGTCCCGCGCGCTCGACGGCGTCCGCCCCGAACTCGTCGCGATCACCGCGTGGACCCGCAAGGACACCGAAGCCGAGAACATCGCCGTCAACGGCGGCGCGGTGCGCAACCTGCTGGCCGCACTCGAACCCGCGAAGTCGACGCGGCACGTCGCGCTGATGACGGGCCTCAAGCACTACCTCGGCCCGTTCGAGGCCTACGCCACCGGCGAGATGCCGGACACGCCGTTCCACGAGGAGGAACCCCGGCTCGACGCGCCGAACTTCTATTACGCGCAGGAGGACGAGCTCTTCGCCTCCGCGGCGCGCAACGACTTCACCTGGAGCGTGCATCGCGCGCACACCGTGTTCGGCTACGCGACGGGCAATGCGATGAACATGGTGGCGACGCTGTGCGCCTACGCCGCCATCTGCCACGAACGTGGACTGCCCTTCGTCTTTCCCGGTTCGGAGACGCAGTGGAACGGCGTCACGGACGTGACCGACGCCGAACTCCTGGCCGAGCAGATCCTCTGGGCGGCGGGCAATGACGCGGGTCGCGATCAGGCGTTCAACATCGCCAACGGCGACGCCTTCCGTTGGCGGTGGCTGTGGCCGCAGGTCGCCGAACACTTCGGGCTGGAGTGGGAGGGCTTTTCGGGCGAACCTCGCACCCTGGAGAAGGCGATGGTCGGCATGGAGGGAACGTGGCGCAAGATCGCCGACGAGCACGGCCTGGTGGAACCGGACCTGTCCCGGGTGGCTTCCTGGTGGCACACCGATGGCGACCTCGGCCGCAACATCGAGGTCCTCACCGACATGAACAAGAGCCGCAAGGCGGGATTCACGGCCACTCGCGACACCAGGGACAGCTTCTTCGACTACGCCGAGCGGTACCGCGCCGCGCGGGTCATCCCGTGAGCTGAGCGGTCAGCTCGATGTGCGCCTTGATCGTCGATTCGGGGTGCTGGGCAGCATCGAGCGCCGCCACGGCGTCGTCGATGCCGAAACGCTGCGTGACGATCCCCGTCAGGTCGATGCCGCTGTTGGCCAGGAACCGAAGGGTTTCGGGCCACACCCCTGGTGAGCCAATGGAACCGGTGATGCTGAGCTCCTTGGACTGAATCAGGCCCAGCTTCGCGGGCGCCTCCCTGCCGACGTCGATGCCGATGTAGGCGACACGGCCGCGGAACGTCACCAGCTCGAGCGCCCTCGCCATCACCTCGGGCCGGCCGCTGGCCTCGACCACCAGGTCGGCTCCACCGCCGCGGCCCACGGTGGCGAGCACGTCGTCGACGTCATCGGGGGCGACCGTGTGATGTGCACCAAGGGATCTCGCAGAGGCGCGTCTGTCCTCGGACGGTTCGGCCACGACGACCACGGCGCCCATCGCCACCGCAGCGGCCACCACCGCCAGTCCCACCGGGCCTGCGCCGAGGACGAGCACGGTGTCGCTGGCGTCGACCCCACCGGCTCGCACCAAGGCGTAGTACGCCACGCTGAACGGCTCGACCAGCGCGCCCATCGTGTGGGACAACTCGTCGGGAAGGCGGTGCAGCCACTCCGGACGGGCGACGAAGAACTCCGCCGCCGCACCGCTGATCGAGAAGCCGAAGTGGTCCTCGCCGATCACGCATTCGCCGACTACCCGATCACCGGGCGCGAAGCCGGTGACCTTGTCGCCCACCGCGACGACCTCGCCCGACCACTCGTGGCCGGGGATCAGCGGATAGGCGAACGGGATGATGTAGCGCCCCTCCAGCAGTTCGATGTCGGAGTGGCAGACCCCCACCGATCGCGCGGCCACCAGGACCTCGTCCGCCGCAATCCGAGGAACGTCCAGCTCCGCGACGGTGGCCACGCCCTGATCTCGGTACTGCAGTGCCTTCACCGATTCTCCTTCGTCGTCGTGGCCCGCGGGTCGAAGAGCACCTTGCCCTCCAACCTTCCGGTGGCCAGTAGTTCCAGCTGCTCGGGTAAGTCCTCCAGCGGGTGCACCGACTCCAGCACCTCGCCGGCGAGATCGGTCGCCGACAGGATCTCCAGCGCCGCTCCGAGGTCCTCGCCGCACACGTGCGCCAGCGTGGTGAGTAAAGAGATCTCCCGCATCACCAGCGTGTGCACGTCCACCTCCTGCTGCCGCGACGGCAGGCCGACCTGCAGAATGGTCCCGCCGGTACGCACCATCGAGATCGCGTTGTTCAATTGGCCTGGGGCGCCGCTGGCTTCGATGACCACCTCGACTCCACGCAGTTCCGACACCGCGTCGGTCCCAGCGGCCACCGTCCGGGCGGCGCCGAGTCGCTGGGCACGCTCCAGCCGGGACCCGGGAAAGTCGACGACGGTGACGTCGACGTCGGCCAGGGACTTGAGCCCGGCCAACACGAACGAGCCGATCGCGCCTGCGCCGATCAGGACCACGCGGTCCCCGTCGGAGGCTCCCGCACGTCTGGCCGCATGCAGGCCGACGGCCATCGGCTGAGCGAGTCCCGCACGATCGAGCGACATCTCGGCAGGCACCGGGGTCAGGACCCGCTCTGGCACCGAGACGTACTCCGCCATGCCGCCGCCGGTGTTGAGCCCCAACGTGTAGTAGACGTCGCACAGATTCGTGCGACCCTCTCGGCACCGACCGCACTCACCGCACGACACGCCCGCACCCGACGCGACGACCTCGCCGAGGCCGTAGCGTCCGCCGTCGGCCGCCTCGACCACCTCACCGACGAACTCGTGACCGAGGATCATCGGCCCGCTGTGCGCGGTGACTGGGTGAACACGGTTGACGGGGAACGTCTTCGGGCCGCTCGACCACTCGGTGGCATCCGTTCCGCACACCCCGCTGCGGAGTACCCGCAGGATCGCCTCGCCAGGCTTGCGGACGGGGTCCGGCACGTCCTCGACGCGCACGTCGTGCGCACCGTGGTAGACCGACGCGCGCATCAGCCCTCCTCGCCGCGCCCCGCGGCGGTGTTGAGGTGTGACTGCGAATTGCGCACCACCGGCAACTGCCCACCGACCGAGTAGTACCGCTGACCGGTGACCAGCAGTTCCTCGGCCGGGAACTTGGTGACCACCTCGCAGCCCGTCGCCGTCACCACGACCTCCTCCTCGATGCGGGCGGCGCCGATCCCGTCGGCCGACGGCCAGTACGTCTCCAGCGCGAAGAACATGCCCTCGACGAGCACCTCGGGATGGTCCAGGGACACCAGCCGCGAGAAGATCGGCTTCTCCCAGATCGACAGGCCGACACCGTGGCCGTACTGCAACGCGAAAGCTGCTTCCTCGTCGGGGAATCCGAATTCCTGGGCGGTGGGCCACACCGAGACGATGTCGGCGGTGGTCGCCCCGGGGCGCACCAGCGCGATGGCGCGGTCCATGTACTCCCGCGCCCGGGTGTAGGCATCGTGCTGCGCGCTGCTCGCCGAGCCCACCGCGAAGGTCCGGTAGTAGCACGTCCGATATCCGTTGTAGCTGTGCAGGATGTCGAAGAACGCAGGGTCACCCGGCCGGATGATGCGGTCGGAGTAGACATGGGGGTGCGGCGAGCAGCGCTCCCCCGAGATGGCGTTGACGCCCTCCACGTACTCCGAGCCGAGGTCGTACAGGGTCTTGGCGACCAGGCCGACCGTCTCGTTCTCCCGGACGCCGGGCCGCAGGAACTCATACAGCTTGTCGTAGGCCGAGTCGACCATCGACGCGGCCTGCGTCAGCAGGGAGATCTCGTCGGGTGTCTTGATCGCGCGCGCCGCCAGGAAGACCTGCTGGCCGTCGACGACGTCGATGCCCGCCTTCTGCAGGGCGAAGAGGATGGGCAGTTCGATCACGTCGACGCCGAGCGGCTCGCCGATCAGCTCGAAGCGTTCCAGTTCGCGCTTGATCTTCCGGGCCACCTCGTCGGCGATGCCGGCGTCCGGGTTGAACGCCCCACGCAGGGTCGAGATACCGGCTCGCGCACCGGATTCGGTGCGCGGCCGCACTGCGCCGTGATGCGGCGCGTGCGGGTCGGCGTCCATCTCGGCCGTCGTCGTCGACAGCCACGGGTTGTACAGCTGGTGGTGCCGGGCGGCAGAGCCGAAGTCCCACACGATCGGATCCGAGTTCCGGGTCAGCAGCGAGAAGCGGATCATCTTGTCCATCGCCCACGTCCCGATGTGGGTGGCGGACATGTACCGGATGTTGGAGAAGTCGAAGGCCAGCACGGCGCCGAGGTCGGACTTCTCCAGTTCGGCCTTCAACCGACCGAGACGCTCCGCGCGCAGGCGGTCGAAGTCGATCCGGCTCTCCCAGTCGACGGCATTGGTGCCGAATGTTGCCGTGCCAGTGTCCATGTGAGGTCCCTTCGGTTGCGCGGTTCTAGACGCGGGTACCGCGGCGCGACCGCGCCACGGTGTAGAGCACTGCGGCGATGAGAATCAGTGCGCCCTGGAAGAAGTACTGTGCGGCAGAGCCCAGGTTGAGTACCGCCGTGGCGTTGAGCAGCTGCTGCAGGGCGACGGCACCCACCAGTGTGCCGATGAACGTGCCGCGGCCGCCGAGCAGACTGGTGCCGCCGAGCACGACGGCCGTGACGCTGGTCAGCGTGAAGGCCGACCCCTGGGCGGGATCGCCAATGCCGTACTGGCCCATGAACATCAGCGCACCCAGGAAGACGAACAGGGACGAACCCACGTAGGCGAGGATGACGGTCTTGTTGATGCCGATGCCGATGCGGCGCGCGGACGGTTCGTCGGAGCCGACGGCCCGCACATTCCAGCCGAGCCTGCGACGGCGCAGCACGTACTCCATCCCGATCGCGATGAGGACGAACACCAAGAAGGCCAGCGGCAGCGGGCCCACCCGGTAGTTGACCGCGTTCTGGAAGGCGGTGCTGACGTAGCCGTCCTGGGTTGGGCGCAGCAGGAAGGCCACTCCCCCGAGCGCGATGTAGAGCGTCAGCGTGGCGGCGATCGGGGTGAACTTGCCGAAGCGAATGAGTGATCCGTTGATCGCGCCGACCACGACGGCGACGGCGAGCATCACCAGCAGGCCGAGAATGACGGTCGTCGCGGACGCACCGTCGACGACGAAGAACGACGAGATCACCACCAGCAATCCGGCGAGCGGACCCACCGACAGGTCGATGCCGCCGATGAGCAGGGCGATGGTCTGCCCCATCGCGATGAGCCCGATCGCCGTCGCGGCCGTCAGGATCGTCGAGATGTTGAAACTCGACAGGTAGCGCTCGCTTCCCGGCGCAATGCAGGCACCGAGCACCACCATCAGCACCAGGAGCAACATGGCCGGGGAGTAGTCCCCCGCGAGCAGTCGACGGAAGCCCGAACTGCCCGCCTCGCGTTGCGCCGCTGCGACCGACACCGTCTCGGCCGTCGACGTCACGGCCGCGGAGACGATCCGCTCCTCGGTGACGTCCGCTCCGGCGAGGGTCTCCACGACGTGGCCACGCGACATGACCAACACCTGATCGCAGAGACCTTCGAGTTCCTTGGCGTCCGAGGACGCCACGATCACCGGTACACCCCGTGCCGAGGCCCCCCGCAGGATGCCGTAGATCTCGGCGCGCGCTCCGACGTCGACGCCCTGGGTCGGTTCGTCGGCCACCAGCAACACCGGCTCCGAGAGCAACGCGCGCGAGATGACGACCTTCTGCTGATTGCCGCCGGACAGGGCCGAGACGGGCGCCTCCATCGACGGCGCCTTGACCGAGAGCGACGCCAACGAGGAACGGACGGAATCGGTTTCGCGGCGACGGCTGAGAAGTGGTCCGCTCGCGAACGACTTCAACGCCGTCAACGCGGCGTTCTCCCGCACCGACAGGCTCATTGCGAGGCCTTCGGCCTGCCGGTCGGCGGGCACGAAGGCACTGCGGTGCAGCAGACTTCGTGCGTCGTGCACCCCGGTGCCGACCGTGACGGTTCCGGTGAAGGTCTCCAGGCCCGCCAACGCCCTGAGTAGTTCGCTCTGTCCGTTGCCGACGACGCCGGCGATGCCGATGATCTCACCGGGCGCGGCGGACAACGAGATCGAGTCGAAGCCGGGTCCGCACAGCCCGTCGATGGTCAGGTTTGGTCGCACGTCGGGCTGGGCGGCGTGCTTGTCGGGGAAGGTCGAGTCCAGTCTTCGGCCGACGATGAGCTCCAGCAGCTCGGCGTCGGTGATCGCGGCCACGGTCGACGTGCCGCGTACCCGCCCGTCGCGCAGCACGGTCACCCGGGTCGCCAGCTCGCGCACCTCGGCCATCCGGTGGGTGATGTACACGACCGCGGTTCCCTTGGCGACGACGTCACGGATCCGGCGGAAGAGCATGTCGGCCGCGTCTGCTGCCAGGGGCGCCGTGGGTTCGTCCAGGACGAGGATCCTCGGAGTGACGGCGAAGCCCTTGGCGATCTCCAACAGGTGTTTCTCTGCCAGACTGAGGGATTCGACGCGATCGCCGAGGTGGACCTTCAGGCCCACCCCGTCGAGGATGGTGCGCGCCACGTCATTGGTCGGCCCGTCGGCGAAGACCTCGTCGGGCAGCGCCACCTGAAGGTTCTCCAGGACCGTCAGGTCGGGAAGCACCGCGGGGTGCTGGTGGACGATGGAGATACCCAACTGCGCGGCGGTCTTGGGATCGAGTCCGGTGACGACCTCACCGTGCACGGTGATGACGCCCGCGTCGGGGACGACGGCGCCGGTGGCGACACCCATCAGCGTCGACTTGCCTGCGCCGTTCTCGCCGAGGACGGCGTGCACCTCCCCCGGCAACACGACGAGCGACACGTCGTTCAGCGCGGAGACGCCGGCGTAGTGCTTCGAGACGCCCGCCAGCTCGAGGGCGGCGTCCCCGGTCTTCTCGACGGTCATGACGTCGACGTTCGGTTGAGTCACTGCATCGTCCTTCGTCGTGGTGTCGAGGGCTTAGCCATCGAGGCCCGCCTGCTGGTCACCGGGCATGGAGGCCGAGAGGTAGGTGTCGGGGGGCAGATCACTGCGGCACTGCACGGGCTTGGCTGGGTCGGTCGAATCCTCGAACACGGGTCCCTTGAACGCCTTCTCGGCCGGAGGCTGGCCGCCCGTCGCCAGTGCCACCGCGTGTTGAATTGCCAACCGCACGTTGTCGTTTCCGGTCGTGACCGTGATCATGTCGAACGGGTTGGTCTTGCGGCTATCCGCCCAGAAGCAGCTCAGCGAGTTGCCGTCGGACGTCGCCAGAGCCGGGATGGGCCGTCCACTCTTCGTGAACAGCGGAAGCGCGCTGACCAGGGTGGGACCGAAGTCGGACACGATCACGTCGATCTTCGGGTATTTCGCGATGTCAGCGGTGAGCAGCTGCTGGGTCAGCGCCGGGTCCCAGTTGGTCGGCTGGAACGGCGTCTGCCCGATGAACGTGTAGTCGGCGCCGAGATCGCCACTGAGGGCCTCGTATTCAGTGGTGCTCTGGCTCGACCCGGCCGGGCCGCCGAGGAACAGGATGTTGGACCCCTTCGGAACGTTCTTCTTGATCCAGGCCGCCCAGTTGTGGGCGTCGTTGGCGAAGTCGTCGCCGATCCACTCGTCGTAGTTGACGCCGGCCTTGCCGCCGGGGTCGACGCGGTAGGGGACGGTGACCACACCTTCCTGGTAGGCGGCGGTCAGCGCGGGTAGCACGGCCTTGCCCGCGTCGGGGAAGACGACCATCGCGTCGACGCCCGCGGCCACCATGCCCTTGATGTCGGAGATGGCCTTGAGCGTGTTGCCCTGGCCGTCGGCGTAGCGGAAGCCGGTCACGCTCGGGCACTTGGCCGTCTCCTCCATGCCCGTCGCCGTCGCCACCAGCCGCCAGCTGTTGCCGCCGTTGCCGTCGAGCAGGCCGAACTCGATCGGCTTGGGACCGCACCACGACGGAACCTCCTGGGAGGCACCGGTGTCGCGGACGGTGGGCGCCGCCTTCTCGGAGGCGGACGTGCAGCCACCCACTAGGGTGACCACTGCGGCGATCGATCCGATCAGGACCGTGGACCGTACAGTCATGGGCTTCGTCTTCCTGGTAATTCGGTCGTCGGCGGTCAAGCCGGGGCCGCAGCGGGTTTGGTCCGCGCGGTGAACGGGGTGAGGATCGCCTTCCAGTTGAGCGTGTACAGCGAGATGCCGATCGCCAAGGCGGCCGCCTGCACCAGCGGCGAGATGGCGGAGGACACCCCGAGCACGCTGACGAACTGGATGAGCTGCTGCAGGAACACCGCCGCGATCACCGTCGGCAACGCGTAGCCCCGGCCACCGAGTAGTGACGTGCCGCCAAGGACCACGGCCGCGATCGACGGGAGCAGGTAGCTGTCACCCGCGTAGGCCGACGGCATGGAGGTGATCCCCGCGATGAGTATGCCTGCGAGGCAATACAAGAGCTGCGCCCAGACGTAGGCCGACGACTGGTGCAGACGGATCCGGAGGCCGGCAGCGCGCGCCATCCGCCAGTTCGCCCCGATGGCCTCGAACCGTCGTCCGGCGACGGTGCGCTTGACGAGCACGGCCACCACGATCAACGCGACGACGGCGAAGAACACCGAGTTCGGGATGCCCAGCGTCGAGCCGCCCGCGATACCCGCCAGCAGGTCGGTGGTGGTGCGGGGTCGACCGCTGGAGATGGCGAGGTTGACGCCGTAGAGCACGGCGTTGGTTCCCAGCGTCGCGATGATCGGGTTGAGCCCCAGGGTCGCGATCAGCACCCCGCTCAGCAGGCCCGCGACCACGGCGAGCACCAGGGCCAGCCCGATGGCGGGAACCAGCAGCGACCCGTTGCCATTGGGGATGTGCGTGACGATCACGACGGCCAGGGAGATGCCGCCGGCCACCGAGAGGTCGATGCCGCCCTGTTGTACGACGAGCATCTGCCCGAGGCCGGCGATCGCCAGGACCGCCGCGACCGGGAGCATGCCCGACAGCGACGTGAACGACACGCTCGCAGGCTCGACGACGCCGCTGACGAGGAAGAGCAGCGCGGTTGCCACGCCGACGGTGACGAGACCCTTGGACACCGAAACCCGGGGTGCTTTGGTGCTGGTGGGCACCTCGTCGGCCCGTTCCGGTCGTGACTCGGTTAGTGACATGGTGCGATTCGCTCCCGCTGTGACGACTACGACGTCTCATCCCCGTTGTGAACAAGGTCACTCAGGGTCGTTTAGTCGTACTGTACATAGCCGCGTGAAGGCGCACAAGGTGGCCGGTCCCGTCAGCACGGCGAGCCGGGCACCGTGGGCGTCGGCAGCCAAAGAACGGCCCGTCACGGCGCTTCCGCTATAGCCGGGACTAAAAATCAGGCTTTTCGGGAGGCACGTGGCGTCCACTCGCGAGGACGGCACGGGTGCGAGCCCTCGTGTCAGGTCTTGGGGGGTTGCCCAAGCGTGCCGTCGCACATACGTTGTGTTCAGCGAAACTGGACAGGGTGCGGAGGGTCGACATGACGAAGTCCCCGAAGATCGCCGTCGTCGGGTCTGGCGCACAGGGATCGGGGGTGGCCGCCGACCTCGTTCGCGCCGGCTTGGACGTCACGCTGATCGAACAGTGGCCTGAACACGTCGAGGCGATCCGGGCGCGCGGTGTGGAGATCCGCATGCCCGATCGCACCGAGATCACTCGCATACCGGCTCTGCATCTGTGCGAAGTCGCCGAGCTCCGCGAGTCCTTCGACATCGTCTTCCTCGTGATGAAGGCCTACGACACGCGCTGGGCGGTCGAGCTCATCGAGCCCGTGCTGTCGCCCGACGGCGTCGTCGTCGGGTTGCAGAACGGCATGACCGTCGACGACGTGGCGTCCATCGTCGGAGCGTCACGCACCATCGGCGCGGTCATCGAGATGGCGTCCAACATGTTCGAACCGGGGATCGTGAACCGACAGAACGCACCCGAGCACTCCTGGTTCGCCGTGGGTGCACTCTCACCGGACCATCGGGACAAGGCCGTCGACGTTCAGCGCCACCTGGCGCACGCCGGCACGGTCGAGCTGTCCGACGACATCCGCTCCTCGAAGTGGATGAAATTGGTCGCCAACGCAGGTGAGTTGGTGCCGTCGGCCATCGTGAACCTCCCGTTGGCCGAGGCCGCAGCGCGCCCCGACGTGCTTGCCTTCATGACCGAGTGCTGTCGTGAGGCAGCCGCGGCGGCCCTGGCCGACGGTTGCCGACTGATGCCCATCATGGGCATGACCGACCGCGAAGTCGCTTCCCCTGCTCGATATGCCGAGGATCTGCTGGGAGTCGTGTTGAAGGAGTACACCTTCGCCGACACCCTCACCACGGTGCTACAAGACTGGCGCAAGGGACGACGCGCCGAGATCGGCGAACTCAACGGTCACGTCGTAGAGACGTTGCGCCGCAGCGGTCAGCGCGCGCCCTACAACGAGCACGTGGTCCGTCTCGCCGTCGAGATCGAGGCGGGACGGCTGCGTGCCGATCCCTCCAATGTCGCACTGCTGCTGGATGTTCCAGACGTGGACGGATCCTCGCCGGCGTCGTCATGACGCGTCCATTGGCAGAAGGGATGGAACATGACCGACGACGATGAGCCGCATCGACGGCCCGTCGAGGCCAATCTTGCGCAGGCGTTGTGCTGGGGCGCTCCGGCGTGGATCCTCGACGACGGACCACCGCCGGTGACGACCAGGCGACCCCGCCGCGCATTGCGCCGTCGTGCAATCGCGTTGCTCGAGCAATGGCGCCGCCGTCGATGAGCAGTCCGGCGACCACGATGGAACACCTTTGGTCCGAGCTCCAAGAGGAAGGCAGTGGATGTCCGATCGCTTCACGAACAAGATCGCGATGATCACCGGAGGAGGTACCGGAATCGGCGCAGCCACCGCCAGACGCTTGGCCGACGAGGGCGCCACGGTGGTCGTCACCGGTCGTCGTCTGGAGAAGTTGCACGACGTTGCGCGGCATCAGGCGAAGGGGACGATCGCACCCCGGCAACTCGATGTCACCGACCCGGCAGCCGTCGAGACGGTCATCGGTGAAATCGTCGACGAGTACGGGGCTCTCGACGTGGTCGTCAACAACGCAGGCATCGGCCCCGCAGGGACCGTCGAGCAGACCACGGACACGGCATGGGCGACCATGATCGCCACCGTCCTCAGTGGCGCGTTCTACGTCTCCAAGTTTGCCCTGCCCCATCTGAAGGCGACGCGCGGCAACATCGTCAACGTCAGTTCGGTGTCCGGGCTGGGTGGCGACTGGGGAGCGGCGAGCTACAACGCCGCCAAGGGCGGGCTGACCAATCTCACTCGAGCTCTCGCACTCGATCATGGCGCCAGCGGCATCAGGGTCAACGCGGTCGCACCGAGCCTTACTCAGACGGACATGACGGCCAAGGTGGACGCCGACCCCGAACTGCGAGCGAAGTTCATGGACCGACTTCCTCCGGGGCGCGCCGCCAAACCCGAAGAGGTGGCCGCGGCAATCTCGTTCCTCGCCAGCGACGATGCCTCCTTCGTCAACGGGGTGATCTTGCCAGTGGACGGCGGGCTCGGCGCCTCCAACGGCCAACCGCGGCTGGGTTGAGGGCGTTCGGCCACGCCGGACATCGCCAATCGCCGAAACCCGTTCGGCCGCACACCCGTCGTCGAACGACCTCAGCGTCCTCACAGCGGGCTGATGCAAACGTGGCCGTCAACGGCGTCGCACCACTCGCGGCGTCGGCGAGAGGAGAACGAACGGATGACGAAACGCCACATGGTCGCCATGGGTGTCGCGGCTGCGGCCCTGCTGTTGGGAGGCGGGGCGGTCGCGACCGCGAACAGCATGAACGGCCCACTCCCCCAAGCACCGACGACGAGCAACGGGCCCGACGTTCCGGGCCAGCCCGACCTACCGGAAGCCGGTGACACCCCCGATGCCCCGGGTCAGCCCGACCTCCCCGAGCCAGGCGACACCCCGGACCCGGCGCCGCCGACGGCGACCCCCTAGGTTCACCGGCCACGAGCGGGCGGCGGTCGGCGCATTCATACCCCCGGGATGCGCTGGCCGCCGCCCTCTGGCACACCCCGCCCGACGAGTGAAGGATGACTATCGTGAAGGTGTTGATCGTCGAAGACGAACCGCGGTTCGCGGCCACTCTCACCATGGGGTTGCGCGCTGAGGGTTTCGTCGTCGTGCACGCCGACAACGGCGTCGACGGTCTCTGGGAGGCAACGGAGCACGCGTTCGACGTCATCGTTCTGGACATCATGCTCCCCCGCCTCAACGGCTACGAAGTGCTGCGCACGCTGCGCGCCCGCGAAGTGTGGACGCCGGTGTTGATGCTGACCGCCAAGGACGGTGACTACGACCAGACCGACGCCTTCGACCTGGGCGCCGACGACTACCTGTCCAAACCAGTCGCGTTCATCGTGCTGCTGGCACGCCTGCGCGCGCTGCTTCGGCGCGGCGCACCTCAGCGGCCCACGGTGCTGACTGCGGGCACCCTGAGCCTGGATCCCGCCCGGCGGGTCGTGGAACGTGATTCGACGGCCATCGAGCTGACGCCGCGCGAGTACGGCGTCCTCGAGTACTTGATGCGACACAAGGACACCGTGGTCACCAAGAACGACATGCTGCAGCACGTCTGGGACGCGCACTACGCGGGACCCGACAACGTGGTCGAGGTGTACGTCGGCTACGTACGCCGCAAGATCGACACTCCCTTTGGCACCAACACGATTCAGACCATTCGCGGTGCGGGCTACCGACTGGATTCCGGCGAGTTCGTCAGCGGCAGCTGAACTGTCATCAGTGCGCCACCGGCGGCTGCCTCACCTATGGTGACGGTGCCGCCATGCGCGGCAACCACTTCCGAGACGATCGCCAAGCCGAGGCCCGTGCCACCGCCGCTGCGAGCGCGGTCGGAGTCCAGTCGCACGAACCGGTCGAACACCCTCGTGCGGTCGGCCTCGGGGATTCCAGGACCGTCGTCGGCGACCGTCACGACGGCGTGGTGTTCGTCGGGATGGACCCTCAGCTCGATTCGCGACGAGGCATGACGCGACGCGTTCTCCAGCAGGTTGCGCAGCACGCGTGACAGCCCGCCGGGATCTCCGACCAGGCGGGTCGGGGTCAACTCCGCGTCGACGGTCAGGGACGTCTCCCGAAGCAGCCTGCCCACCTCCAGCGACGCGAGATCGTCGAGGTCGACGTCCCTGCGCCGCAACGTAAGTCCGCGTTCGTCGGCGCGGGCCAACAGCAGGAGGTCTTCGACGAGGGATTGCATTCGCTGCGCCTCGGGCCGCAGGGTGCCGCTCGCCATTTCGGCGTTGAGGAACTCCGGGTGCGCCGCGGCGACGTCGAGCGCCGACAGCATGGCCTGCACCGGGCTACGCAGTTCGTGCGACGCGTCGCCGACGAACCGCCGCTGCGCCTCGTGGCCCGCCTCGATTCGGGCCAACATCTCGTTCATGGTCAGGGCGAGTGCGGAGATCTCGTCGTAGTTGGTGGGAACGGGCACCCGCTCGGCAAGGTCGGACGTGCTGATGTCGGCCACCCGGGCGCGGATGGCGTCGACGGATCGCAGCGAGCGCGCCACCAACAGGTAGCTGACTGCACCGGCAGCCACCGTCACGATCGGGGCAGCGCCAGCCAGCAGGATCACGACGGTCTTGACCGTCGACTCGACCGCTTCGCTACCCGCCCCGACGAGGACCGTGTACGGGCCGCCGGCGCCGTTCACGGTTTGGCCGCCGATTCGCATGTCCCCGTCCGGCGACGCGTGGTCGGGTAACCCGATTCGCATGGTGGAGCCGATGGAACTCGGATCGACCAGAGGAGTCTGCGGTGCCGACGCCGATCGCGTGACGACCCTCCCCGCAGCGTCGATCACCTGGACCGCGACGATGCGCTGGTCCGTCGCGGTGAGGGCGCCGTCGAGATCACGCGCGGCGTCGAATTGCAACGCCGCCACGACGTCTCGGACGCGGGCGGCTGCCGCGTCGTCGACTCCGGCCAAGAGAGAGCGGTACAGGATCAGGGCCAAACCCGCGCCGGCGATGACGAAGGCCACCAGCACGACCGCCGCCGAGGCGAACGCCGAGCGGGCCGAAATACCCCAGTACCGCGGGCGCAACCACGTACCGGGTTGCCTCAATCGTGGCACGGGCGCTCCCCCGGCATGGTCGGCAGTCTTCCGTCGCGGCGCGACTGACCGGATCATGCCACCCGAGTCACCTCTGCGACCGACGGCTCGGCGCGATGCCCATCGAGCCGCACATCCGTCGATGCGACGGCAGCGAGGGTCGCCGACCCAAGGGCGAGGGCGATGCTCCCGAGCAACAGTCCGCCACAAATGTCGGTGAGCCAGTGCACGCCCAGGTAGAGCCGGGTCAGGGCCACCGCTGTCGTCACCGTCACCACGCCGAACGCCAACGCCCATCGCACCGTGTGCCGTCGGTGCCGTCCCATGACGATTGCGACGATCCCCAGCAGCGTCAACGTGCCCGTGACGTGTCCCGACGGGAACGACGGATCCACCTCCAGGATGAGCTGCACGGCCCGCGGGGGGCGGTGGGCCCCGACGACCGCCTTGCTGAGCGTGCTGATCCCGTAGGCGCCTGCCAGCGTGCCGACGACGACCAGTCCTGGAATAGGCGATCGCAGACGCCACCACAGCAGCACGGCCGCCAGCGCCGCCGTCAGCGCCATCGCCACGGGACTTCCGGCGTTGGTGACCGTGACGGCAACGGTCGTCACCCAGCCGTGTCGGTGGTCGACCATCCAGGCGAGCACGGCATGGTCCGCGACGGTGCCGTGGACGGCGTCATGGGCGATCACGGCGAGCGCCAAGAAGGCCATGGCCAACGGCACGAGACTGAGCATTGCGAAATTGGTTGGCCTACCTCGTCGTCGATTCACGTGCATGGAGACAGCGTCGGCTCAGCCCGCTGAGACCACGCTGAGGACGGTCGCCTCTCGGATTCTCAGCGGGCCCTCAGCGGAACGTCCGTAGTTTCCGTCCCCATGAACGAGACGACCAACGTGGCGGCAGTCCACTCCCCACGCTCGATGCTGAGCAAGGTCCCGGAGATCACCGTGTGGTTTTGGGTGATCAAGATTCTCTGCACCACCGTGGGCGAGAGCTTCGCCGATTGGATCAACATGACGCTCGGCGTCGGGTTGGTCACCACCGCGGTCGTCTTCACCGCGGTGTTGGGCGCCGTACTGGCCTGGCAGCTCACCCTGGACCGCTACACACCGTTCGTCTACTGGTTGACGGTGGTGGTGCTCAGTGTGACCGGCACGCTCTACACCGACATCCTCACCGACCAATTCGGCGTTCCCCTGGCGGCCAGCAGTGCCGCCTTCGCCGCCGCCTTGGCGGTGGTCTTCGGTGTGTGGTTCGCCACGGAGCGGACACTGTCCATCCACAGCATCACCACGCTGCCGCGTGAATCGTTCTACTGGCTGGCCATTCTGGCCACCTTCGCCCTCGGCACCGCGGTCGGAGACTGGACCCTCGAGATCACCGGATGGGGCCCCGGCATCGCGGTGCTGCTGCCCGCCGGCTTGATCGTCGCGATCGTCGCGGGATGGAAGCTCGGCGCCAACGCGGTGCTGTCTTTTTGGCTCGCCTACATCCTGACCCGCCCGCTCGGAGCCAACATGGGCGACTGGCTGGGCTTCCCGACGGACCAGCAAGGCCTCGGCCTCGGCGTCGCCGTCACCAGCGTCATCTTCCTCACCGCCATCCTGGCCACGGTCGTGTACCTCACCGTGACCAAGGCCGACGTGCTCGAACCCGATGCGCCCCGCGCCGCCAACCCGGGCCGCGAAAAGGTCATGCTCGGCTACTTCGCCGCCGTCGCCGCCGCCGCGATCGGGTTGCTCATTTGGGCCAACGCCAAGCCGCACGGCGCACCTCCAGGGGCCGAGGCGCCGGCCGCGATCACCGCCATTGCCCCCGGCCAAGCCGTCGCGAAGTTCCCCGCTGCCGACGTCGCGAACTTCCGTACCCTCACCCAGGACATGCTGATCAAGGTCAAGACCGGCGACCAGGCGGGGGCGACTGCCAGTGCCAAGAAACTCGAAACCGATTGGGATGCAGGACAACCAAGGCTCGAGGCGATGGACGGCACCACCTGGACCGCCATCGACGGTCGCATCGACGCCGTGCTCACCTCCGTCAGGGAGGTGAATCCCGATCCGTCCACCGAGACGCAAGCGCTCGGCGACCTGCTGACCGCGCTCGAGTAGCGGCCGAACTCCCGTCAAGCTCGGGCGATGGTGTCACACGGTCGGCCACGGGACACCACGATGTCGGCTCGTGTTCATCTGCGCGAGGTAGACCGGGATCGTGCTGACGATGACTGCGGATGGGACACGATGACCGAACCAGGCCGGCGTGAGGATCCGTCATCGCGACGCGGGATCGACCTCGCCATCGGCATCTTGATGGGACTGCGCGGGTGCTCGGAGCGCGACGCGTTCGACGACCTCGTCAAGGCCGTCCACGACACCGGCATCGGTCCCGCCGCTTTGGCGAAGGCCCTCGCGCACCTGGTCGGGGGGAAGGGTGACGGAGTTCCCCACCAGACCGAGGCGGCCGTCCTCTGGGGTCATCTTCTGGCGGCTCGCGTGGCGTCCGTCGTCGTCGCCGAATGACGCATACAGCGCTGCTCTCCGACGACGCGCCGACCGAGGATGCGCGCGCGGTCTTCGATCATGCCTTGCTGTCCGCCCTCACCGAAGGGCGCCTTCCCGGCCCCAGCGGCGCGTTGGGCGTGAACACCCTGGCCGCGATCGAGGCGGTTGCCCGCGACCATCCCGAGGCCGCGGCCGAGCTGATCAACGATGCCTACGACGCGTTTCAACGTGAATTCGGCGTGGTGGGCTAACGGGCCTTGAGCCCGGTGGCCAGAGTGTCAGATGGGCGGCCGCCGCCGAGGTCCAAGCCTGCGCCGACGATCGCTCCCCAGCTACGCGTTTGCCAGCTCGGCGCGCACTCGGCGTTCGACCAGCAGCGGCACGAAATCCCGAATCTTGCTGTCCTCGAAGCGGGCGTGGGCGCTCCGCATGGCGGACTGAATGCGATCAGCCGGGATGTCTGCAAAAGCGCAGCTCAACCGGTCTTCCAGTTGGGTCAGCGCTACCTGTTCACTCATGTTGGCCACGCCCGGGATTGTCCGCTGGCAGACTCGTGGCGTCAACCGACCGTTCACGCGGAGGTCACCAAATCGCAGGTCGGCGAGCAATCATTAGAGTTCGATGAGACGATACCCACATGTCCGATGACGCGGAGGCCCTCCAGGCGCAAGCACTGTTGAAGGAATTGCACGTGCAGGTCGAGAAGGTGTGCCGCAAGCTGGAGATCGTGGAGCGACGAAACCAGCGCAGATCCGCTCGCGGGATCGCACACGTTCACCGTCAGCAGTCCGAATTGCGTCGAGAGCTGCGCGAGGCGCAGCGACTCGTAGACGGTCTGCACCGCCGATACCCGGAGACGCGCGAAGACGGGCAACGGCAGGAGTCCACGGCACGAACGTGAGTGAGCCGGGTGACGGTCAACGCCCAGGCTCACACCAGGTCGAGCCGAGGCCGTCGCGAAGGTCTCGCAGCCGACGGCAACCTCCACATCAAAGGCGCTGCGTCACTGCCTCGTTGGGAGAATGCCGCCCTCAGGTGGCGCCGAGCGCAGTCAACATCCCGCCGGCCGCACGCGGCCACGTGAACTGTTCCGCGCGGTCGCGCGCGCCGCGTCGACGTTGAACTTCGGGACGGCCCATGATCGTCGCGACGGCGGCAGCGACAGCCACCGGGTCGTTGTCGGCGGTCAACCCACTCTCGGTGGTCAGGATCTCACGCAGCGCGGACGTGCGGGACACCACCGCGGGCGTCCCGCACGCCAACGCCTCCAGGGCGGCCAACCCAAAGGTTTCGTGCGGGCCAGGGGCGAGCGCCACGTCCGCCGAGGCGAGAATGGTTGCCACAGTGGCGCGATCACCGATGAACCCGGTGAAGTCGACCGGCAGGCGCGCCGCCTGCCGCTGCAGCCGGGCCCGCAGCGGGCCGTCCCCCACGATCACCAACCGGACGTCGCGACCGGCGTCACGCAACTCCGCGACCGCGGCGATGCTGCGTTCGGGGGACTTCTCGACCGACAGGCGACCGCAATGGACCAGCAGGGTCTGACCGGGATGAGCCCACCGCCGCCGCATCGCCGCCGACCGACGACCGGGGTGGAACATGTCGAGGTCGACGCCAAGGGGCACTGTGATCACGTTGTCGACGCCGATCCGGTCGAACTCGCTGCGCGCGAACGACGTCGTGCACACCACCGCGTCGTACCGGGATGCCGTACGGCGGTTGGCGACGTCGGCGATCGCCCGGGCCACCGGACGTGGAAGGACCTGCCCGATCAGGCGGTCGAGGCGCTCGTGGGAGATCATCACCGTCGCAACACCATGGGACCTCCCCCATGCACCCAGCGACCGCAACGTCAACCGGTCCGAGACTTCCAACGCGTCAGGCCGGAGCTCGTGGAGGAGCGCGACGACCGGCTTCGGCCGGGCCGCCCGGTAGCCGCCCGTCAGCGGGATCGCCGGGGCGGGGATCGTCATACGCACGACACCGGATTCGAGGCGCCGACGCGTGGCCGTCGGCCCAGGAACGATCAGGAACACTTCGTGCCCTGCCGCGCAGTATTCGGCGCCCAACCTGTCCACTGCCGTGCGCAACCCACCGGAACGCGGGCCGTAGAAGTTGGCGACCTGGACGACCCGCATCTCGGCAATCAGAACCGCCCGCAGTGTGCGATCGAGGAAGCTTGGTGACCCGGCATCTGAACAACCGGTGAACACCGCGGCGTCGGATTGACCTCGAGTTCTCCGAAGCGCCACAGCAGCAGCCGGACGACCCGTTGCTGACGGCGCTCACGGGACGCGACGATCGCGAATCCGTTCACGAGTGGCATGAAGACGGCACCCGGAGAGCGAGCGACGACCTTAGGGCCTGCATGCGGTGAGGCATGCACCGCGACTTTGCGGTCGTCAAGGCCGCCAGGCCGTTTCAGTCCTTCGTGACGAGTGTTCGGCAGTATGCGGCCTTGGCTCGGGTTGGCTCGCAACAAGCAATCACCTCCGCGAGTCCCGTCACGAGAGCGTCAGTTCCAGATGGTCGAGGCGACGCACCAGCAGGCTGGGCAACCAGCGCCCCGCCTCGGCGACCTCGACGAGGGTGGTGCGCTCGAGCAGGTGGCGGAGCACGACGGTGGCTTCCAGCCGGGCGAGGGCCGCACCCACGCAGAAGTGTGCGCCCTTGCCGAAGGTCAAGTGCCCCTTGCCGTCGGGCCGGTCGAGCCGGAACTGGCCGGGGTCGTCGAAGTGGGAAGGATCGCGATTGGCGGCACCCCACATCAGGAGCAGACGCGACCCAGCACGTAGCGCAACCCCGCCCAGTTCGGTGTCGTGGAGGACGTGTCGGTAGTGCCCTCGAAACGGCGGCTCGAACCGCAACACTTCTTCCAGGAACGCACCGAGCAGTTCCGGCTGCTCTCGGACCTGCCGTTGGATTGCAGGGTGGGTCGCCAGAATCCATGCTGCCGAGCCGATCAGCGACGCGGTGGACTCACCCCCGGCGCTGAACAAGGTGATCATCATCATGTGCGCAGCGGACTCGCTGAGTTCACCGGTGGCGCACGCGGCGGCGAGGTCGCCCAGCAGATTGTCCTGAGGGCTGGACGTGGCGTGGTGGAACTGCTCGGTGATGTAGCCGCTGAGTTCCACGACCGCTACACCGGCAGCATCGATCTGCTCTTGGCTGACGAGCCCCTCGACGAATTGTGTTGCGCCGTATCCCCACCGGATGAGCTCGTCGACGTCCTGATCGGGCACGCCGATGATCCGGCCGACGATCGTCATGGGCAGGCGGTTCGCCATCGCCGCCATCCATTCGACGTGGCCACTGTGCACGCCGCTCTCCCAGATGTGGGTGGACGTCTCGGCGATGAACGGCTCGATGGCACGGATGCGCTTGGCCGCCAACTGCGGGATCAGCGCCTTGCGGTGCACGGCATGATCGGGGTCATCGGCAGTGGCAAGGACCTGCGTCGGGCCACCGAGTTCACCGATGGGGAACATGCCCACCGCACCATCGGCGTCACGCATCATGGTCGCGGTCAGGTTCGAGGAGAAGTCCTCACACCGTGTCACCGCTTCGGTGACGGTGTCCCATCCGGTCACGGCGTAGAAGTCGGTGCCACCGATCCGGTGGACCGGACCTTCTGCGTGCATCCGCTCGTACAGCGGGTAGGGGTCTTGGATGTACTGGTCATCGAAGAGTGCGATGCCCAGAGCACCGTCCCGGCGGGTCATCGCTCCACGCTGAGGGTCTCCGCCGGTGGGGTCAACCACCCGCGACGAAGTTGACACAGCCGGTCGCCGTCCCGAAGCGCGGCTGTCTCAGCGGCCACCGCCGAACAGCACGAACGGTGAGATGTTCATTGTGTTTTGTCTCAAGCCTGAGAAGATGACCTCGGGGCGATGCAAGGAGTGCGACGGGTGGTTCGTGAAGACTGGGTCGTCGGAGGCGATCGCCGCGCTGCTGCTGCCGAACGCATCTACGCCGCTGCGGTCGATCTGATACTGCGCGACGGACTGGACGCCCTCGACGTCGATTCGCTCGCCGAGCGAGTGCACTGTTCCAGAGCCACCGTCTACCGCTACGCCGGGGGCAAGGGCCGAATACGGGACGCCGCGCTCGTTCGCATCGCCTCGAGCATCACCGATACCGTTCGCCGCGAAGTCGACGGCCTCAGCGGCCCCGAGCGAGTCGTGCGGGCCATCTCCGTTGCCCTGCAACAGATCAGGTCCGATCCGATACGGCGTCTGACGATGAGTTCGAGCACGGCACCCGAACTGAGCGACCTACACTCCTCGCCAGTCCTGAGCGCCCTGGCCGCCGAACTCACCGGAATCACCGATGACGACCCGATAGCAGCGTTGTGGATCGTCCACGTCGTGTTGTCTCTGGCGTACCTGCCCCTCGGCAACGACCACATCGAGGCCGAAGTCTTGCGACGATTCATCGTCCCGGCATTCGACCGGTGACCCGGACCAGTCGATCAGCCGGCGAGCGCTCAAGCTGGCCGCCAATCGGTCTTATGAAGGATCAGCTGGTGTGGCCTCAGCCCTTCAAGACGTCACGTTCTACACCGGCATGCTGCCGGATCGGCCGCCGACGCTGCGGTTCGTCAGGTTGGCGCGGTGAGAGCTCCTCGGTGAGTCAACAGAACGCTGCGCATCACGTGGCGCGTGGGATCCGGGTGGTGAACTGGTTGAGCTAAACGATTACAGGAGAAGGAGCTAATTCGGTTGCGACGCAGTGGAAATCGTCACTGCGAGCATACGGCGCAGCCATGTCTGCGGGGCGGCCACGTTGCGACCGTCGCGTCGAGCGTTTGCAAGTAGGTTTCGGCATCGACCGGGATCGCGGTGGTCTCGACGAACTCCTCGAACGCAACGTCCGCCCTTGGCACCTAGATAGCTCGCTGCGGAATCACTTCGCTCATCATCACCGACGGCCACCTCATCAAGGTGTGGGCCACATGTTCGTGGCATGCATCGATGTAGTCGCGCGCCTTGGCAGACAGACCGTCACCGTCACGCTGGCGAAGGACCTCTGACCAGTCGCCGACCTTCCACAACTTCTTCGGTGTCTTGAGATCGGAATCGGTGATGAGCGTGAATATCCGCAACATCTCACCGGAGAGCTTCGCGTACGCGGCGCTCAGATAGGCATTGCCCGCAGCGTCAGCCAGTCTGTCGAACAAATCCGCACCGGCCTCGACGAAGCGCTGCATTTCGACGCCATCGACCTTGGCGGGTTCAGCCCGCTCCATCTCCTCGAAGTCAGCGATGATTTTCTCCAGCTGATCGTCGCTGGCGGCCACGATGCCCCGCTTGACGATTTCCGGGCCGAGGATGCTCCAGAACGCGAACAGGTCGTCGACGGCTTTGAGGGTCAACGGAGCCACTTGATAGCCCTTGCGCGGAATAGTGCGCACCAGGCCGTCATGGTCCAGACGCGTCAACGCGTCCCGGATCGGAGCCACCCCGAACCCAAACTCTTTGGCGAGGGACCGCTCGGTGATCCGTTGGCCTGGCTGGAGCCGACAGGCAATGATGTCGTCACGCAATCGTCGGTACGCCGCCTCTGCCAACGGCATGGAATGTCCAGCGACCACGGTGACACTGTACTGCTGCCTCTGTGCAATATCACTGATTGACGACTCGAAGCCGGTGGCGCGGCTGTTCAAGGGCGGCGCTGGCGGCATCGGAGGCGTGGTCCACCGATCGGATCGAGCCGTGATCATCATCAGCGCAGCTGCTTGAACTGCGAGGCGTGCACCGTCGGCCTCTCTCGACTCGGCGGTCAGGCTTGGCGCTGTCTACATCTCGCTGCGGCGCTTGCCTTCATCCCTCGACAAGCGACACCACTGCGCTCACGACGGCGTCGATGCCAGCCAAAGGCCGGAGCTACGCCCGGGGTTGAAATGTCATCTTGACTTTTGTGAAATGTCACTGCTACTACTTGGACTGCCGGAGACGCAGATCACAACGCCGACCAGAGGAAGCGCCATGGTTCACAACTGGATGTTCTATTACTTCTCCCAGCCAGATCTCCAAGCCGACCACACGAGAGCGGAGAGCACCCAAGCGGTATACGACCGCTACCTCGACCTCTGCGTTCGCGACGAACGGCTGGGCTTTGAGGGTGTCTTCTTCAGCGAACACCATTTCAGTCCACTCAATCTCTCGCCCTCGCCCAATCTCATGGTGGCCGCCGCCGCGCAGCTGACGAAGACGCTCCGACTCGGCGTCATGGGCAACGTGCTCCCCTTGCACGATCCGCGTCGACTTGCCGAAGAGTGCGGCATGCTGGACTACATCACCCGAGGTCGCCTCGAGATCGGCTTGGGGCCTGGCGTTGGCGGGGAGCCCGTGAAAGCCGGTCTGGATCCCGAAGAGATCCGGCCCCGGTATGCCAGCGGCGCCGAGGTGATCGGAAAATATCTCAGGAATCACCGCGTCACCCACGACGATGACTTCACCAAGCTCGACGACGTTCCGATCATTCCCGCGATGCGACAGAGCGCACCATCGGTGTGGGTGACCGCGATGTCAGAGTCGTCAGCGGCCTGGGCCGCCACGAGCGGATTCAAAGTATGCACCGCATGGCTGCCCACCGACCAGGTGGCCGACCTGTGTCGGACCTACCACGTGGCGGCCGACGAGGCTGGAGTAGGCACGCAGGCAGCGGGTTTCGGAATACGCCGCCGGGTGTTCGTCGCACCCACCGACACCGAAGCACTCGAACTCGCCGAGGCGGCGTTCGACCCCGTCGCGCTAGCGATCCAAGGCGGCGCTTCCGGCCCCGCGCAGGCAACCGCATTGGAGGCCTCCGATTCACACGTGATGAAAATGTTCATGAACCCGGACGACATCATCATCGGTTCCCCCGAGACGGTGACGGAACGGCTGGTCGAGCAGGTCCGCACGATCGGCGCCGACCACGTCATGTACTTTTCGGATTTCAAGATGTTCGACCCTGCCGACCTCGTGCGATGCCATGAGCTCATCGGCGAACGGGTGGCACCCGTGCTGCGGTCGACCACAGTCGACGCCCCCACCACCGCGACCGTTGGATGAGCGCCGTCGAGGAGCACACCTACGCCCACCGTGACACCGGAGCGCTGAAACTGCGCATCTTCACACCCACCGGCGAAACCGATCGTCAGATCGCCGTCTTGCACCTTCACGGAGGCGGATGGCGCGCGGGTGCTCCGGCCATGCTCGAGCCCCGGTCGAGGGTGCTGTCCGCGCTCGGATACACGGTCATTCAGGTGCAGTACCGGCTGCTCAGCGACACCGTGGCATGGCCCGCACCGGTCACCGACCTTCGCTCGGCGATGCGTTGGGTTGCCGGGCACGCCGACGAACTCGACGTGCGCTCCGATGCCATTGTGTTGTGGGGCCACAGCGCCGGTGCACACATCTGTTTGATGACGGCGTGCAGTCTGGCCGATGAAAAACTGGACCACCCCGACGACGATTCATCCCTTCCGGTAGCGGTCGCGGCCGTTATCGACTGCTACGGGCCGACTAGCTTCCATTCCGGTGCAACCCCACTGCTCGCCGTGGGGCCTGACGGACCCGACTTGACCGCGATCGCGGCCAACCAGCGCAGCGACGGGGCATTGCCGGGCATCGACCTGCTCGCACATCCATGCAACGAGGACCAGGCCGACGCCATCAGTCCCCTGAAACAGGTCAGTGCCGACTTCCCTCCAACAATGATCGTGCACGGCACCAGTGACACCCTGATCCGGCCGGAGAACTCGCAACGTTTGACCAGTGCCCTCAACAAGCTTGGCGTGGTGTGCGAACTGGTGACTTTCGCCGAATGCAGTCACGAGTTCGACGCCGCACCAAGCTACGCCGCCGTCGTCGGCGCCCACCTCGACGTCTTTCTTCGGCAGGTTCTCGGCGATCCTGCACTCGTCGAGGAAATACACGAGTACTCGATGTTCCGTGCTCCGGCCCCGCAGTGACCGGCTGTTCGAAGGTTCACCGGTGCCCGCCTGGGTGCTTGCTTCGATTACCACAGAAGAGGGCTGAGCCTCGGTCATTACGGCCGAGGGCTCCGCGCGAATCGGGCCATTGCCGTTGGCGCCACAAACCAATGATGCTCACCAGCAATCGCCATTTCTCTGAATGCAGCGGGTTCGCTGGACAAACGCGGGCGACCACCTCGCCGTGCATGGTGCTCGCCACGACGCAACTCGTTGAAGGGAACTGCTTCATGGCAACGGCGTCCGTCTCCGTACCACAGCTGGTCGGGCAATTACCGTGACGTCGACGCAACCCCACCGGCAAAACCCTGCACCACAACGCCGGCGACCGTGCGCGCCGCGCATGATCGACCTGCAGTGGAGGAGTTCGCTGTCCGGCAATCGTTGGCGCCGTTCTCTTCAGAGGATGTCGTGGATCTGCGCGACACGGTAAAGCGGTGGGCATCAGGTCCGGCGCACCGCCACCCGTTGCGCCCGTGGCAACGAACGCACACAGAAGCAGCCCGAGGCGCGCAAGCACCCTTGAACCAGCAACCGACGCGTCACTGCGAATCGCGCGGCCGCGTCCCAAACTAGGGTGCGTCTCAGATCTCAAATAGCCTTAACCGCAGAGGAGTTCAATATGTCCGATCGGCCGGAGTTCAACCTGTATGCGCTGCCAGAGGAGCATCTGCAGCTGCGCGATGCCGTCCGCGCACTAGCCGAAAGAGATATCGAACCCTATGCCGCACAGGTCGACGAAGAGTCACGCTTCCCCGCCGAAGCTCAACGCGCCCTTGCCGCTTCGGGCTTCAGTGCCCTCCACATTCCCGAGGCCTACGGTGGAGAAGGCGCCGACGCAGTGGCGACTTGCATCGTCATCGAAGAGATCGCCCGGGTGTGCGCGTCGTCATCGCTGATTACCGCCGTCAACAAGCTGGGCACTATGGGTTTGATCCTTGACGGGGACGAAGACCTCAAGAAAACGGTACTGCCCGACATAGCCCGCGGCGCGCTCGCCTCGTATGCGCTCTCCGAGCGCGAAGCGGGTTCGGATGCGGCAGCCATGCGAACACGAGCTCGCTTGGATGGAGACCATTGGGTTCTCAACGGGGCCAAGGCCTGGATCACCAACGGCGGTCAGTCGACCTGGTACACCGTGATGGCCGTCACCGACGCCGCAGCGGGACCGAAGGGGATCTCGGCGTTCATGGTCCATACCGATGATCCGGGCTTCACCATCGGCTCTTTGGAGCGCAAGCTCGGGATTAAAGGTTCCCCCACCGCAGAACTCCATTTCGACGACTGCACCATTCCTGCGGGCCGCATCATCGGCCAACCGGGCGCGGGGTTCAAGACTGCGTTGCACACCTTGGATCACACCCGGGCCACCATCGGCGCGCAAGCCGTCGGCATCGCGCAAGGCGCCCTCGACATGACGATCGAATACGTCAAGGACCGTCGACAATTCGGTTCGGCGATCAGCACCTTTCAAGGAGTGCAGTTCATGATCGCCGACATGGCCATGAAGGTCGAGGCAGCGCGCGCAATGGTGTATACCGCCGCTGCGCGAGCCGAGCGCGGAGAGAGCGACCTCGCCTTCATCTCGGCGGCGGCGAAGTGCTTCGCCTCCGACACGGCGATGCAGGTCACCACAGATGCTGTGCAGTTGTTCGGCGGCGCCGGATACACACGCGATTTCCCCGTCGAACGAATGATGCGCGACGCCAAGATCACCCAGATCTATGAGGGCACCAACCAAATTCAGCGGATAGTGATGGCCCGCGCGTTGCTGCAATGACGGCCGTCCCGAGCTGTATGAAGACGGGGCTGCGCCAAAGCCCCGGGCCGACAGCGGCAACCGACTCCTGCGGTGCAACACCACGGTTGGACCCAAACCAGGTTACCGATCTGCGGGTTAGTCGTATCAATGGCATTGACCGGGGCCGATATTCGCCGACCGGAATCGCCACACCGGAATAACGGTATTGCGCGGTCGCGCGCTTTCCACCTTGCGGCCACTCCCTTGCACGGAGAGCAGCCGCAGACCTCTCCAAGCCGCGTCCCGTCACCAGCTAAACGTCTGTTCCGGTGACGCGCACGTCGAGCAGCGCTGGGGGTCATAAGCATGGCTCCGTCGGCTGGCCACCGTCATCTCGACGCCGGGGTCGTCTCCTTGAGTTGGTCGGAATCATTTACATCGGTCCAGTCGGCTGCATGGCCCCCGCTAGCCTCTAAGCAGGGAGTCCGACGTGACATCCCGGTGGCCCGCGGTCACCGGATCAAGCAGCCTCTCACGGACTGCGCGGCGCCTCCCGGATTCGCCACCCGGGCCTACCAGCCGGACAGATCGGTGTCGACTACGTACCCGCTCGGCGCGACGAGTCCGGCCGTCGACGAATCCACCACAAATCGCCGCATTGGTTGCCCAATCGACCACCGGCACGGTCGCCCACCCCGCAGCCTGTTTCAACGCGCGGGAGCATCGTTCCGCCCCAAAAGCACTGTCCCGGTCGCACTTCGGCGACGACGTGACACCCGACGGCGCCAACCCTTCCCGCTCGGAAATGACTGACTACTATTCATTGACATGAAGTCAACGAAACTTTAGGCTGTGAGGCAGCACACGCCCAGGGTCCATCCGGTGACCCACGCCATCGGTGATCACGCTCACCGCCCCTACCTGCGCGTGCGTGGCAAGGAGGCCGACATGACCGTCACAGCGCACAAGAAGCTGGCACATTTCGTACTACAGACCTCGCAGCTGCCCGCGCTGCGTGACTGGTATCTACAGGTGCTCGATGCGCACATCGTCTACGAAAACCAGGCCCTGGCGTTCCTCGCCTTCGACGACGAGCATCACCGACTGGCGATCGCGCAGATGCCAGGCCTGACTCCCCGAACCCCGACCACGGTGGGGCTTTCGCACACGGCATTCACGTTCGACGACCTCGAGCAGTTGCTCGAGAAGTACGAGCGGCTTAGTGCGGCCGGCATCGAACCTCACCTTCCGGTCCAGCACGGTGTGACGACTTCCATGTACTACCGCGACCCGGACGGCAATCTCGTGGAGCTGCAGATCGACAATTTCGCCACCCCCGACGAAGCAACCGCCTACATGCACGGCGCCGAATACGACGCCGATCCCGCTGGCCCATCTTTTGAACCCGACATCATGCTCAGCGCATTGCGCTCGGGTACACCGGCATCCATCCTCACGACCCGCGAATGGGCAAGTGGATGCGATCAGCGCAACGTGATGGAACTGATGCTGACCTGAGATCCGCCGGACGAACCGTCGGACCCGCACGAGGAGGAACACTGACTACCCACCACCGGGCCTGCATCGGCCACGCCGGGGATGCTCGGCCAGTCCGGCGACATCGCGCTCACCTGCGGCCATCGCTGATGGCCGACGAGTTGGCGGGCGACGGATCGTTTTACGGCCAGGAGCGTGACATATGACCGACGAGATGATCGAAACGCCGGTCAGTGCAGATGATTTGGTGCCGGCCGCTGATGACCAGATCTTGCTGCGACGTACATTCGGCTGCTTCCCCAAAGGAGTGGTCGCCGTCTGCGCGCACATCGACGACCGACCCGTCGGACTGACCATGAGCTCCTTCACCTCCGTGTCTCTGGAGCCACCGCTCGTCTCGATTTGCGTGATGCGCAGTTCGCGCCGCTGGACACTTCTACGCAGCGCCCACCGGCTGGGATTGAGTGTTCTGGCTCGCGAACACGAACAGCTGTGCCGGCGCTTGGCCTCCGCGGACTCCGAGGTCTTCGATGGGGAGTACGTGACGCCCGAGGGCGCAGTGCTACTACCCGGCGCCACGGCGTGGCTCGACTGCAGCCTGCATGCCGAAGTGGATGCCGGTGATCACACCATCGCGGTCCTTCAAGTCCACCGGCTCCGCGCGCGCCCGGTGCACACCCCGTTGGTGTATCACGCCTCGAAATTTCACCACCTTGCAACGACATAAAGGTCACCCCCTACGACTGCGAGGAGTACCCGTGCGCATTGCGAATCTGGACGGCCGCTTGGTAATCGTGACGAACGCCGGTGCCGTCGATGTGGAGCAGGCCAGTTCGGGCCGCTTTGCCGCTGACCCCCAAAGCGTCTACCACCGCTGGGACGACTTTCGTGAGTGGGCTGAGGCCGCCGACCTGTCCGGCGCACAGCCCTTCGAGGTCGCGTTGTTGCGACCGCCGGCGCCTCGGCCAGCCCAGCTCTTCGCGGTGGGGCTGAACTATCGTGAGCACGCCGCCGAAACCGGACTTGAACTACCTCAGCACCCCATGGTGTTCACCAAGTTCATCAGCTGCCTCACTGGCGCCTATAGCCCTGTCGCGATCCCCGAAGCCGGTAACACCGACTGGGAAATCGAACTGGTGGTGGTGATCGGCCGGCATACTCGCCGGGTCAGCGCCGAGCGCGGCTGGGACTACGTCGCCGGTCTCAGTGTGGGGCAGGACCTTTCCGAACGCATCACCCAGATCCGCGACCCCGCCCCCCAACAAATGAGCTTGGGTAAGTCCTTGCCCGGCTACGGTCCCGTCGGGCCCTGGCTGGTTACTCCTGATGAACTTCCCAACCCTGATAACCTGCAGATCAGCTGCTCCGTGGATGGCGAGCAAATGCAAAAAGCCTGCACCGCGGACATGATCTTCCCCGTCGCCGAACTGATCTCGCAGCTGTCGGAGGTCCTGCCCCTGCTGCCTGGTGACGTCCTGTTCACCGGCACTCCGGCTGGCGTCGGCTACGGAATGAAACCACCCCGCTACCTTCGCCCCGGTCAGAGGCTGGTCAGCCGCATCGAGGGCATCGGCGAGCTGAGCAATCCGATTGTTGCGGAATAGAACTCATCCACCACCTCACCGGAGAGGACTGCATCATGAGCACCGACCTGGCAGCAGGACAGGACAGTGCCAAACAGGTACTACACGACATTTCGCAGCTGGCGCCCAGTATCGCCAGCCGGGCCGCTGACTCGGAGGTCCACCGGCGAGTCGCCGACGAGACCGTCGACGACCTCACGTCGGCCGGCGCATTCCGAGTGGCGGTTCCTCGACGCCACGGCGGGCTCGAAACGAGTCTGCGCGGCATGCTGGACACCTCGGCCGCCATCGCCGAAGCCGACGGTGGCGCCTCGTGGGTCGTGACGCTGTCCAACATCGTCTGCTGGTCCGTGTGCAGCATGTTCTCCCGCGACGCGATAGACGAGGTGTTCGCCGCCGGACCCGACGTCGTTCAGTGCGGCGTCGTGGCACCAACCGGTCGAGCCCATCGCGTTCCCGGTGGCTACCGTGTCTCCGGCAGATGGGCTTACGCCTCGGCAAGTCTGCATGCCAAGTGGGCAGCATGTGGCGTGGTCGTCGTCGATGACTCCGACCAACCCGTGGACCAAATGATGATGCTGTTTCCCCGCACAGATTTTCGTGTCGAGGACACCTGGTTCGTTGCGGGCATGCGGTCTTCGGGCAGCAACACCGTCGTCGTCGACGACGTCTTCGTGCCCGCGCACCGCGCGACCCACATGGGACCGGCCATGGAGGGAGGCAACGTCGCCACGCACCCGGAATCGGCGCTGTACCGATGCGCTATCGGGCCCATGCTCGTGCTGGTGGTGATGGGTCCGCAACTGGGGCTGGGCCGCGCCGCACTGCGCGTCGCCACCACGAAGGCGGCCTCGAAGGCGTTGAATTACACCACCATTGCGCGACAAGCTGATTCGGTGCCATTCCAGCTGCTAGTCGCCGAGGCGGCGGCCCAGATCGACACCGCTCACCTGCACACCTACCGCGCCGCCGACGACGTCGATCGTTACGCACGCGACGCGGTCATGCCTGACCTGCTGACCCGCGCTCGCATCCGCGCCGACTCCGCAGTCACGCTGCAGAGCATCACGGGCGCGATCAACACGCTCTTGGACGCGGCCGGGGCCTCCAGTTTCGCCGAGGTCAACCCCCTGCAGCGAATCTGGCGTGACTCCAACGTAGGTGCACGCCATGCCGTGGTCTTGCCGCAGGTGTCGATGGAGACGTACGGCAAGGCGCTGCTCGGCGCAACCGACCACATCACCGACATCATATGACACCCGCGGTGAACGGATGCTGTACCACAGCGACACTTCCAGTCCCGGACCCATCTCACATCGACGCCGCCGTAGGTCGGCGGGATGTCCGTCGCATTAGCCCGCCAATCCGCTCCCTCACGGAGGTCCGATGACATCGACCGACCAGACAGTCACCGCGCTGTGGCCGAAATATCGTGGTCCACAGGACATCCGCGACATCGAAGAGACCCCACTGCACCAAAGAGGTTTGCCGGCGACAACGTACTCGGCCTTAGTCCGCGCGGCTGTGTTGTGGCCCGACCGCACCGCAGTCACCGTGGCACCCGGGGGAGCCGACTGGGACCATGCGGTCGAACGCACCTACATCGAATTACTGGACACCGTCCATCGCTACGCCAACGTGCTGTACCGGCTCGGTGTACGGCGCAACGATGCGGTAGCCCTGATGTCCCCCAACAACATCGAACTGATCTCTGCCACGCTCGCTGCACAGTTGGCCGGCATCGCGGCACCCATCAACGGATCGCTGACCGAAGAGCAGGTCGGCCAACTACTGGGCCGGTCCGGCGCGCGCGTCTTGGTCGCCGCCGATCCGCTCGTGGCACCGGATATCTGGAATACGGCCGCCCATCTGGCCGCCGACGGCCGACTCGATGCCATCCTGCTGCTGCGACCCACTGGCCCCTCGACTGCAGAACCGACCCCGCCGACGGTGCCCGGAGTCGTCGTGGACTACCTCGACGACCTGGCCTCCAGCGAGACCGCCGACACCTTCCACGGTGCCCCTCCCGCCGGTACCGATTTGGCCGCGTTGTTCCACACCGGGGGAACCACGGGTCTGCCGAAGTTGGCGGCACACACCCATACCAATGAGGTGGTCGACGCCTGGATGCTTGCGCTGCCGCTCGGCGAACTCGACGAGAGCGACTCGACCTTCGCGGCACTCCCGCTGTTCCACGTCAATGCGATGATCGTGACAGTGCTCTCACCCCTGCTTCAGGGACGCCGCGTTGTGTGGTCAGGCCCACTGGGGTACCGCGATCCCGCACTGCTCGAACGGTTTTGGGATACCGTCGCGCGCCACCGTATTGGCGCGATGAGCGCGGTTCCGACGGTGTACGCACAACTTGCCCGCATTCCGGTCAACGTCGACATCAGCAGTTTGCGTTATCCCATCGTCGGGGCCGCACCGTTACCCGAGGCCGTACGCCAGTCCTTCTACGCCCGGACGGGGGTCGCCCTCCTCGAGGGCTACGGAATGACCGAGGCCACCTGCGCAAGCGCGCTCAACTTCCCCGCCGCTCCAAGGCCTGGATCGGTGGGACACCGGATGCCTTATCAGGGCATCCGGGTGATCGCCGACGCCGCAGAGCGGCCGTGGCGTGCCGTCCCGGCGGGTGAATCCGGTGTGCTCACCATCAGTGGCCCGACCGTGTTCGCCGGCTATGTCGTCGGCCGCAACGAGAGCGGCCCGGTGCTCGACGCGCTGGGCGGCGTCGTCGACGGATGGCTCAACACTGGTGATCTGGGCAGCATCGACGACGACGGATTCATCACGCTGCGAGGCCGCGCCAAGGATCTGATCATTCGCGGCGGACACAATATCGAACCGGGAGTGATCGAAGATGCGCTTCTGTCACACCCGAGTGTGGCCGCCGCAGCCGCCGTCGGCCGCCCCGACGCGCACGCCGGTGAGGTTCCGGTGGCTTACGTTGCGTTGGGCGATGGCGAGGACGTCGACGCTGACCAACTCCGGCAGTGGGCAGCTGAGCACGTCTCCGAACGCGCCGCAGCTCCCAGAGAGGTGACGATTCTTCCGGCTATCCCCGTCACCGCAGTGGGCAAACCGAGCAAACTGACTCTGCGCTGCGATGCCACCCGGGCAGAGCTACTCGAAGCACTACGCGACGTCGCGGATCTGGACTCGATCACCACCTCGATCGAGGACGGCACGATCGTGGCGACCATTGAGGCGAACACTGCTGCGGCAACCGAGGCAGCCCAAGCCATCGTGGCACGGTATTCGATTGAAGCGCGGGTCATCACCACGTGACCTCACTATCGAACGGCGGCGGCAAAGCGGGGTGGGGTGCTGGGTAGGATTCCCAAGGGCGGCTTGACGGGGCGCGGTGCCCTTCTAGCGCCGTGCGAGCCTGTATGCCCAGCGACCAACGACCGCCATCGACGGCAGCAATTCGTCGGATCGGGATGATTGCGGCTCTCGTCGAAGACCCGCGATCTCGATGGAGATGAGTGACCGCCATCCTCGACCCGTTGGGCAACAGCTTGCGTTCACGCCGGGTCGAGCAGTCACCGCGCCGGCGACGCCTCACCGGCACGATACTGTAGTTCGGAGTTTTCGTTGAGTTGCGATCAACCAGTTAGCCGATAGCGTCAGAGGCGCCCGGATCCGTTATCGCCGCCTGTGGGAGGGCACTCGTAGTGACTGTCGCACCGAACCGCATGACCTCACGAGCAGCACAGGCCGCCCGGACGCGCCAGCGACTGATCGATGCGGCCGTCCGGTTGTTTTCTGAGAACAACTACGACGACGTCGCGGTCGCGGCCATCGCTCGAGAAGCCGGCGTGGCGCACGGTCTGCTCTTCCATTACTTCGGGAGCAAGCGTCAGATCTACCTGGAAGCGATTCACACCGCCGCCGATGAGATCACCAGGTCATTCAGTACCCAGCCGGGCCTCTCGCCAGGGCGCCAGCTGCGAGAGGCTCTCGTCACGCACTTTCGCTACCTCGCCAGCCACCGCGGGCTGGCGCTTCGCCTCGCGCTCGCCGGGCCCGGCGCTGGGCAGTCGACCTGGGAAATCTTCGAGTCGACACGGCTGCACGCAGTGCAGTGGGTGGCAGACATCTTCGACCTACCGCCGGCCCCGCCGGCAATGCAGATGATGTGGCGCGCGACGACCGGTGCGATCGACGAGGCAGCCCTGTTCTGGCTGCGGCATGACGAGCCGTTCCCCATCGAGGCAATCGTGGAGAGCGTTGTCAACATCATGGCGGCGGCGATGCGAGCCGCCGCGCAACTCGATCCAACGCTGGACATCGAGCCAGCGGTCGCCAAGATGCTGCATCCCTAAGCTTGCCGACACCGCCACCAGGTCGCGGTAGGCGGGCCGAGATGCGGCCCCTGCCTGCGCGCGAAAGCGAGCGCTTGTCACCGTTCGTCGTGTGAACCGGGACCGCCCAAAGGACGAGTACAACACCCGATCTCGAGAAGGCGGCCGCGACGGCTATGCGCCAGCAGTGGACTCGCCAAGGCCCGGTGTGGCTGCACAGTAAACGGTGGGCGACCGGTTGCCGGGTCGACGACGGCCCGCCGGAACCCCTCGCCCGGCCCGGTCTCCCCGTGCTGGGCCATCCGCCGGATAGCAGTCAGAGATGGATCCGTTGGCGAACCAGCCAAGCCGGGGGACCTCGTGTGGCGTACGTCGTAGACGCTGAGGGTTTCAGCAACCACCACGAGCGCTCGCCCTCGTGAACTGTGAGCTGACGCGAACTCGCTCTGTTCGGGCAACCTTGCGTTGTCGATCACTGTCGCTGGCCAATCCCTGGTCTGCGGGCTTCGGCGCGATTTGTTTCGGCCACGTCATGAAACACCGCCTCGCCCGTCGCGGGCCTCGCGTCGCGCTCATCCGAAGGCCGACGCGGGATGCGGCGAGGTCGGCCGCGGCCGCGCGATCGAGAACGACCTCGACGGCGCAGTAGACATCGCCAATGCGGCCGTCGTCGGGGTGGGCGATCACCGATCCGGTCGGCCGGCAGTCAACCCGGTAGGCAGCGTCTTTCATTCTGCCGCCGGAGGACCAGCCATGGACGCCGTAATGTCAGCAAACTTCGAAGTTGATTGACTCAAAGTCATTGAAATCAGGTCAGCCAGTTGATAACGTGTGTCCTCGCACACACAACGGCCATCGCTGTGGTGCAGATCAACACTTCGAGGAGGTGGTTTCGCGTGAGCAGGACGGTCATTCGGCCACCACGAGCAGGCGATGGGAAACGGCCACGCCGTCGACACCCTGTCATCTGGGATCGGCCCTAGCCGAGCCTGGTGTGATCCCCCGTACGTGGGACACGCCTGATCACTACCCCTGTGGCGATACCAGACACCAATTTCACAGTCCGGCTTAACAATTCATCTCAAGACAATGACAGTCTAGGAACTCAACACATGGCGACCTCCTCACACGCGGCCCGGCCGCCGGCCGACGCGTTGGAGGTCACCGCCCTGGGTCTAATCGGGTCGACCGCAACGCGCCCACTGCGCGGTGTCGGCGGGTTCACGATTCTGGTGCTGCAGACGTTGATGACTTCGGTAACCCGGCGGTTTGCGTTGCGCGAATTCCTCGAACAGTTGTGGTTCCTGGCCCGCGTGTCCGCAGTGCCCGCTTTCATGCTGTCGATCCCCTACGTCGTGATGGCCGCGTTCACCTTCAACATCCTGCTCATCGAATTCGGCGGAGCCGACTTCTCGGGTACCGGTGCCGCGATCAGCGCAGTCAACCAGATCGGGCCGTTGGTGACCGTGCTCGTCGTCACCGGCGCAGGAGCATCGGCGATGTGTGCCGACTTGGGTGCTCGCACGATCCGCGAGGAAATCGACGCCCTCAAGGTGATGGGCATCGACCCGATTCAGGCGCTGATCGTCCCGCGGGTCGTTGCCGCCACCGTCACCGCGCTGCTGTTGTCGGCCGTGGTGACCCTCGTCGGCCTCATCGGCGCCTTCTTCTTCTCGGTGTTCTTCCAGCACGTCACACCCGGTGCGTTCGTGGCCAGCATGACGCTGATCACCGGAACCAGCGACGTGATCATTTCAACGGTCAAAGCAGCGTTGTTCGGGCTCACCGCCGGGCTGATCGCGTGTTACCAGGGGACCACGGTCAAGGGCGGGCCGGCTGGGGTTGGCAATGCGGTCAACGAGACCGTGGTGATGTCGTTCGTCCTGCTGTTCGTCATCAACATCATCGTCACCGCCATCGGGTTCAAGGTGACCACGTGAGCGCGAACGCCGTAGTGCGTCAGCGCTATCCGCGCGTGACGGCACGCGCGGTCAGCGTTCGGGCGTGGTGGCAGGCGCTGGGTGAGCAAACCCGCTTCTACGGTCACACGCTCTACGCCGTGCTGTTCGCGCTCGGACGCTACCGAGGCGAGATGCTGCGCCAGATCGCCGCGATGAGTATGGGGACCGGGGCATTGGCCGTCGTCGGCGGGACCGTGACCGTGGTCGCGTTCTTGACCATGTCCACCGGCGGAGTCGTTGCGGCCCAGGGCTATAACCAGTTCAGCCAGATAGGGGTTGAGGCCCTGACCGGATTCGGGTCGGCATTCCTCAACCCACGCCTGATCACCCCTACCACGGCGGCGATCGCCCTGGCAGCCACCGTCGGCGCAGGCGCCACCGCCCAGCTGGGCGCGATGCGCATCAACGAAGAGATCGACGCGCTGGAGGTCATGGGTATCCGCGCGGTGGCCTACCTGGCGTCCACCCGCGTCGCCGCCGGGGTGATCGTCGTCATCCCGCTGTATTGCGTGGCCATCGTCTTGGCGTTCCTGGCTGCCCGAGTCGGCACCACCGCCTTCTACGGCCAGTCCACCGGCGTCTACGACCACTATTTCCACACGTTCCTCGTCCCCGGTGACGTGCTGCGCTCCTTCGCCGTGACGATCGTGGTGGCCGTGGTCGTCATGCTGATTCACACCTATCACGGATTCAACGCCGCCGGCGGACCCGCCGGGGTCGGCGAGGCGGTCGGCCGCGCCACCCGCACATCGCTGGTCATCTCAGCCTTCGTCATCCTGCTGGTCACCATGGCCCTTTATGGCCAAACCGGAAACTTCAACTTCGCGGGATGACAATGCGCAACACACCCGCCGGACAACACCGGATCGCCCCAGAATGGCTGGCCGCCGGCCTCGTCGTGATCATCGTCGTCGCCGTCGTGGTCTGCATCGGGGCGTTCAACCGCAGCTTCACTCCCACCGTGCGTGTCACCGTCACTTCCGAGCGCATCGGCTTGGTGATGGAACCCAACGCGAAGGTCAAGATGCGCGGAGTCCAGGTCGGTCGGGTCGCCGCGATACAAGGCGGCTCCACCCCCGTCTCGCTCACACTCGACATCGACCCCGATCAGATTCTTCACATTCCCGCCAACGTGACGGCCCGTATCGAAGCCACCTCGCTATTCGGCGCCAAATTCGTCGATCTGGTCTACCCGGCCCAGCCAGAAGCCGCGCGGCTGCGCGCCGGAGCAATTCTGCCCACCCAAAACGTCACGGCCGAAGTCAACACGGTTTTCGAGAACCTCGTCGCCCTGATCAAGCAAATCGACCCAGCGAAACTCAACGGGATCGTCAGCGCCCTGGCCGAGGCACTGCGCGGCCAGGGTCCGCGGATCGGTGAGGCCACCACCGCCGCCAATCAGGTCGTCTCCACGCTGAACGAGCGCACCGACACGCTGCGAGCCGACTGGCAGGCAGTCACCAACGTCGCCGACGTCTACGACGCGGCCGCCCACAACATCCTCGACATCCTTGACGCCGCCGCCGCCACCAGCACCACCGTCACCAGCAACGCCACCCAACTAGACGCGTTCCTCGTCTCCGCGATCGGTCTTGGAGACAGCGGGGTGCAGCTGCTAGCGCCCAGCCGCGACAATCTGATCGCGGCCGTGCACAAGACCGAGCCCACCACCAATCTGCTCCTCACCTATAATCCGTCGCTGACCTGCATGCTGGTCGGCGCCCAGACCGCATTGGACAGCGGTCTACGCGACGCCTTTGGTGGCGCCGACGGCAAATCGGTGATCATGGACTCCGCCCTACTGCTCGGTGCCGACCCCTACCGCTACCCCCAGAATCTGCCCGTCAACGCCGCCAAAGGCGGGCCGGGCGGCAAACCGGGCTGTGGCTCCCTTCCTGATGTCGCCAAGAACTGGCCGGTCCGTCAACTCATCGCCAACACCGGGTTCGGCACCGGCCTGGACTGGAGGCCCAACCCCGGTATCGGCTTCCCCGGTTACGCCAACTACCTGCCCGTCACTCGCGCTGTGCCGGAGCCCCCCAGCATCCGCTACCCGGGCGGTCCTGCACCGGGACCCATCCCCTACCCCGGCGCCCCTCCATACGGTGCACCCCAATACGGCCCCGACGGCACCCCGCTCTACCCCGGTGTGCCACCGGCACCGGCCCCAGCCCCACCAGGGCCGCCTCCTCCTGACGGCACGCCGCCGCCCGGCGCCCCCTGACCCCCACCCGCCATACCCCTGACCCAGTCGACGCGTCGCAGAAAGGCCGCAAACCGTGCGAGGGAAGAAGCTGACTCCGCTGCTGCTGCGGCTGGCTGCATTCGTCGCGGTGTGTCTGACCGGCACATTCGCAGTGCTCGCCATCTTCTCGCAACTGCGATTCGAGGACTACGTCACCTACCGCGCCCTGTTCACCAACGGTTCTGGTCTGCGGCCCGGAAACTTCGTGCGGATCGCGGGCGTGGAGGTCGGCAAGGTCAAAGACGTCACCGTCGACGACGATGCCACCGTCGCGGTGTCGTTCACGACCGACAACTCCGTGGTCCTCACCGAGGGCACCCGCGCGGTCATCCGCTACGACGACCTGATCGGTGGGCGTTTCCTGGAGCTTCTGGACGGCGCCGGCAATCCCCGCACAGTCGCGCCCGGAGCCACCATCCCGCTGGATCGGACCGCACCGGCGCTGGATCTCGACTCCCTCATCGGCGGATTTCGGCCCCTCTTCCGCGCCCTCGACCCCGACCAGGTGAACGCGCTGAGCGGACAGTTGATCGCCGCGCTGCAAGGCCAAGGACCCACTGTCGGATCGGTCCTGACCCAAACCGCAGCCCTGACCACGACACTGGCCGATCGTGACCAACTCATAGGACAGGTGATCACCAACCTGAACGTCGTGCTGGGGTCACTGGCCGACCACAGCCACGAATTCGACCAGGCCGTCGACTCACTGGCCGAACTGACCGGCGCCCTCGCCGACCGCGATCAAGACCTGGTCAACGGTTTGGCCTACAGCGATGCCGCGGCCAGTTCACTGGCCGACCTCCTCACGAAGGCCCGCCCGCCGTTGCAGCAGGCATTGCCCCAGGCCGACCGCACCGCCACCAACGTGCTCGCCGACCACGACTACTTCGACAACCTGCTGGCCACCCTGCCCGATGCCTACCGCATCCTGGGCCGACAGGCCCTCGGCGGCGACTACTTCAGCTTCTACCTCTGCGATCTGGTCCTCAAAGTCAACGGCAAGGGCGGTCAACCCGTATACATCAAGGTCGCCGGCCAGTCCTCAGGCAGGTGCACCCCCCGATGAAATCACTGCAGGAACGCAACGTTGCCGTCATCGGCGCGCTCGGCGTCGCCGCCGTCGCCGCCATCACCGTCGGCGCCTACAACTTCAACAATCTGCCCGGAATCTCCTCGACCACCAAATACTCGGCCATCTTCGAAGAAGCCGGCGGGCTGACCGCCGATGCCCCCGTCGAGGTGTCAGGGGTCCGCGCCGGCCGGGTGCAGAGCATCGACCTAACACCCGAAGGCGTGCTCGTCACCTTCGACATCGACGAGGACATCCACCTCGGCGACCGCACCGAGGCAGCCATCAAGACCATCAGCCTGCTGGGCAACAAGATCCTCGAAGTCGCCCCGCGTGGCGAGAACACCCTGACCAACACCATTTCGCTGGACCGCACCACCTCGCCATACCAGCTACCCGACGCGGTCGGCGACCTGACCGCCACGATCAGCGGCCTTCAAACGACTCAGCTCTCTGATTCACTGCGCACCCTCAGCCAGACGCTGCAGGACACCCCACCCCAGTTGCGGGCCGCCGTCGGCGGGGTCACCCGCTTCTCCGAAGCCATCAACAAACGTGACGCCGAGCTACGCTCGCTGCTGCAAAACGCCGGCCGCGCCACCACCGTCCTGGGTCGACGCACCACCCAGATCGTCGACCTGGTGCGCGACACCAACACCGTGCTGGCTGCCCTGCAAACCCAGCGTGACGCCGTGGACCAGATTTCAGCCCACCTCACCGCGCTCACCGACCAGCTCCGCGGCTTCGTCGCCGACAATCGCGGCACCCTGAAACCCACCCTCGACAAGCTCAACGGTGTCGTCGCCACACTAGACAACCGCAAGATCGAACTGCAGAAGTCGATCAAAGGGTTCGGCGACTACGCCATGGGATTGGGCGAGGCCCTCAGCTCAGGCCCGTTCTTCAAGGCCTACCTGGCCAATCTGTTGCCCGGCCAGTTCCTTCAGCCCTTCGTCGACGCCGCGTTCTCCGACCTGGGGCTAGATCCCAACGTGCTGCTTCCCTCGCAACGCACCGATCCCCAGGTCGGCCAACCCGGCACCCCGGCGCTGCCGGTGCCCTACCCGCGAACCGGACAGGGTGGCGAACCGCGCCGCACCCTCCCCGACGCCATCACCGGCAACCCCGGCGATCCGGGCTGCGGGCCACCGGACAATCCACAGCCCGGACCCACGGGCTGCTACCCCTTCCGCGAACCACCGCCCGCGCCGCCGCCGGGTGGACCGCCACCGGGGCCCCCGGCACCGTCAGCACCAGGTCCGTCTCTGGTACCTCCCGTCGGGCCCGTCGACGATCCGCTGACACCGCCGGGAGCCGGCCGATGAGCACCTTCCGCGCACGGCGCACGGTGCGCGCCGTCATGGCCATTGTTCTGGTCGCCGTCATCGCCGGGGCGTCGTTGCTTTTGGTGCGCCACATCAACGCCCAGCAGCGCAACTACGTGTCGGCTTACTTCGACAACAGCAACGGCGTCTTCGCCGGAGACGACGTCCGCATTCGTGGCGTCAACGTGGGGAGCATCGACTCCATCGAACCCCAGGGCACGCGAGTCAAGATCAACTTCTGGTTCGACGCCCGCCACCCGGTGCCCGCCGACGCCAAAGCTGTCATCCTCTCGCCCACCCTGGTCACCTCACGCGCCATTCAGCTCACCCCGCCCTACCACGGCGGGGCCACGATGCGAACGGGTGCCGCCATCCCCCAAGACCGCACCGCAGTGCCCGTCGAATTCGATGACTTCCGGGTTCAACTGGAAAAGCTCACCGCTGCCCTGCAGCCCACCGAACCGGGAAACGTCAGCACGTTGGGTGCGCTCGTCAACACCACCGCCGACAACCTTCGGGGGCAAGGACCGGCGATCCGCGAGTCCATCATCCAACTCTCCCAAGCACTTTCAGCGCTCGGCGACAACAGCGTCGACCTGTTCGCCAGCGTCAAGAGCCTTGCCGCGCTGGTTTCCGCGCTGCAGGGCAGTACCGACATCATCCGAGCCCTCAACGCCAACTTGGCCTCCGTCAGCGCCGAGCTGTCCAACTCTCCCGACGAAGTCGGACAAGCGGTGCAGGCGCTCAGTGACACCGCCCGCGAGGTGAGCTCCTTCGTGGCCGACAACCGCGAATCCCTCGGAATCACCTCCGACAAGCTGACATCGCTGTCCCAAGCGCTCAACGACAGCATCGGCGACATCAAGCAGTTCCTGCACATCGCACCGACCGCCCTTGCCAACAACGACAACATCTACTATCCCGCCCAGGGCACCCTCAGTGGTGTGCTGTCGGCCAACAACTTCAGCAACCCGATCTCGTTTCTGTGTGGCGCCATCCAGGCCGCGTCGCGGCTCAACGCCGAACAGTCATCGAAGCTATGCGTCCAGTACCTGGCCCCCATCGTCAAGAACCGTCAATACAACTTCCCGCCCCTGGGCGGGAACCCGATCGTCGGCGCTACCGCGCGGCCCAACGAAGTCACCTACAGCGAAGACTGGATGCGCCCCAACTACATCCCACCCCAGCCCCCCGCCGACGGGCCTCCGCAGACCGGCCTCCAGCCGCCCGGCGTTCTGCCCGCCGAGGCCGCGCTGCCCGCCGAGGCTGCGACGTCAGGGGCCGAACCGCCTCAGCCCACCGACCCCAGCGCCGGGTTACCGGGCATGATGGTGCCCCACGAGCCGCCGCGATGACCCGTCGAGGACTCCCCGCGCTCGCCGCCATCACCGTTGTCGCCCTCAGCGCGCTCACCGGCTGCGGATGGAAGGGCCTGAACTCATTCCCGCTGCCCGGCACCCAGGGCGACGGACCTGGATCGTTCACCATCCAGGCGCAGCTGCCCAACGTCGACAACCTGCAACCGAACTCGCGGGTCCGCGTCGGCGACGTCAACGTCGGCACCGTCACCAAGATCGAACGCCAGGACTGGCACGCCCTGTTGACCATTCGCCTCAACGGCGACGTGGTCCTGCCAGCCAACGCGACCGCCACCCTGGGTCAGACCAGCCTGCTGGGCTCCCAGCACGTCGAACTGGCAGCGCCCACCGGCGAGGCGTCGCCATCCCGGCTGCATCAGGGATCGCTGATCCCATTGGATCATGGGGGCGCCTACCCCACCACCGAACAAACCCTGGCCGCGGTCTCCCTGCTGCTCAACGGTGGCGGACTCGGCCAGGTCCAGGACATCACCACTGCGCTGAGCACCGCGTTCGACGGTCGTGAAAACGATCTGCGCGACCTGCTCTCCAACCTCGACGCGTTCATCAGCCGAGTCAACGACCAGACCGGCGACATCATCGCCGCCGCCGACGCCGTCAACCGGGTCGCCGAACAGTTCGCCGCCCAGAAGCCCATCGTCGACGAGGCGCTGCAAACCCTGCCGGCCGCACTGGCCATCCTCAACAACCAGCGCCAACACCTCCTCGACGCGGTCGACCAGCTCGGAAAGTTCAGCGCCCTGGCCGCCGACTCGGTCAATCAAACCAACGATTCCCTGGTACGCCAGCTCAAAGCCCTTGTCCCGGTGCTCAAGTCGTTGGCCGACTCCGGGCCCGCGCTGACCCGTTCATTAGGCCTGCTGACCACCTTCCCGTTCCCCAAAGACAATCTGACGACCGTCTCTCGCGGCGACTACACCAACATCACCGCAATCATCGACCTGACCCTGAGTCGTCTCGACGCGGCGATGCTCACCGGCACGCGCTTCGAAGGCGACCTCACACAACTCGAGATGCAGTGGGGCCGCACCATCGGGCAGATGCCGAGCCCCTACACGGCGGGCAACCCGCTGGTCGCCCCCTATCACTTCGACCAGGGGCCCTAACCCGTGCCGCCAACCAGACACCTTCGAGGAGCTCGGAGTACCAATCGACGACGTATGAAAGGCGGGGACGACATGGAAGGGACCGTGACAGCAGTGACGGCCGATCCGGCACGCCCTCGCCGACGGAACCCACTGTGGTGGAATGACCTGGGGCACACGGCATTATCGGCTCACCGAGGAACCCCACCGATGCCGCGTCGAGGCGGACACCGCGCTTGGCACCTGCACCGGAGTTTGGTGCGATGAACCTGACCAGACGAGTCCGCTTTCAGCTCGCATTCTTAGTCGCGATGTCCGTCATCGCCGCAAGTGTGCTGGGCTTCGGCTTCCTGGATGTGCCCGGCACGTACTTCGGCGTCGGACACTACCGCGTCCTCGTCGACCTGCCGCGCGCTGCGGGCCTGTACCCCAATGCCAACGTCACCTACCGCGGCACCGAAGTCGGTCGTGTACAGGATATTTCGCTCACCGACGACGGTGTACGCGCGGTATTGTCGCTGCGCTCCAATGTCGCCATCCCCTCAGACCTGCAGGCCCAGGTGCACAGCCAGACCGCAGTCGGCGAGCAGTTCGTCGAGCTGGTCCCCCACACCGACAGCCCACCTCACCTCAGCAACGGCAGCATCATCGCCAGCGACCACGTCCAAGTCCCCCCCGACATCAACGCACTGCTGACTGCGACCAACGAGGGCCTGCAAGCCATCCCGCATGACAACCTCAAGACCGCCATCGACGAGGGTTTCACCGCCGTCGGCGGACTGGGCCCCGAGCTGTCGCGCATCGTCAAGGGGTCGACCACCCTGGCCATCGACGCGCGCGCCAATCTGGATGCGCTGACCACGCTCATCGATCAGACGAAACCCGTTCTGGACACCCAGACCGACACCTCCGACGCCATCCAGAGCTGGGCAGCCAACATCGACACGCTCACATCCTCACTGCGCCAGCATGATCCCGCGCTGCAACGAGTGCTCCACGACGGTCCATCGCTGTTCGACGAGCTGCGACAACTCAATGACCGGCTCCGCCCGACACTGCCAATCCTGCTGACCAACCTGGTCAACCTGGCCGATGTCGGCATCGTCTACCAGGCCAACATCGAACAAGTTCTCGTGCTACTGCCAGAAGGCGTCGCAACCGTGCAGGGCGCCCTACAAGCCAACCGCGATACCAAACAGGACTACAAGGGCGTGTACCTGTCGTTCGCCCTCAACCTCAACCTTCCTCCGCCATGTAACACCGGATACCTTCCCCCCCAACAGATACGGACCCCGAGCGCGCTCGACTACCCTGATCGCCCCACCGGGGCCATGTACTGCCGGGTGCCGCAAGACTCACTGCTCAACGTGCGCGGCGCCCGCAACCTGCCGTGTGAAACGCGCCCCGGTAAGCGCGCGCCCACCGTCGCGATGTGCGAGAGCGACGAGCAGTATGTGCCGCTCAACGACGGCTACAACTGGAAGGGCGACCCCAACGCCACCACCACCGGCCAATCCGTTCCTCAACTACCGCCGCCGACGGCGCCACCCCCGGTAGCCATCGCCCAATACGACCCCGCTACCGGCAGCTATCTCGGCCCCGACGGCAAGCGCTATACGCAGACCAACCTGGCCGCCGGCCAGACCGATCCCCCCAGCCTGCGCGATCTGATGGTGCCCCCAGGAGGACCTCTACCGTGACCACCCACACCACCAATCAGGCCAGCGCGACAGCGCCCGGCACAGAGCGGGCAACCGCCACCACTGATCCGCCCACCGCCATGGCCGACGTCGAGGACGACGCGACCATCAACGGCGCCCCCACCGAGTCCGGCGATGACCCCGCCGATCCCCCCGCTGCGGCCGAGTACGAGGAATCGACGGCTCAACCCGGTGACCTCGAGTCCACTGCTCCTCCCCGCAGCGTCAACGCGCGCAGGCAGCTACGACCGCGATGGTCCATGTCGCCGCACCGAGCCGCACTGCTCTTCGGCCTGGCAGCGTTGACCGCCGTCGCTGCCCTATGGGGGTGGTTGGTCACCGCATATCACCATCAACAAGTCGAGGACCAGCAGTACGCCGCCTACCTCCAAACCGCACGCCAGGGAGCACTGAACCTGACCACCATTGATTGGCAACACGCCGATACCGACATCGCACGCATCCTCGACTCGTCTGCCGGCCAATTCCACGACGACTTCTCCGCCCGAGCCCAGGCCTTCCTCGCCGTGGTCAAGCAAACCCAATCCCGTACCGAAGGCGCGGTCGTCGATGCCGGCATCGAAGCCGAAACACTCACCGGTGCACAGGTTCTCGTCGCTGTGAACGTGAAGAGCACCCAAGGCGATCAGCCCGAACAGCGTAGCCGAGGATGGCGCATGCGCATCGTCGTCCAACGCGACGGCGACAGCACCAAGATCGCCAATGTGGAGTTCGTACCGTGACCACCCCAGCAGACGACGACGCGACCGCCGAGAGCGCCGTCCTGACCGACCCGCCCACGGGCATCGAGACCGCGATCACCGACGAAGCCTCGGGCACGGAGGACGCACCCGCAGACGAGCACGGCGCCGCCGGCACGGACTCCACCGGCAGCAGCCATCGCGGCCCGGGCCGGATCACCCGGGCACTGGTCTACGTCGTGCTGCCGCTGATCGTGCTCGTCGCGACCGGCGCAGCCGGGTGGACCAAGTACGTCCAGGCGCGCCATCACGCGCTCGAGACTGCCCGCACCGAATCCGTCAACGCCGCCAAAGAGACCACGGTCGCCATGCTGTCCTACAACCCCACCAGCGCCGCAGACACCCTCAACGCCGCGAGCGATCGACTCACCGGCGCGTTACGCGATTCCTACACGTCGCTGATCCACGACGTCGTCATCCCCGGTGCGCAACAGAAGCAGATTTCGGCGGCTGCGACCGTCGCCGCCGCCGCGTCGATCAACGCCTCCCCGCAGCACGCCGTGGTCCTGGTCTTCGTAAACCAGTCGACCACCCAGGGCCAGGATGCACCCAGCGGCACCGCCTCTGCTGTGCGGGTCACCCTCGACAAGGTCGGATCACGCTGGCTGGTCAGCAGTTTCGACCCCATCTGATGCAACAGACGTCCGAAGACGACAAGTCCCTTCGGCAGAGAAGGAGGGCACGACGATGACCCTGAAGCACACGCGGATACAGCCGCGCCCTAGATACGCCACGCGCTGGCGAACCGCCGCCATCGCCGGGTCAACCACCGTCGCCGCGCTTCTCACCGCCCTCGCCGCTGGCCCCGCCCACGCCGATGCCGTCGCCTACCTGGTCAACGTGACCGTGCGACCAGGCTACGACTTCGCCAACGCCGACGCCGCGCTGGCGTACGGACACGGCCTGTGCGACGCGCTGGCCGGCGGCCTCGGTTACCCGCAGCTGGTCTCCACCATCGAGCACGACTTCGCCACCGCCGATGAGTATCAGGCCACCTACCTGCTCGGCCAGGCCGCCAACGAACTGTGTCCCGCCCAAATCTGGCAGCTTCGTCGATCCGCGGCCGAGAGCCGCGCCCAATGATCCGAGCATTGGCGGTCGCTCGACGCCGCGCCGCGCCATCGCTCGTTGCCTGCTGTGCCGCAACACTGTTGGCTTCACCGGCTGCCCACGCGGACAACAGGCGGCTCAACGACAGCGTGGTCGCCAACATCTATACCATCCAACACCAAGCCGGCTGCGCCAACGACGTGCACATCAACCCGCAGCTGCGGCTGGCCGCCCAATGGCACACCCATGACGTGCTCACCAACCGGGCCCTGAATGCCGATATCGGTTCAGACGGCTCCAGCGCGCAGGACCGCGCCAACGCCGCCGGGTTTCACGGCGTGGCCAGCGAAACCGTGGCCATCAACCCCGCGTTCGCCATCAGCGGCGTCGAAATCCTCAACCAGTGGTACTACCGCCCCGACTACATGGCCATCATGGCCGACTGCACCAATACCCAGATCGGCGTGTGGTCGGAGAACAGCCTCGACCGCAGCGTGGTGGTCGCCGTATACGGCCGCCCCACCTCACCGACCTAGTCGTGCGTCATTCCGTCACCCGCATCACTTGACAGCAAAAGAGACACGGATGGATCCCAACCCCGATTACGACGTCAGCGACGAACTCGAATACGGCATGAACTGGTTCGCCTGGATCTTGCGCGGCGTCTACCCGCCACCGGCCTACCCGCCCGTCTGAACCACACGCGTTGCACACGCCGCGCCGGCAGCGCGCCGACGCGGTATCACCCGCGCAGAAAGGCTCTGCCACAATGAGACTCGGCATTACCGTGCTGCGAGCCGCACTGGCAACCCTGGCCGCGGTGAGCTCATGGACGGCGTCGCACGCCAAGGCTGACCCCGTCCAGTATCTGCTGGTGCCCTCGGCGGCCATGGGCCGCGACATCCCCGTCGCGTTCCAGGCCGGCGGCCCGCATGCTGTAGTGCTGCTCGACGCGTTCGACGCCGCACCGCAGATCAGCAACTTGGTCACTGCCGGCGGTGCCATGACCTCCCTCGTCGGCACTGGAGTGTCGGTCGTCGCACCCGCCGGCGGGGCCTGGAGTCCCTACACGGATTGGGAACAAGACGGCAGCCGCCAATGGGAGACCTTCTTGTCCACCGAACTTCCAAACTGGCTGACCGCTAACGAGGGGTTGGCGGCCACTGGGCATGCCATCGTCGGCGCGGCACGAGGTGGCACCGCCGCGCTCACCCTCGCCGCCTTCCACCCCGACCGCTACCGCTACGCAGGCTCGCCATCCGGATTCCTCACCCCGTCCAACACCACCATGAACGGTGCGATCGCCGCCGGGCTGAGCCGCTACGGCGGCGTCGACACCCGCAACATGTGGGGCCTGCCCCAACTGGGCCGGTGGGAGCGGCACGACCCCCATGTGGACGTACAACTGTTGAGCGACAACAACACCCGGCTGTGGATCTACAGCCTCGCCGCCCTCACGTGCAGTGCCCCGGCCGCGATGATCGGCTACTGCGACCAAGCGCAGGGCAGCACCCGCACCTTCTACGCCGATTACCGCCGGGTCGGTGGCCACGACACCCACGTCGAGATCCCGCCCGGCGGTGAGCAAGACTGGACAAGCTGGAGCCAGCCACTCGCTGCCATGGCCCCAGACATCGCCAAGAGCACCACCCAACGGTGTTGTGCGACCCACGAAGACCAACCACGACGGCTCTTCACCTCCTGATCCGACAGTGCCACCGACACGACTGCGATGGCCGTTGTGTCGACAGCGCGGGCCGGTCACGGTGCACTTGGGCACCGGCCAGGGGCGATCGACCCGAGCAGGGTGCGCAACCACCGGTGAGCCGGGTCATTCGTCAGTCGCGGATGCCACAGCATGGCGTAATCCAGCGACCCGAATACCGCGGGCGCACGCGCCATTCGGAGATTCGCTTCGAGATGCCTCAGGGCGTATCGCTTCGGTATCACCGCGATCAATGTGGTGGACGTCAACGCAGTGATCAGTGTGGAGAAGTAGGGCACGGTCACGGCGTGACGAGGATGCACACCGAGCTCGGCCAACGTACTGTCCACCAGCATCTGCTGACCATGCAGCATCGCCACGCGAGCATGTGGATAGGCCTGGAGATGCTCAAGGGTCAAGACGTCCTGAGTGACGGGATGCTCGTCAGACATCAGGCACACGAGTTCGTCTGCGAACAGTGTCTCGCCGATCATCGGTTCCGGCGGAGTCAGGGGGCCGAGGACCAGATCGACCCGGCCGCGCTGCATGTCCTCATATGTCGAGGGCACGATCTGGTCGATGGTCAACGACATGTTCGGTGCCTGGCGGAAGAACTCGCGGAACAACCCGTCGGCGAGCACATCGGTGGCGTAATCGCTTGCGGCCAAACACATTGTGTTGCTCGCGGTCGCCGGATCGAAGGTGTCGGGGGCGATCAGCGCACGCAGTTGCGGCATCACCTCGGTCATCTCGCTGCGCAGGATGCGAGCCCGCGGCGTCAGCTCGTATCCCGCCGGGGTCTGGACCAGCAGCTCGTCATCGAAGGTCTTGCGCAGACGGGCCAGCACGCGGCTCATCGCCGACTGGCTCAAGTTGCGGCGTTGCGCCGCGCGCGACACCTGCCGCTCCTCCAGCAGCGCCTCCAAGGCGGGAAGCAGGTTCAGATCCACGTTGTCGAACTGCATGACATGCATAGTACTGCTGATTAACATGCATTTGACGCATTGTCGTCGCCGTCGAAGGATCGGAAGTGCACCTCATCCACCCGAACCCAGGAAGGCCGCTTATGACCAGTAGCGCCGCAGTTCTCGAGTCCACGACCGACGAGTCAACACCCCCCACCTATCGCTGGTACGCCGACGGACAATGGCGAGACGCAGCAGCCGGAACCTTCGAAGACCACAACCCCTACACCGGGCAAGTCCACGCCTACGTCGCCCGCTGCGGACGTGCCGAGGCCGCCGACGCGGTCGCCGCGGCCGAGCGCGCCTTCGGTGAGTGGTCCCGGATGTCACCCGGAGCCAAAGCGGAACTCTTCCGCCGAGCGGCCGCAGTCGTGCATCGACGCCGCGACGAACTGGTTGCCCAACTGGCCTGCGAAACCGGTGCGGCGGCCTTCAACGCGGGGTTTCAGGTCGATCTGCTCGGAACCCTGATGGAACAGGTCGCCAGCTGGGGGTACAACCCGACCGGCGAGAGTCTCCCGTCGGACCTGCCGGGCGCCCGGCACTACGTCGAGCGGCGCCCACTCGGCGTCGTGGTCAACTTCGTGCCGTGGAACGGCGCGTCCTTGCTGAGCTGGCGTTCTGCGTTGGCCCCGTTGGTGTTCGGCAACACCGTCGTGATCAAACCGTCCGAATTGGCTCCATTGTCGGCAGGGCTTCTCATCGCCGAGGTGGCCCACGAAGCCGGCTTCCCATCCGGTGTGATCAATGTCGTAACCCACGCCCCCGGAGAGGCCGGACCAGTGGCCGACGAGTTCTTCGACAACCCCGCCGTGCGTTGCCTCAATTTCATTGGCAGCGTCGCCACCGGCCGCTACCTCGCCGAACGGGCCGGCAAAACCCTCAAACGCACGGTCATGGAGCTCGGCGGCTACAACCCCCTGCTCGTGATGGACGATGTCGACCTCGACTACGCCGTGCGAGTTGCCACGTTCAGCGCATTCTGGCATCAGGGCCAGGTGTGCATGAATGCCCGGAAGATCCTCGTCCACGAACGCATCTACGAGGAGTTCACCCAGCGACTGGTGACCGCGGCACAGAAGCTGCCGACCGGAGATCCCAGTGACCCAACGACGTTCATCGGACCACTGATCACCCCGGTCGCCGTGGAACAGGTCGACCGCCGCGTCCGCGAAGCGACGGCCCTCGGTGCACGGGCGCTCTGCGGGGCCACCTACGACGGGCAGATCTACTCCCCCACCGTGCTCGTCGATGTTCCGGACTCCGCAACGATCGATCACGAGGAGACATTTGGTCCGGTGGTCGTCGTGCAACCAGTCCGCGACGAGGACGAAGCCATCGACATCGCCAACCGCCCGATGTACGGCCTGTGCGCCGGGGTGCTCTCCGACGATGAGGCGCGTGCGGTGAAGATCGCCGCACGCCTGCAGGCCGGAGCGATCCGCGTGAACATGGTCACCATCAGCGATGAGATCCACCTTCCGCTGGGCGGCGTCCGTGACAGCGGCTGGGGCCGCAGCGGCCCGACGGGCTATCGCGATGATTTCACCGACGGCATCGCCATCACCATTCAGTCCGGCCAGCAACAGCTTCCCATCAATTGACCCCTGCGCAGCACTTTCCACCCTCGGGGGGTGGAAGGTGCTGCCAAACCGCCGACTACACAGGAGTTTTCGCCCCATGCTTACTCATCAGCAGCTCTCAGCACTCGATATCGTCACGATCAATCAAGTCCTGGTGCAGGAGCGACAGGCGCGCGATCGGGGCTGGTGGTCGCAGATGCTGACCTTCTTTCACGACGACTCGCGCGTCACCATCAGCTGGTTCGATGGCAGCGGCGCCGATTTCGTCGCCCGTTCACGAGCACTGGCTGAACAAGGCGCCGTCGGATGCCACCGGCTGGGACCGCCAGCGATTTACGTCCATCAGGATCGCGCCGTGGCGGTGATGCCTGCAGTGGTCGAGACCTACCCCACCATCGATGGTGTCGACTCGGTGCTGATCGGCCATGCGCGTCTGGTCTCCCAGCTGGAACAACGCTCCGGAACGTGGGGAATCGTTCGGATGCAAGCCATTTACGAGCGCGATGAACTGCATTCCGGTCCCACCGCCAAGACAGCAGTGGTGCCGGCCGACGAGCTCAAAGCGTTCCGCCCAAGCTATGCCTTGCTGGCGTGGAGCCTGAGCCGCCTCGGCCTGCAGGTCCCCTCCGATCTACCCGGCGACGACATGCCGCATCTGGCAGAAGCGGTGTACGACAACGCCTTCGCATGGATGACAGAGTGACCACCACATCAGCTCAGGTGCTGCCAGCTGTCGACCTCCCGCTGCGCGCTGTGCGTCGGCCGGGGATGACCGCCGGCCAGGTGACATGCAATGACGGACTGTGAGAGCCCAACGAACGAACGCGCGTCCAGCCCGGTGAGCCGTGACCAGCGCTCGAGTCGGTAGGTGACACTGTTGGCGTGCACGTGGACCGCCTGCGCCGCCGCCGCGATGGACATGTCAGCCGCCGCGAACGCCAGCACCGTCTCGGCCAGGTGGGGGTTGGCGTGAGCCACCTCGACCGTGGCGGCCAACAGCACCTCGACTCGTGCCCGTTCAGCCAGCACCACCGCCTCGTGCCAGTCGCGTTCGAAACTACGCACCGGATGGTCGGCGGAGGTGCAGTTGAAGGCCAGGCGTGCGTCGCCGAGACTCTCGCGTGCGCCGGCCAATCCCGACCGCACCAAGCCGATTCCCCAACGCCCCGCCAGCGATCCCTCGGCCAGGCCATGGGTCACGACCTCCGGCAATCGCGCGGCCTGAGTGATCATCTCCAGCTGACCGTCGGCCACTGCGCGACTGACCACATCGGTGGCCAGGTGCAGCGGCAACGTCGACACGGTTTGATGCGCCGAAAACTCGGTGACGCCCGGGGCGGGCAGCCAGACCAGTCCCACGAACTCCCCTCGCGGATCGAGCCGCAGCCGCGCGGCGATGACCGCGGCGGCCGACTGTTGCTCGGGGTCCTGCAGGCATTCCAAGAACTGGTAAGCCAGAGTGATCCTGTCCCCGTCGATCGCTCGAGCGACACTGCTGTGCGCTCCCGCCATTACGGTGGTGGTCTCGCGGATCGCCTCGAACATCAGGGTGCCGACGCGGGGTAGGAGATCAGTCATCGTGGGAGTCGACCGCTCGACCAGGATGCGCCAGATCTCGGCATCGGCTACCTGGTAGGCCGCGATCAACGCATCGATGGGAACCCCTCCAGCGGCGCGCTCGGCGGCCAGATCGGTGGCGGCGGTGAGTTCGGATGCGCTCAGACCACGGTGCTCCGAGAGCGCGTGGAGTCGATTGAGCACCTGCAACGTGACGGCGGCGCGGTGTTCGGGCTCCGGGATGACCGCGTAGACGGGTTGGGCGCTGCGGATGGATTTGGTGACGGTCTCACCGATGGCGGACACCTCGTCGACCATGCCGCTGAACGTGCGCTGCACCGCCAGCCACCCTTCTGCCTCCAATTCGTGATTTTCACCAATCACTGCGGCTCCTCGACGCCAAAAACTGGGATATACCCGTAGATAATCGTGCCCCCAATCACACATAGTAGGGATAAGCCCAATAACAGCCCTGCAAGGACCACTTTTCATGACGACTTACGCCACCGCGGCCGATCGCCCTGTCACCGGCAGCAACCCCCTCGACGATCGCTACGATCTGCTCGACGGGGAAGTGCACCTGTCCGGAATCCAAGCCCTCGTTCGGCTCCCCCTCGATCAGCGACGCCTAGATCAGCGCCACGGCCTGGACGTCGCGGTGTTCATCTCCGGATACGAAGGCTCGCCGCTGGGCGGACTTGACCTTCAACTGTCGCGGCAGAAGAAGCGCCTTGTCGAGCACCGCGTGGTCTTTCAACCCGGCGTCAACGAGGAATTAGCAGCCAACGCGGTCCAAGGGACACAGATCGCTTGCGCATCGCCAGATCGCATCGGCGACGGGGTGGTCGGCATCTGGTACGGCAAGGCTCCCGGCCTCGATCGCGCCACCGACGCCATCCGGCACAGCAACCTGGGCGGAACGCATCGCCGCGGCGGCATCCTGGCCCTGGTGGGCGACGACTCGATCGCGAAGTCCTCAACGGTGCCCAGCAGCTCAGAATCGGCAATCGCCGAACTCGGAATGCCGTGTGTGTCCCCTGCCGACCCACAGGACATCCTGGATCTCGGTCTGCACGGGATCGCCATGTCGAGGGCATCGGGACTGTGGGTGGCGATGAAGCTGGCGACCAACGTCGTCGACGGTTCCGGCACGGTCCGTCTCGACCCAGCCCGCGTCGCACCTGTCCTGCCTGACACCTCGTTCGACGGCAAGCAATTCGTGCACGAGCCGACCGGAAAGCTGCTGCAGCCCACCCTCAGCGCGCTGGAGGCGACACAGGTTCGCCAACGGCTGGAACTCGCACGCCGCTACGCCGCTGCCAACAACCTCAACCACATCACCGGCGATACAGAAGCAACGCTCGGCATCGTCTGCGCCGGAGCCACCTATCTCGACGTCCGGCAGGCACTTTCCGACATCGGCATCACCGACGCCGACCTCGCCGACAGCGGCGTGAAGGTTCTGAAGCTGGGAATGATCCATCCCCTCGAACCAGGCATCATCGACACGTTCAGCGCCGGACTGCGCGAGATCGTGGTGGTCGAGGAGAAGAAGGCTTTCATCGAGCTGGCCCTCAAAGACCTGCTCTACGGTCGGGCAGCGGCGCCACGCGTCGTGGGCAAGCGAGACGAGCAGGGCCGCGAACTCTTCCGAGCCGACGGCGATCTGCCCGCCGATTACATCGCGACGCGATTGGCTCCACGCATCCGCGACCACGGTGGGCCCGAGTCGGTGACGAAATGGCTTGAGCAACAATCGTCGTCGCGGCGGATACTCACGCTGCTGCCGATCCTGCCGCGGCGCCCCGCCTTCTGTTCAGGCTGCCCGCACAACAGCTCGACCAAGGTGCCCGATGGCTCGCTCGTGGGTGCGGGCATCGGTTGCCACGCCCTGGTCGCCTTCATGCCCGACGAGCGTATCGGCGAGTCGATCGGGCACAGTCAGATGGGCGGCGAAGGCGCCACGTGGATCGGCATGGCTCCGTTCGTCACGCGGGATCACTTGTTCCAAAACCTCGGCGACGGCACCTACCACCACTCAGGCTCGCTGGCCATCCGAGCCGCCGTCGCCAGCGGAGCCCACATCACCTACAAGCTCCTCTACAACGACGCCGTCGCGATGACCGGCGGCCAGCAGGCGATCGGCAAGATGGCCGTCCCCCAGATCGTCTCCGAACTCCTCGCCGAGGGTGTCGCCCGAATCGTGATCACCAGTGATCAACCCAAGCAGAGCCGTCGCGCATTCGGGCGCCGCCTGCCTGCACGAGTGTCGATCCGCCACCGGGATGAGATGGTCACGGTGCAGGAAGAACTGGCTCACACAGACGGTGTGACCGTACTAATCCACCAGCAAGAGTGCGCCACCGAGCTGCGCCGCAAGCGCAAGCGGGGGCTGGTGGAAACACCGAACCGTCGGATCTTCATCAACGAACGGGTCTGCGAGGGCTGCGGTGACTGCGGCGACAAGTCGGGGTGTCTGTCGGTGCGCCCGATGGAGACCGAGTTCGGGCGCAAGACCGAAATCCACCAGGCTTCCTGCAATTTGGATTTTTCCTGCCTCAAGGGCGACTGCCCGTCGTTCGTCGAGGTCATTCCTCGTAAAACACCTAAGCGCCGCACCCAACCGCAGCCATCCACTGTGGTGACGCCTCGGCCGAAGTCCTCGACGACGGAGCTGCCCGCCCCGAAATCGCTGGTGACCGCCGAGGACTTCTCGATGCGCATCACCGGTGTCGGCGGCACCGGCGTGGTGACCGTGGCGCAGGTCATTGCGGCCGCGGCATCCCACGCAGGTCTGCAGGTCAAGGGGCTCGACCAACTCGGTCTCGCCCAGAAGGGTGGGGCGGTCGTGTCCGATGTCCGCCTGTCCACGTCAAAGATTCACGGGACCAACAAGATTGGGCCCGGAGGATGCGATCTCTATCTTGGCTGCGACATCCTGGTCGCCGCGACCGAGACGAACCTGGAGGTGATGGCTCCTCAGCGCACCTACAGCGTGGTCTCGACCTCCGTCACCCCGACCAGCCAGATGGTCACCGATACGGCGACGCACTTTCCGGAAATCAACGATCTGGTCGCTCGAATCGAGTGGTCCGGCACGCGTCCAGAGAATGTCTTCGTCGACGCCCACGCTCTGACCGGGGCGGCGGCTCTGGAGGAAGACCAATTCGACAATATCTTCCTGCTGGGCGTCGCCGTGCAGTCCGGAGTCATCCCGCTCTCCCCCGAGAGCGTGGAATGGGCACTGGATCTCAACGGCGTGCAAGTCGAGCGAAACCTCGCCGCCTTCCAGCTCGGTCGTCAGCACGCCGTCGACAGCAGCTCCGCAGCCGACTCCTCCCCTGCCGGTACGACTCTGGATGCGCTCATCGAGCGCAGAGTCGATGAGCTGACGGCCTACCAGAACGACAAATGGGCCGCACGGTATGCACAGCGGGTCGACGATGTCCGCGAAGCCGAGGCAGCGGCGCTCGGCGAGAGTACGGCGATCACCGAAACCTTTGCACGCCACCTCTTCAAAGTCATGGCTTACAAGGACGAATACGAGGTGGCCCGACTACACATCAACCCCGTCCTGGAAAGTCAGATCCGCGACGAGTTTGGCGAGGGCGCGCGTTACTCGATCATGCTTCATCCCCCGCTTCTGCGCGCCATGGGTTTGAAGAGGAAGATCCGCCTGCAATCGTGGTGGGCGAAACCGGTACTGCGCATGCTGTACGCGCTGCGAATCCTGCGTGGTACCCGGTTCGACATCTTCGGATACGACGGCGTGAGACGCGAGGAGCGTCGACTCATCCACGACTACACCGAGTCGATGTCCACCGCGATCGCAGCGCTCTCGCCTGCCACCCGCGACGCCGTTCTCGAGCTGGCCGGTCTTCCCGATGTCGTCCGCGGCTACGAGAACATCAAACTGACGTCGATCGAGAAGTACCGGACGCGTCGCACAGAGATCCTGCAGCAGTTGACCAATCAGCCTGTTCACACCTAGGGCGATCCACTTGAACCAAGTTGACTGCGCTGTGGCGGCGAGCCGACCACCGTGCCTCGGGACTAAACGATTTGGCTCTCAACGCCATCGCGTTCGCTGCATCACCTCCGCCCGCGAAATCAGCATCGCCGACGCCCAGGTCAAGGTCGACGGCGGCGCCATCGCTATCGGCTACCCCCTCGGAATGTCCGGGGCACGACTGACCCTGCACCTCGCCCATGAACTACGACGCCGAGGCCGCGGTAGCGGCGCCGCAGCACTCTGCGGCGGCGGCCAAGGAAGCGCTCTCCTACTTCACGTTCCTGACAAACGTTGACACCGCCACAACTTGAACCTTCCTGGGCCGGTGGAGGTCGCGATCGCACCAGGAGGATTCTGCAGCCTGAGCGGGTGGGCTGCCAGCAGGCGATCGCTGGGGGACGCGCGAGCACACGGGCTATGCCATGAAATGACGGGTTGAAACAAACGCGAACAGTGCAAGGCCCTTGGGCACGACCGGAAGAAATAGCTTGGCTAACGTTCACGAGAGCGTTCACAAACCCAATGAGAACGGCCCCCGGAGAAGATCTCCGGGGGCCGTTCCTACTAGTAGCGGGGACAGGATTCGAACCTGCGACCTCTGGGTTATGAGCCCAGCGAGCTACCGAGCTGCTCCACCCCGCGACGGGTGAACACAAGGTTACCGAGCAGCCCCCATACCTCCAAATCGGCTGCTCAGCGCATCACGGAGGCCGGATCGTGGCGTCGGGCGAGCGCCCTCAACCAGTGCAACGCGTCCTCGTCGTAGCAGCGCGCGGGCCGCCCCGGATCGTTCGACGCCGCGAAGTTCGGCATCTGCCCACCCGTCGCCCACGGCGCCACCGCGGCCACCAGGTCCGCGGCGTGGGAGGGGACGGCGTCGGCGACCGGCGGGACCAGCACGCCGATCACCGACAGCGCATAGGCGGCGTTGCGATGGCAGAACGCGCTGCGGTGCCGCGGCTCGCGCGCCAACTCCCCACCGAGGAGCCGCAATTCGACGATGGTCTGCGGCGACCCCGAGCCCGGCCCGCACGCCGCGAGGATCGCCTCGACCGTCTCGGCGGTCAACTCGCGCAACAGGGCATGGTCCTCGTGGGCGGGCATCGGGTCCACCGGATCGGCGTGCACCGCACCGATCGCCGCGTACGGCAGCACCCCGACGGCGTCGATCAGCGCCGGCGCGACCTCCCGCATCGGTTGCAGCAGCCGCTGGGCCTCCGCGAGGTCACCCACTGCGGTGTACCGCACCGCGACCGTCATCCGCCCCGCCAGCGGCTCGGGGATGCCCAGCAGCGGCGGCAACTGCTGGATGCAGATCGACGTGTTGACGTCGTCGGGCAGGTCGGCCGTCCACCGCTGCCACTCCCCCATCACGACGTCGGCGTGCTCGCCGCCGAAGAAGATTGCGCCACCGTAGAATTCGCTGATCGGCAGCAGGTCGATCTCCACGGTGGTCACCACGCCCAGCATCGACTTGCCTCCCCGCACGCCCCAGAACAGCTCGGCGTGCTCCTCGGGCGTGACGCGCAACACCTCACCCGCGCCGGTCACCAGCTCGAACGCCCGGACGTGGTCGGCGGACAGCCCCACGGTGCGCACCAGCGGACCGATGCCACCGCCGGTGAGGAAGCCGACCACGCCCACCGCGGGCGCGGAACCGCACAGCGGTGCCAGACCGTGCGGCGTGGCCGCGTCCAGCACCGTCTGCCACCGGACGCCGGCACCCACCCGGGCGGTCCGCGCGACGGGATCCACCGCGCACTCGGTTAGCCCCGCGGTCAGCACCAGCACCGTGTCGGCACCGATCGGCACGGCGCCATGGCCGGTCGCCTGCACCGCCACCCGCAGGCCGCGGTCACCGGCGAACCGCATCACCTCGGCGACGTGGGTCGCCGTGGCCGCCAGGACCACCGCAGCGGGGCGCACGGGCACCGCCACGTTCCACGGCGTCGCCCGGTCGTACACGCGCTCTCCAGGCAGCGCGACCGGGGCACTGACGTAGCTGCGCAGCAGCTCCATGGCGTCGACGTCGATAGTGGTCGGGGAATTCATCGGGGTTCCTTTCAGGCGGGACTCTGTCGTCGCCGAAGAGGATCACCCGCGGCGCTTGGACGTTTCTTGGAGCCGCGGCTCCAAGGATCGACCAACGCCGGTCAGGCGAGGGCGAGCGCGGCGGCCTCCACGCCCCGCATGCCGAGGCGTCGGGCGTCTGCCGCGACCTGGGCCGCCAGGGCGGGGCGCTCGTCGTCGGACTCGCTCAGCTCGGCCGTCAGCAGCGCGCACCGCACCAACGTCGGTGCTCCGCCGGTGCGCTCGGCGATGCTGCGAGCCCGCGCCAGGTCGACCCGTGCCTGCTCGCGATCGCCGGCGAGGAGGTTCAGTCGCGCCGTCGCCAACGCGACCGGACCCACCACGCCGATGTGTCCGAGCACCGCGATCCGGTCGCCGAAGGGCGCGAGCTCGTCCTGCAGCGATTGCACGTAACGGCTTAGGCCGTGGTCGGCGGCGAGGTGGGCGAGCAGCACGAGGTGGCCCAGGGTGGTCCACACGTGCGTCCGCGCCCGAGTGGCAAGCCAACCCGCCAACGCAGCGTCCGCGGCGTCGGCCACCTCCGGACCGTCGGCGATGGACAACAGGGCGGCCCGTACCAAGTCCGCCATCCTCTGCCCACCGGTCTCCGGGGTGGCCACCAACGTGAGCCACACCGGGTCGACGGGCCCGCCCGTCTCCCGCAGCAACGAGATCTCGGCCATCAAACCGCTTCCCGCTCCGTACAATTCAGTCTGCTCGTGGACGTGGGTGGCGGTGCGGTGATGACGATCGGCTTCGGCGAAGTCGCCGCGCCAGATCGCCAGGACCGCCTCCATCCACCGCAACTGGACGCGTAACACCGGCAGCACGAGCGCCTCACTGCCCTCGATGCCCACCGCGAGCCGACGAGCCACGGCGTCGACGTCGGCCAGATTCATCTCGGCCATCGTGCACACCGAGTTCGAGATGACCCAGTCCTCGCGAGATCGGCTGTGCCGTAACGCGTTCAGTTCGTCGGACCAGCGGAGGATCTCGTCGCTGACGGTCGACACCCCGGAGTAGGTGATCAGTCGGCCCGTCAGTACGTCGGCGAGGACATCCGGGTCACCGGTCGAGCGGGCCAGCTGCTCTGCCCGCTTCAAGTGGGTCGCAGGCACTTCCGGATCCGGATCGTAGTAGTGCCCGACCGCCAACGCAGCCAGGATGCGCGCCCCCGCACCGGCGTCGCGGTCGGCCACCTCTGCCGCCTGCTCCAGCGCCGAGAGGAGGCCGCCGGGATCCTCCCCCGGCGCCAGCCACGGCCAGGCGCCGCTGGCGCGCAGCAGTGCGCTGGCCACCAGTCCCACGGTCGTGTTCCGCCCCGCCCGAAGCGCCTCGGTCAGGTACCGTTCCACGGCCGTCAGGACCAATCGTCCTCTGCCGGCGCGAGAATGGGCCTCGAGCATCGCCACCACGAGCCCGTCTCGCTCGCCCTCGTCACGCGCCGAGGCCGGCAGCCGGTCGTAGGCGTCCAACGCGGCCTGCCACCACGTCGCCGCGATGTCGGAACTCCAGCGTTCGGTGGCCTCCTCGGCCGCGCGGCGACACGCCTCGACCACGACGTCGGGCTCCACCAACGGCTGGGCAGCCACCAGATGCAGCGCGCGTCGCGTCAGCGCGTCGGCCCCTACGCCGTCGGCCAACACCTCGGCGATCCTGGCGTGCAGGCGCTGGCGGCGAAGCGCCGGCATGCTCGCGATCAGCTGCTCGCGCAGCAGCCCGTGGGCAAAGGCGTACCCGTCACCGGTGTGTGACGGCACGACGATGCGCTCGTCGGCAGCCTCGTCGAGGTGGTCGGCCAACGTGTCGACGTCGAGACGGGTGGCCTTCGCGAGCACCGCGACGTCCACGTCGTCGCCGACGACGGCCGCGGTGCGCAACATCTGCAAGACCGCCGGATCCAGCCCGGCGAACCGTCGGTCCAGCACCGACTTCACCGCAACGGGAATTTCGTTGCGGTGCCGCTCGTCTCGCGGCAACCGGGCGTACTCGCACACGAAGAACGGGTTTCCGCCGGTCCGCTCGGCCAGCGTGGCCGTCTCGGCCGGGGTGAGCATCTCGTCGGCGACCTGGGTGGCCAGCGCGGCCACGTCGTGCGACGACAGCGCGGGCACCTCGACGTGCCGATTGTGCGCGCCGCGGGCGACCGTGCCCAGCAGCCGTCTCAGCTCCGGCGCGTGTTCACCGTCGCGGACGGTCACCACGAACGCGACGGGACGGTCCCGCAGCGCGGCTGCCACGTAGGCCAGGCAGCTCGTCGATGCCGAATCCGCCCACTGCACGTCGTCGACGACGACGGCCGTGAGATCTGGCTCCGACTCGATCAGGCTCTGAACCCGTTCGTAGACACGGAATCTCGCGGTGTCGGGGTCCGCGTGCTCGGGCACCTGCAGCACCTCGTCCGCGTCGGCGCCCAGCGCACGCACCAGCTGGCGCATCGGCCACCACGGCGGCGTCGCCGACTCGTCCGGACAGCTGATCCACACCATCCGGCCGTCGGCCTCGGTGACCCGCCCGGCCACCTCCTCGGCCAGCCGGGTCTTCCCGATCCCCGGCGGTCCCGACAGCACCAGCCAACGGGTCGCACCACGGAAGACGTCGGCGAGAAGTCCGGTGACCGTGGCCAACTCGCGCTGCCGTCCGATCAGGGCGCCGTGCCGAGGCGGCTCGACGGGTTCGGTCGCCGTCGGCGTCGAGACCGTCGGCGTGAGCACCTCGGCGGCCCCGGTCCACTCCGGAGACCGCGGCCAGGCCGCCAACTCCGGCGCCTGACGCAGGATCGCCGTCTGCAGCTCCCGCAGCTCCGGGCCCGGCTGCAGACCCAGCTCCTCGTCGAGCGTGCGGGCGTGGCGGGCATGGGCATCCAGCGCATCGGAGGTGCGGCCGGCGCGGTAGAGCGCCAACACGTGCAACCAACAGGCACGGTCGGACAGCGGGTCCGCGTCGCTCAACTGCGCGGCGACCGCCAAGGCGAGGGGCACCCGGCCCACGGCCAGCAGCGCGGTGATGCGGTAGTCGAGGCAGTCTCGTCGCATCTCCTCGACCGCCGAGGCCTCGGGACCGACCCAGGGCCGGTCCCGAAGATCTTCCAGAAAGGGTCCGCGCCACAACGACATTGCCGTGTCGGACTGCTCGAGCGCGACCGTCCAGTCCTGCGCCTCCACGGCCGCCGCCGCCCGAGCGACCGCCGAGGTGAAGACGCCGAGGTCGACGTCGTGCGGGTCGACGGCGAGGTAGTACCCCGGTGACTGCCGTACGATGGGCGTGGCCGCGCCCGCCTCCGAGCTGCCCGAGCCGCCGCGCAGCGCCCGGCGCAGATTCGACACGTAGGCCTGCAGACTGGCCGTCGCGCTCCCCGGGACCTCGTCGCCCCATACGGCGTCGACCAGGCGGTCGACGGACACGACGCGGCCTCGAGCCAGCAGCAGCGCCGCGAGCACGGCGCGCTGCTTGGGCGGGCCGACGTCCACCGGCACCTCGGACCCCTCGCGTGCCACCTGCAGTGGCCCGAGCACCCGATAACGCACCGAACGACCCTAGGGGACTACTTGGCCTCGCGGTACTTGGCCATGGCGTCGTCCAGGTTCTGCAGCGCCTGACCGTACTCGGCGAAGTTGCCGCTCTGCTGCGCCGTCTGCATGGCGTCCAGAGCCGTCTGAACCCCTTGCAGCGCAGCGGCCTTCGCCGCCGACAGCTGGGTAGGTCCACCCGGGACGGCGACCGGGGTGGGCACCTCGGGGGCCTGGCCCTGCTGGTTGGCCGGGGGCTGGGCCGGCGGCTGACCGGGCTGCGGATTCGCCGCCGCCGCTGCCGGCGGTTGGCCGTTCGGCAGCAGCGTCGGAGCGGGCCCCGTCGCCGTCGCACCGGCACCCGCACCGAACAACTCGTCCAGCGCGTCGCTGACCGTCGGGCCGTAGCCGACCTTGTCGTTGTACATCATCGCCACGCGAATCAGACGAGGGTAGGACGACGCCGCGTCACTGGCACCCGGCGAGGCGTAGACCGGTGCGACGTACAGCAGCCCGCCCTGGGCCACGGGCAACGTCAGCAGATTGCCCCAGCGGATGCGGTTCTGGTTGTCGCGACCGATGACGCCGAGGTCCTGGCTGACCGCGGTGTCGGTGCTGATCGCGTTGAACGCCAACTTCGGCCCGTTCACCTGACCGGGGATGGTCAAGACGGTGATCTTGCCGTAGGTCGTCGGATCGGAGCTCGCGCTGATGTAGGCCGCGAGGAAGTCTCGACGGAACCTGTTCATCGCGCTCGTCAGCTGGAACGACGCCGAATTGTCGTTGGACGCAATGTCCTTGGCGACGATGTAGTACGGCGGCTGAAAACTGCTGGCCGTCGGGTTCGGGTCCAGCGGCACGTCCCAGAAGTCCGACGTGGAGAAGAACGTGACCGGGTCGTTGACGTGGTACTTCGCCAGCAGCGCCCGCTGGACCTTGAACAGGTCCTCGGGGTAGCGCAGGTGCTCCTGCAACTCCGGCGAGATGTCCGACTTCGGCTTCACGGTGCCGGGGAAGACCGCCTCCCACGCCTTGAGCACCGGGTCGGTCTCGTCTTGGGCATACAGCGTGACGGTGCCGTCGTAGGCGTCGACCGTGGCCTTGACCGAGTTGCGGATGTAGGACACCTGCTTGTCGAGGGCCAGGCGGTTCAGGGCCACCTCGTTGGAGTCGGCGGTCGCCGAGGACAGCGACGTCAGCTCCGAGTACGGGATGTTGTCCAGGGTGGTGTAGCCGTCGACGATCCAGACCATCCTCTTGTTGACGATGGCCGGGTAGACGCTGGTGTCGGTGGTCAGCCACGGGGCGACCGCCTCGACGCGCTTGGCCGGGTCCCGGTTGAAGAGGATCTTGCTGTTCTCGCCGATCACGTTGGAGAACAGGAAGTTCCGCTCGGCGTACTTCGCCGCGAACACGCTGCGCGCCAGCCAGTTGCCGACCGGGACGCCACCGCTGCCGCCGTAGGTGTAGTTCTTGGTGTCGGTGTTGGTTTCGTAGTCGTACTCGCGGTCGGCGCCGTTCTTGCCGACGATCGCGTAATCCTCGGCCGTGTCGGCGATGACGGGGCCGTAGTAGATGCGCGGCTGATCGAGCGGCGCCGGTCCCGGCGACACGACGCTGCCGTTGGCACCCACGACGCTCGCCAGGAACTCGGGGTAGCCGCCGTTCTGGTTGGGATCGTTAGCGACGCCGCGGACCGTGTTGGCCGGTGAGGCGATGAAGCCGTTGCCGTGGGTGTAGACGGTGTGGCGGTTGATCCAGTCGCGCTGGTTCTCGATCAACCGGTCGGGGTTGAGTTCCCGGGCCGCGACGACGTAGTCGCGAAGGTTCCCGTTGGACTCGTAGCGGTCGATCGACAGCTGATCGGGGAACGAGTAAAAGTTCTTGCCCTGCTGGAACTGCGTGAAGGCCGGCCCGACGATGGTCGGGTCGAGGAGTCGGATGTTCGACGTCGTCGCGCGGTCCGAGGCCACCTGCTGTGCGGTGGTCGCCGCGTCGCCGCTGTAGTCGCGGTAGGTGACGTTCTGGTCGGTCAGCCCGTAGGCCTGCCGGGTCGCGGTGATGCTGCGACTGATGTATTCGCTTTCCTTCTGCGCGGCATTGGGTTTGACGCTGAACTGTTCGACGATCAGCGGCCAGCCCGCACCCACGATCAACGAGCTCAGCAGCAACAGCACCACGCCGATGGCCGGAATTCGCAAGTCGCGGAGCACGACGGCGGAGAACACCGCCACCGCACAGATCAAGGCGATCGCCAGCAGGATGAGCTTCGCGGGCAGCACGGCGTTGATGTCGGTGTAGCCGGCGCCGGTGAACGGCTTGCCGCCGCGGGTGTGGCTGAGTAGTTCGTAGCGGTCCAGCCAGTAGGCGAACGCCTTGAGCAGGACCAGGGTGCCGACCAGGGTGACGAGTTGGATGCGCGCCGAGCGACTCAGCGCACCGGTGCGCCCCGCCAGCCGGATGCCACCGAACAGGTAGTGCCCCAGCAGATTCGCCACCAGGGCGAGGAACGTGGCGACGAACAGGAAATTGAGGACCAGCCGGTAGAACGGCAGGTCGAAGGCGTAGAACCCGAGGTCCATGCCGAACTGGGGGTCGGTGACCCCGAAGTCGCCGCCGTGGAGGAACAGCTGGACCTGAACCCAGTAGGTCTGCCCCACCAGCCCGGCGAGCAGGCCGATGAAGATGGGGACGCCGACGCCGAACAGCCGCAGCCGGGCCATCACCGAGGTGCGGTAGCGGGCCACGGGGTCGTTGGGTCCGACGGTCGGGACGAAGACCGGGCGGTTGCGGTAGGCGAGCGCCATCCCGGCGAACACCACGCCACCGATGAGAAGCGCCGTCACCACGAACACGATCAGTCGGGTCATCAGGGTCGTGGTGAACACCGACCGATATCCGAGCTCGCCGAACCAGAGCCAGTCGACGTAGGTGTCGACCAGGCGCGGGCCGATCAGCAGCAGTAGCACTACCGCCAGGGCGAACCCGATCAGAATCCGGCTACGTCGAGTCAGCTTCGGCATTCGCGCCGCAGGCCGCATCCCCACTCGTCAACTCCAGTCGGTCGTCACGCCGCGGTTCGGCGTGACGACAACTCTACGCATCCGCCCCAAAGCGGTTTCTCAGCAATGGGGTGGTTCGCCACCGGCCGAATAGGTCTTCAATGCGTCGACCGCACCGGTCAGGTTCTCCACCTTGATCAGCTTCAGGTCGTCCTCGTGCGTGGTGTTGGCCTCGTCGCAGTTCTCGGCGGGCACCAGGAACACCGTCGCCCCCGCCTCCTTGGCCGCATAGATCTTGTGGGTGATGCCGCCGATGGGGCCGACCTTGCCGTCGACGCTGATGGTGCCGGTGCCCGCGACGAACTTGCCGTCGTTGATGTCGCCGGTGGTCAGCTTGTCCACCACGGCGAGGCTGAACATCAGCCCGGCCGACGGGCCACCGATGTTGGCCAGGTTGAAGTCGATGGTGAACGGCGCCCAGGGCGCGTCGACGACACCCACGCCGAGGAAGCCGTAGTCGCGGTCGGCGTTCTTGCCCAGCGTGATGGTCGCGGTACCGATGTCGCCGCCCTTGCGGCGATAGTCGACGACCAGCTGGTCGCCGGGCTTGGTCGCCTTGAGGATCGCGGTGAACTCCTCGAGGTTGGCCACCGGCTTGTCGTCGACGAGGTCGATGGCGTCACCCTCCTGCAACTTGCCCGCCGACGGGCCGGGGTCGGCGACGGTCTGGACGGTGACTGCCCTGGGGTACTTCAGGTAGCCCAGTGCCGCGTACTCCGCGCTGTCCTCGGACCGCTTGAAGTCGCTGGTGTTCTCCTTGTCGATGTCGTCCTTGCTCTTGTCCGGCGGGTAGACCAGGTCGCGGGGCACCAGCTGCTCGTTGCCCGACATCCACAGCCGCAACGCCTGCCCGAGCGTGAGGCCGTCGCTCTGGCTGACCGTCGTCATGTTCAGGTTGCCCGACGTGGGGTGCACCTCGGTGCCCTTGATGTCTACGACCTCTTTGCCCTCGACCTCGCCGAGGGTGTTGAACGTCGGCCCCGGACCGAGCCCTACGAACGGCACCCGAACCGCCGACAGCAGCAGACCGAAGGCGACGATCGGCACCAACGCCACCACCAGCGTCATCATGCGCCGGTTCAATCCACCCATCACGGTGCCCACAGTAGGGGTCGGTTCGAACCCGTTCACTCTCGGCGTGACCGCGGCCCCACGCCGAACGCGTCCGGTGAGTACCGTGGACGCCATGCCTGACCAGCCTTTCGGCTTCTCTGCCTCCGACGGCAAGGGAGACGACCCCGACCGGGACGACCGCAAGAAGGACCCCAACGCAGGGTCGACGCCGGATCCGTTCGGATTCGGCGGCGGCGACTTCGACATGAACAACCTCGGGCAGATCTTCTCCAAGCTCGGCGAGATGTTCAGCGGTGCAGGCACCTCGATGGCCGGCGGCACCCAGACCGGACCCGTCAACTACGACCTGGCACGTCAGCTTGCGTCCAGTTCGATCGGGTTCGTCAAACCGGTGCCCGAGCAGACCAGCGCCGCGGTGGCCGACGCGGTGCGACTGGCCGACACGTGGCTCGACGGCGTCACTCCCCTGCCCGCGGGCACCACCAGCTCCGTGGCGTGGACGCCCAGCGACTGGGTCGACAACACCCTCGCCACCTGGAAGAGGTTGTGCGACCCGGTCGCCGAGCAGATGTCGACGGTGTGGGCGCAGGCCCTACCCGAGGAAGCCAGGGCGATGGCCGGCCCGCTGATGGCGATGATGACGCAGATGGGCGGGATGGCCTTCGGGTCGCAGCTCGGTCAGGCCCTCGGGACGTTGTCGCGGGAGGTGTTGACCTCCACCGACATTGGCTTGCCGCTGGGCCCGAAGGGCGTGGCCGCGCTGATGCCGGAGGCCATCGAGTCGCTCGCCGAGGGGCTCGAGCAGCCGCGTAGCGAGATCATGATGTTCCTCGCGGCCCGGGAAGCGGCGCACCACCGCCTGTTCAGTCACGTGCCGTGGCTGTCCACGCAGCTCCTCAACGCCGTCGAGGCGTTCGCCCGCGGCATGAAGGTCGACATGAGCGGCATCGAGGACTTCGCCCAGGGCTTCAACCCGGCCTCGCTCTCCGACCCCACGGCGATGGAGCAGCTCCTCAACCAAGGCATCTTCGAGCCGAAGTCCACCCCCGAGCAGATCGCCGCGCTCGAGCGCCTCGAGACGCTGCTGGCCCTCATCGAGGGGTGGGTGCAGACCGTCGTGACCGACGCCCTCGGGGACCGCATCCCCGGGACCGTGGCGCTGAGCGAGACGCTGCGCCGCCGCCGCGCGACCGGCGGCCCCGCCGAGCAGACGTTCGCCACGCTGGTGGGTCTGGAACTGCGGCCCCGCAAACTGCGGGAGGCCGCGGTGCTGTGGGAGCGGTTGACCCAGGCCGTCGGCGCCGACGCCCGGGACGCGGTGTGGCAGCACCCCGACCTGCTGCCGGGCTCCGACGACCTCGACGAGCCGGCTGGTTTCATCGACCGGGTGGTGGGTGGCGACACCAGCGGAATCGATCAGGCGATCGCCGATCTCGAGAAGGACTTCGACGAGAAGGACCCCGACACGGGGCCTGTGGATAACTAAGACGCCGCTGGGCGGTCCCGTGGCAGAGTCGGCGCATGTCGAGCCACACGCTCAATCCGGCCATGCCGGTGCTCGTCAGACCCGACGGCGCCGTCCAGGTGGGCTGGGATCCTCGGCGCGCCATGCTCGTCGAGCCGCCCGAGGGATTGTCCGCCGTTGCTCTCGCCGACGTCCTGCGCGCCATGCAGTGCGGGGTGAGCGCCCGGGAACTGTGCGCGCTGGCTGTCGACCGGGGCATCGCCGACGTCGCTGCGATGACCGATCTGGTCACCTCGCTCGTCGAGCACGGACTCGCGACGGCGACCCCGCCGCGCACCAGGACGGCGTTCATCCGCATCCACGGCCGCGGTCCGCTGTCGGACCTGGTGGCGGGCGCGCTGCGGTGCACGGGCGCGCGGGTGACGCAGAGCAGGCTCAACCATGCGGGGGCCACGCCGGGGATGACGGACCTGGTGGTGCTGTCGGACTTCCTGGCCGTCGACCCGCATCTGCTGCGCGAGCTGCACCAGGACCGGATACCGCATCTTCCGGTGTACGTGCGAGACGGGACCGGGGTGGTCGGGCCGCTGGTGATTCCCGGGGTGACCAGTTGCCTCGGGTGCGCCGACCTCTACCGCAGCGACCGCGACGCGGCCTGGCCCGCGGTGGCGGCTCAACTGCGCGACGCCGTCGGCAGCGCCGACCGAGCCACGCTGCTGGGCACCGCGGCGTTGGCCCTGAGCCAGGTGGATCGCGTCATCGCGGCCGTGCGGGAGTCCGGCGACCCAAGCCGCGCGGGGGATCCGCCACCCAGCCTGAACACCACGCTGGAGTTCGACGTGCACACCGGGTCGACGACCAGCCGGAGGTGGACGCGTCACCCGCGGTGCGCGTGCTGAGCCCTCCCCTGCTTGGCGACGGCGAAGGTGGCGACCACGTCGACGAACCTCTTGACGTCCGAAAGACGATGCTTCACAACGGATTTCCCTGCCACCAACCACCGGGAGTCCAGCCGCTGCAGCGTCAGCGCGGGCACCGGTTCGTCGAACACACGCGTACTCGACAGCGCGTCGGCGACGAACTCGACCTGCAACGGCCGGCCGTCGACGCGGATCACCGTGATCGTTCGCCGCTGCCTCGACACCCGGATCCGCCCGACGTCGACCGGGCCGCCGGCGCCGATCTGGATGACGCCGTCGCGTAGCGGAACGCTGAGTTCGACCGTCCCACAGGTCATCTCGTCGATCCGTTCGGATTCGAACGCCTCAGTTGCGGCTGCCGGCATGGCCTCTCGCGTCCCACCACACGTGCAGCGGGGCGTCCCAGTCACCGCGTTCGAGCCACCGGCACACCGCGCGGACGTCGCCAGCGCCAACCGGTCCGAGCCGTCGGGCCGGCCCGTCCGGCCTGCGGTCGACGTTGCAGGGTTGCACCACGACGGTGACCCCACCCGGGTGGGACCCGCCGCAGCTGTGCCGGGTCCACGGGCAGCCGGCCGTGATCAGCATCCCGTGCGGGCTGCGGCGAACCGTGGCTCGCAAGGCGTCGAGGGTGGCCGACCCGCCGTCCGGCGCGCAGGCCGCGCACACCACGACGGTGTAGGGGTTCATCGCCTCGCTCTCAGTCGGGCGACCACGGCTTCGATGCCGTCGCGGTCGATCACCTTGATGCCCTTGGCGCTGACTCGCAGCGTGATGCGGCGCCCTTCCGACGGCAGGTAGTAGGTCTTGCGTTGCACGTTCGGCGACCAGCGTCGACGGGTGCGACGTCCCGAGTGGGACACCGCATTGCCGAAGCTTGGTGCGCGACCGGTGACCTGACAGTGTGCGGACACTGCACCCCCTTTCGTAGCGGTTGATGAAAATGATTTTCGACAACGATCCCTGGGGACTGTACTGTCCAGATGGCTCTAATGACAATGGTTACCAATAAGGAGGAGCATGCTGCGCACCCCGGTACTGCTGGCGGCCGGTCAGGGAGACACCGAGGCGGTGACCGGCACGCTGATGCACCGGCCGGGAACCCTCGTCGTGACACACCGCCTCGACGGCCACGTCGTGCGACGCCACCTGACGATGCACGACGACGGCGTGCCGACCACGATGGAGACGGTCCTCGAACTCGCCCACGGCTGCGTTGCCTGCACCATCCGCAACGACCTGCTGGTGCTGCTGCGCAGGCTGCACCGACGCGACGACGTCGACCGCATCGTGGTGCACCTGGCGCCCTGGCTCGAACCCGAGCCCATCTGCTGGGCGATCAACCACGTCAAGGTCAGGGTCGGCCCCGGGTACCTGGACGGACCGGCGGCGCGTGACGTCGAGGTCCACGCGGTGATCACCTGCGTCGACGCCGACCGCTGGCTCGCCGACGCCCTCGGCGCCGACGAACTCGACGACGGCCGCACCGTCGCGCAGGTCGTCGTCGGCCAGGCCGAGTTCGCCGACGTCCTCGTTCCCACGCACCCCGAGGCGACGACGCTGGCCGTGCTACGGCGCCTGGCCCCGCGCGCCCGCATCACCGTCGGGACCGACCGTCTCGAGATGGCCCTCGCCCACCTGGAACCCGACGCCCGGCGCGGTCGCGGCGACGGACCGTTCGGTCCCCTGCTGGCCGGGCAACCACCACTCGCCGGCGACGGCGCCGTCCAGCTCGTCGAGTTCTCCGCGCGGCGACCGTTCCACCCGCAACGCCTGCACGCCGCCGTCGACCTGCTGCTCGACGGGGTGATTCGCACCAGGGGCAGGCTCTGGCTGGCCACCCAGCCACGGCAGGCGATGTGGCTGCAGTCCGCGGGCGGCGGGTTGCGCGTCGACGCCGCCGGCAAGTGGCTGGCAGCGATGACCCCCTCCGAGCTGGCCTACGTCGACCCGGAACGCCGCGCCCTGGCCGATCTGCTGTGGTCCGACGACCACGGCGACCGACACACCTCATTGACGGTGCTGGTATGCGGCGCCAGGGCCGACGGGATCCGCGACGCACTGCACGGCGCACTGCTGACCGACGCGGAGCTGGCCGCTCCGCACGAATGGAGCGCCTACCCCGATCCGCTCGGCGAATGGCATCAGGACCCGTGCGACGACCCGCCCGAGTCCGCGACCGACGACGCCCTTGGCAGCCGGCGGACGACCGAGTCATAGTTCCGTAGCCAGGCGCGCCAGCCGCCCCCAGCTTCGTAATGGATGATGGTGGGGTGGCAGACATCAAGCGCGGACGAGCAGCTCGCAACGCCAAGCTCGCCAGCCTGCCGGTCGGCATCGCAGGCCGAGCAGCGCTGGGAATCGGCAAGCGACTGACGGGCTCGTCCAAGGACGAAGTCAACGCCGAGATGATGGAGAAGGCCGCCAACCAGCTCTTCACCGTCCTCGGCGAACTCAAGGGCGGCGCGATGAAGGTCGGCCAGGCCCTCTCCGTCATGGAGGCCGCCGTCCCCGAGCAGTTCGGCGAGCCCTATCGCGAGGCCCTGACCAAACTCCAGAAGGACGCGCCACCGCTGCCCGCGGCCAAGGTGCACCGCGTACTCGACGCCCAGCTCGGCACCAAGTGGCGGGAGCGGTTCACCTCCTTCGACGACTCCCCGATCGCGTCGGCGAGCATCGGTCAGGTCCACAAGGCGGTCTGGTCCGACGGCCGCGAGGTCGCCGTCAAGATCCAGTACCCGGGTGCCGACGAGGCGTTGCGGGCCGACCTGAAGACCATGCGGCGGATGGTGTCGGTGTTCCGGCAGCTCTCCCCCGGTGCCGACGTCCAAGGCGTGGTCGACGAGCTCATCGAACGCACCGAGATGGAACTCGACTACCGCCTGGAGGCGGCCAACCAACGCGCCTTCGCCAAGGGGTACCGCGACCATCCGCACTTCGTGGTGCCCCAGGTGGTCGCGAGCGCTCCGAAGGTGGTCGTCGCGGAGTGGATCGAGGGCATCCCGATGGCCCAGATCATTCGCAACGGCACACCCGATCAGCGCGACGTCATGGGCACGCGGCTGTTCGAACTGACCTACGACGCCCCGAGCCGCATCAAGCTGATGCACGGCGACGCGCACCCCGGCAACTTCATGCTGCTGCCAGACGACAAGATGGGAATCCTCGACTTCGGTGCCGTGGCACCGATGCCCGACGGCCTGCCGGTCGAACTCGGCCTCATGGTCCGCTACGCATTGGCCAAGGACTACGACAACCTGCTGCCCACGATGGAGAAGATCGGCTTCATCCAGAAGGGCCAGAAGGGCGAGCAGGTCTCACCCCGCGAAATCGACGAAATGCTGCGCCAATACGTCGAACCCGTGCAGGTCGACGAGTTCCACTACACCCGCAAGTGGCTCCAGAAGATGGCCGCGGCCAACATGGACATCTCCGCCGACGCGATCAGGACCGCCCGAGCGATGGACCTGCCGGCCAACCTGGCCATCCCCATGCGGGTCATCGCGTCGGTCGTGGCGATCTCGTGTCAGCTCGACGCTCACGTTCCGACCAAAGAGCTTGCGCTGAAACTGATTCCAGGATTCGCCGACGAGGCGTCCTAGCTCCAGCAATACGTGGAGCTAGGACACCTGGCGTCGGCTACGCGGCCGCCGGGTTGGCAACCTGGTCCTTGCGCGGGCGGCCCCTCGGCCGCTTGCGCGCCACCACCGCGCCGCGGTCGATGATCTCGCCACCCCAAACCCCCCACGGCTCTTGACGTTCCAGCGCCTCGGCGAGGCACTGACGGCGGATCGGACACTCGGCGCACAGTAACTTGGCCCGTTCGAGCTCCATCGGGCTCTCCGCGAACCACAGGTCCGGGTCGTTGAGGTGGCAGGGTACTGCCAACGTTCTCTCGCGGCATGTCTGCGGGGACATGTCCGAATCACCTTCTTCCTGGTCCAAAGTCAATCGTCGGTGACGTCTGATGGATCTGGGACCAGGAATTCGGGTGTCCCCGAAAGCAATCTGGCCACGGATCCGGTGAATGTCGGGTCCGTGGCCAAGTGGCTTTCGTGGGTACCTAGGTGGTGCCCCGCTTCACGGACGCGACAATCGCGGCGGCGGCGCGTCGCTCGTACGCCGGAATGGCGCCACGCATCGCACCCATCGGATGCCCTGCCGGCGTGGCGGGCCCGGCGACGGCGAGGGTCGACGACGTGACGACGGCGTTGGCGACGGCTACGCCGGAATTCTTGATGAAGATCACGTGACTCCCCTCCCTTCGATTCGACCGGATTAGACGGTTATGAGACTAAACGCTTACGGCGTAATTCGACAAGCAATTTTCTGACCTGCGTCTTTGGCCGTCACCGACGCCCCTTCACCAGGGCGAGCACGTCGGGCCCGAACTGCTCGAGCTTGCGGGCGCCGATGCCCGGAATCGCGACCAACGCCGCCTCGTCGACCGGCAGCGACTCGGCGATGGCGATCAACGTGTTGTCGGTGAACACCACGTACGCGGGCACCTTCATCTCCTTGGACGTCTCGAGCCGCCACTCCTTGAGCTGAGCCAGCAGCTCCTCGTCGAGGTCGGACGGACACGTCTCGCAGCGACGCAGCATGATCGACGCCGAACTGGTCAACGCGGTGTTGCAGACGCGGCAACGAGGGGCAGCGCCCCGCTGCCGCCGAGGCTTGCTGGGCCCGTCGTCGGAGGTGGCCTGCGGGGCCACGCCGTTGAGGAAACGCGACGGGCGACGCCCCTGCCTGCCGCCCGGTGTCCGTGCCAGCGCCCAGCTCAGCGCCAAATGCACACGCGCCCTGGTGATTCCGACGTACAGGAGTCGGCGTTCCTCTTCGACCTGCTCACTGTCGGCGCCACGCGCGAGGGCGTGTGAGATGGGCAGCGTGCCGTCGGCCAACCCGACCAAGAACACCGCGTCCCACTCCAAACCCTTGGCCGCATGCAGCGACGCCAGCGTGACGCCCTGCACCACCGGTGGATGCCGCGCGTCGGCGCGTTGGCGCAACTCGGCCAGCAGCGCCCGGACGTCGAGCGACGGCCGCAGGGCCACCTCCTCCTCGACGAGTTCGACCAGGGCGGCCAACGCCTCCCACCGCTCGCGGGCCCGCACACCTTGCGGCTCCTCGGCGGTGAGGCCCAACGGTTCGAGCAGTTCGCGGATCACCGGCGGCAGATCCGCCCCCACCGCGTCGACCCGTTCGGCCGCGCGCTGCAGCGCCGCGAGCGCCTGCCGGATCTCCTGGCGGCTGAAGAAGCCCTCGCCGCCGCGGACCTGGAACGCCACCCCGGCCGCGGTCAGCGCCTCCTCGTACACCTCCGATTGTGCGTTGATGCGGTACAGCACCGCGATCTCGGCCGGCGCGGTGCCGTCGTGGACGAGCTTCTTGACGGCCTTGGCGACGGCGGTGGCCTCGGCGACCTCGTCGGGATGCTCGTTGAACGTCGGCGCCGGCCCGGGATCCCGCTGTCCGATCAGGTGCAGCTTGCTGCCCGCCATGCGACCGCGCGCCATCGCTATCACCCGGTTGGCCAGCGACACCACCTGCGGCGTGGAACGGTAGTCGCGCTCGAGGCGCACCACCGCGGCCTCGGGAAAACGGCGCGAGAAGTCGAGCAGGTAGCCGGGGGTGGCACCGGTGAACGAGTAGATGGTCTGGTTGGCGTCACCGACGACGGTCAGGTCGTCCCGGTCGCCGAGCCAGGCGTTGAGAACCCGTTGCTGCAGCGGCGTGACGTCCTGGTACTCGTCGACCACGAAACAGCGGTACCGGTCGCGGAACTCCTGCGCCACGGCGGCGTCGCTCTCGATGGCCGCGGCGGTGTGCAGCAACAGGTCATCAAAATCAAGGAGCAGGACATCGCTATTTCGGGCCTTCATCGCCTCGTATCCCGCGTAGACCTTCGCGACCTTGGCCGCGTCGAGCGGGATGTCACGGCTGACCTTGGCCACCGCCTCCGGATAGGCCTCCGGGCTGATCAACGACGACTTGGCCCACTCGATCTCCCCGGCGAGATCGCGCACGTCGTCGGTGCTGGCCTGAATCGACGCGCGATTCGCCGCCTGCGCGACCACGCCGAACTTGCTGTCGAGCAGCTCCCACCCGGTGTCACCGACCACCCGCGGCCAGAAGTACTGCAGCTGGCGCCGAGCCGCCGCGTGAAACGTCATGGCCTGCACGGCGCCCGTGCCCACGCCGTCGGCGCCCCGCTCGTCGAGCGACCGCAGCCGGCCCCGCATCTCGCCGGCGGCCCGCGAGGTGAACGTCACCGCCAGCACCTGGCTGGGCGCCACGTGACCGGCCGCCACCAGGTAGGCGATGCGCCTGGTGATGGTGCGCGTCTTGCCGGTGCCCGCGCCCGCCAGCACGCACACCGGCCCACGCGGCGCCTGAACCGCCTCGCGCTGCTCGTCGTCGAGGTCCTCGATCAGACGATCGAGCAGTGTGGAGGAGGCCTCGGGAGCCTGGGACGGCATGACCTCCATCCTGTCAGGCACGGGTGACACGCGCCGCTCCGACATCCCCGCGGACCCGGGCCCAGGTTGGTGCAATAGGCGGGGCTTCCGTAACGTTGAGACCGCTATGACAGGTAAAGACGCGCAGCTGACCATGTATTCGACGTCGTGGTGCGGCTATTGCGCACGACTCAAGACCGCCCTGAAGTCGGCCGGCATCGGGTGGAAGGAAGTCGACATCGAGGCCGACCCCAGCGCCGCCGAGTTCGTCGGCTCGGTCAACGGCGGCAACCACGTGGTCCCGACGGTGAAGTTCGCCGACGGCTCCACGCTGACCAACCCCAGCCTCAAGCAGGTTCAGGCCAAGCTCGCCGGCTGAGTCGGCCCGCGCCTAGGCGCTGAACGGCTGCGTCTAGGGGCTGAACGGCTGCGTCTAGGGGCTGAACGCCCACGACTCGATGATCTCCCGGGCAATCGAGATCGACCCCGGCAGCAGCAGCCGCGACGGTGACTCGCTGCTCCAGTCGCCGTCGGCGAGGGCAGCCTGCACCTCCGAGCGGGTGAACCACCCCGACTCGGCGATCTCGCCGTCGCTGAAGACGAATTCCTGCTCCGGATCGCCGATCGCGTGGAACCCGACCATCAGCGACCGCGGGAACGGCCACGGCTGGCTGCCCAGGTAGGTCACGTCGGTGACGCTCAGGCCGATCTCCTCGGCCACCTCGCGCACCACGCACGATTCGAACGACTCGCCCGCCTCCACGAACCCGGCGATGAGCGAGAAGAGCCGCTCGGGCCACACGGTTTGGCGCGCCAGCACCGCTCGGTCGTGACCGTCGTGAATCAGGCAGATGACCGCGGGGTCCATCCGGGGGAACTCCTCGCGACCCGTAACCGGGTCGACGCGCGCCCAGCCCGCCTTGTGGCTCTTCGTGGGTGAGCCGTCGGCCGCGCTAAAGCGTGCGCTGTCATGCCAATTGAGAAGCGCGGTGGCGGTGGCGACCAGCTGTGCGCTGGTGTCGTCGAAGACGGCGCCCGCTCGGCGCAGGTCGAGGACCTCCGATTCGGCGTGCGGATCCTCCGGCCCGTCGAGCGCCCCACGCACCGCCCACACGTGTCGGCCGTCGGGCATCCGACCCAGGAACACCGCGTGTTCGTCCGGTGTCGGCGAATACTTCGCGGCGCTGCCCAGAACCACCCGCCCGCCCGAGATCAACACCTGGTTGCGTCGGTCGACCTTCAACAGCAGCGCGTCGCGCCACCCCGCCTGCGCGGCGTCGACGTCGGTGCGGAGTTCGTCGGCGCGGTCGGCGCCGACGCGCGACAACAGGGGCACGTTGCGCAGGGTGAACGCGCCACGGGAAGTCTGCTCCCGCCCGCCGGGTGCGGTCATCGGTCCGTGTCCGCGTTGCGGATGTACAGCAGCCGGTCACCGAGCTCCATCGCGTCGGCCCCCGGTGCGTCCACCCGCACCAGATTGCCCTCCCGCACCACCCCAAGCACGATGTCGGGCAGGTGGCGCGCGGAACCGCCGACCTCCTTGGCCGTCACGTCGCGTTCGGCGATGGCGAACCCGGCGTCCGGGGTCAGCAGATCCTCGATGAGCTCCACGACGGTCGGGGTGTTGGCCGCCATGCCGAGCAGTCGACCGGCGGTCTCCGAGGACACCACCACCGAATCCGCGCCCGACTGCAGCAGCAGATGCTGGTTCTCCGACTCCCGGATCGAGGCGATGATCTTCGCGTTGGGCGCGAGCTCCCGGGCCGTCAGCGTGACCAGGACGGCGGTGGGGTCGCTGTTGGTGGCGACGACGATGGCCTTGGCGTGCTGGGCTCCGGCGAGCCGCAGTACGTCGGCGCGGTTGGCGTCACCGTGCATCGTCACCAGCCCGGCCTTGTCCGCACGGTCCAGCGCGGCGCGGTCGGTGTCGACGACCACGATCTCACCGCTCTTGGCGCCGTCACCGATCATGGCCGAGACGGCCGTCTTGCCCTTGGTGCCGTAGCCGATGACGACGATGTGGTCGCGCACTCTTCTCCTCCATTGCTGAATCTTGAGGGTCTGACGCGAAGCCTCCGTCAGGGTTTCCACGGTGGTGCCGATCAACACGATCAGGAAGGCGACCCGCAGCGGTGTGATGACCAGGACGTTGATCAGGCGGGCCGACGGCGTGAACGGCGTGATGTCGCCGTAGCCGGTGGTCGACAGCGACACGGTGGCGTAGTACAGACAGTCGAGGAACGACAGCCGATTGTCCTGCACGTCGCGGTAGCCGTCGCGGTCCAGGTAGACGATCAGCACCGCGGCGAACAGCGCCAGCAGCGCGTAGACCACCCGCATCGCGATCTTGCGGGCCGGGCTCACCGGCTGCTCGGGAATGCGCAGCGTCCCGACCAAAGCGTGGTCGGGCTGAGTGGTCAACGTCTGATCGAGCGCCTCCATCCGGCGCCGCAACCTACCCTTGGCCACGAGGGCCCGTCATCCGCCCAACTCGCCGCACAGCACAATGTAACCATGAGATCCCTCACCGCAGCATCCGAGAACGCACCAAGCCAGGTCACGGCCCAGCGAATGGGGGCGATGCTGGTCGGCATGGGCGTGCTGCACTTCGTCGCGCCGAAGCCGTTCGACACGATCGTCCCGGCGGAATTGCCGGGCAGCGCACGGTTCTACACGTTGGCCTCCGGCGTCGCCGAGGCCGCGACCGGTGCCCTGCTGATCGCCCCGCGCACCCGCCGCGTCGGCGCGCTCGCCGCCATCGCGCTGTACATCGGAGTGTTCCCCGCGAACGTCAACTCCGTGCGGGTGCTGTGGAACAAGGGCTGGCCCGCCCGCATCGGCACCATCGCCCGGCTGCCGCTGCAGATCCCGATGATCACCCAGGCGCTCAAGGTGTACCGCAACGCTCCGCGCTAGCGGCCCCCAGCAGTCCGGCCAGCTCGTCGGCGTCGGGCAGGGCGTCGGGCGTCACCGTGCGACCGCTGCGCACGTAGTGGAACGCCGCCCGCACCGATTCGGGTGACACCCCCGCCGTCGCCGCCCACGCCAGCCGGTACACGGCGAGCTGGACGGCGTTCTGCTGCAACGTCTCCTCGGTGGTCGGCGGGTCGCCGGTCTTCCAGTCCACCACCGTCACCCCGCCGTCGTCGTCGGCGAACACCGCGTCGATCCGGCCGCGCACGACGGTGCCGCCGATGACCATGTCGAAGGGGACCTCGACGTCGACCGGCGTCCTCGACGCCCACGGCGACACCGCGAAGGCCTCCTGCAATTCGGCCAGTCGCTCCGCTTCCGACAGACCCAGCTCGCCGTCGACCGCGCCAGGCAGGTCCTCGAGGTCGAACAGCCGCTCGGCGTGGAAGAATCGTTGCACCCAGTCGTGGAACGCCGTGCCGAGCAACGCGTGCGGATCCGGACGAGCCGGCACGCGCCGCTGCAGCCGGCCCAGCGCACCCGCGGGATCGCGACGGAGGTCCACCAGCGCGCTCACCGAGAGCTGCGCCGGCAGCACCGGCGCAGGCCGCACCAGCGCCGCCGCACGCTCGGCGATCAGTGCGTCGACGTCGGCGGCCCACCCGTCGGGGTCGGCTTCGCCCGGGCCATCCGACGGCGCCGCGGTCATGGCCCCGTGAACGAGCTCGACGCCCCGGTCGACGGCTCCGCGCTCGCCGCCGGCCGGGTCGACGGGCCAGACGCGTTCCAGCACGTTGTCCCGCAGCGGATTCGACTCACCGTCGGCGGGAGCCGACGCCCACTGTTCGACGACTCCGCAGGGGTTGCCCGCGGCCGCGGCCCGATCGATGACGTCCTTGATCTCCAGCAGGAAGTCCGACGGACCGCGCGGCTTGGCCTCCGTCGCCCCCCAGTGGTGACCCGACAGCACCAGGGTGTCCTCGGCGCGGGTCAACGCCACGTACAGCAGACGGCGCTCTTCGTCGACCCGTCGTTGGTCGAGCGTCTTCCGGTGCGCCGAAATCTTGTCGGACAACGCCTTTCGATCGTTGACGTCGGAGGTGTCGAGCACGGGCACGCCGTGCTCGGAGACCTCGGCGCGGTCGCCGCGCAGCAGCGGCGGCAGGTCGCCGGCGTCGCTGAGCCAGGTGCGGGCGGATCCCGAGGACGGGAAGACCCGAGCGCTTAGGTGCGGCACCGCGACGACCTGCCACTCCAAGCCCTTGGCGGCGTGCACGGTCAAGATCTGCACCCGGTCCTTGGACACCGTGATCTCCGCCGGGGCCAGCCCGTTCTCGACCTCCATCGCGGCGTCGAGGAACGCGAGCAGCCCGGCCACCGACGCCGACGGGCGCCCGGCGAACTCGGCCACGACGTCGGAGAAGGCGTCGAGGTGTTCGGTGCCACACCACCCCGCCGAGACGGTTTGCGCCGCACGCACTTCGGCGTCGACGCCCAGCATCCACCGAACCTCGGCGACCAGGTCGGGCAGTGGGTGGTGCAGTTGCGACCGCAGCGCGGTCAGCTCGCGGCACAGCGCGACGATGCGGCCGTATCCCGTCGGCGAATAGCGCTCCGGGTGGCCGGGATCGCAGATCGCGTCGGCCAGGCACGCGGCGTCCGCGTCGGGGTTCGCCGAGGCGACGATGTGCGACGCCGAGGACCGGTCGACGGTGCCCTTGGCCGCGGAGTCGAGTTCCACCGCACGGCGCCACAGCGCGGCGACGTCGGAGGCGCCCAGCCGCCAGCGCGGGCCGGTGACCACGCGGATCGCCGCCGAGCCCGCGGTGGGGTCGGCGGCCAGCCGCAGCATTGCGACCACGTCGGCCACCTCGGGCACCGACAGCAGGCCGGACAATCCGACGACCTCGACCGGCACCCCGCGCGCGGTGAGCGCGTCGGCGACGGGGGCGGCGTCGGCGTTGCGCCGCACCAGCACCGCGGTGGTGGGGATCTCGGCGCCTGAGTCGACCGCACCGTGGTAGACCTCGGCCAACTGGTCTGCCAGCCAGTCTCTTTCGACGCTCACGTCGCTCAGCAACGCGCACCGGACCGTGCCCGCCTGGGCGCCCGGGCGGGGCAGCAGCTCGCGGACGGCGACCGACCGGCGCCGGGCCTCCATCGAGACCGCGTTGGCCAGGTGAAGGGCGCTCGGCGGATTGCGCCAGCTGGTGCGCAGCTCCAGCGTCGGCGCGGGCGTCCCGTCGGAGAGGCAGAAGTCGGTGGTGAACCGCGGGAGGTTGGTCGCCGAGGCCCCCCGCCAGCCGTAGATCGACTGGATCGGGTCCCCGACCGCCGTCAGGGCGAGCTCGTCGTCGACGCCGCCGCCGAACAACGCCGACAGCGCCACCCTCTGGGCGTGGCCGGTGTCCTGATACTCGTCGAGCAGTACCACCCGGTAGCGCTGCCGCAGCTGCTCGCCGACTCGAGGAAAGCTCGCGGCCAGCCGGGCCGCCGCGGCCATCTGCATGCCGAAGTCCATCACGTTCTCCGAGCGCATCCGCTCGTGCAGCGCGTCGATCATGGGCACCAGCTCGGTGCGTTCGGACTGCACGGTCAGCATCTTCACCAGCGACTGATTCGGGCCGGTGTCACGCTGGCGGGGTCCGGCAGGCAGCGTGTGCACCAACCGCTCCAGCTCGACGTGGGTGTCCCGCAGCTGGTCGGTGTCGACGAGGTGTTCGGCCAGCTGGCCGGCCAGCCGCAGCACCATCCCGGTGACGGTGGCGGGGGACTTCTCGGTGTCGAGCGCGGGATGATCGCAGACGACGCGAAACGCCAACTGCCACAATTCGGTTGCGCCGATGAGGCGGGTCGACGGTTCCACCGGCAGCAGAAGCCCGTGCTCGCGCAGCAACGTCCCCGCGAAGGCGTGATACGTGCCAATGGCCGGATGCTCGTCGACCTCGGCCCGCTCGCCGGGCACCAGACCCGCGCCCGCGAGCCGCGCCAGGCGGGTGCGAACCCGCCGCAGCAGTTGCCCGGCCGCCTTGCGCGTGAACGTCAACCCGAGGACCTCGCCGGGCCGGGCATACCCGTTGGCGACCAGCCAGACGACACGGGCGGCCATCGTCTCGGTCTTGCCCGCCCCCGCTCCGGCGATCACCACCAACGGACCCGGAGGCGCCGCGATCACCGCGGCCTGTTCCTCGGTGGGGGCGAAGATGCCCAGGGCGTCGGCCAATTCGGCCGGACTGTACCGAGCGGTCACGGTCGTCCGCCGAGCGCCGCCTGAGCGGGACACGTCGCCCGGACCGGGCAGTGCGCACAGCCGTCGTTGACACGCGCCACGAACTGGGGTCCCTTCGTCGCCTCGGCCGCCTGTTGGACGCGCGCGCGCCACTCCTCGCGCCCGTCGGCGGTCATCGGATTCTGGTCGCGTTCGGCGGCGCCGGCCACGCCGATCTTGCCGAGGTAGACCAGTCGCCCACCGCCGGCCTGGTCCCCTTGGGGCAGAACGCCTTCCGCGATCGCCAGCTGATACATGGCGAGCTGGGCGTGCTGCTGCGCGTCGTCCTTGGTGACCGGACTCTTGCCGGTCTTGACGTCGACGACGACGAGTCTGCCCTCGGCGTCGCGCTCCAGCCTGTCGACCCGACCACGGACCCGCACACCGGGCTGGTCGACCCCGGGCGGCACGACGACTCCCTCGACCTCCACCTCGGTGCCCACCTCGGTGAGCTCGTGCCGAGTCTGCGCCCGCCACTGGAGGAACGCCGACAGCATCGTCCGGTGGCGGTCCAACTCGTTGGCCGCGAACCACGCCGCGTCGAAGGGCAGCTCCTCCCATACCGATTCGAGCTTCGCGAGCATCTGGCCCTCCGTCTTCTCGCCGTCGGACACCAGCGCGTGCACCAGCGTGCCGAGAGCCGACCGGACGTCGCGGGCGTCGTCGCCACCGTGGCGTTCGAGCAGCCACCGTAACGGGCAGTCCGACAGCGTCTGCAGCGTCGACGGGGACAGCGTCACGACGTGCTCGTCGCCGTCCCACAGGGGCAGATCGGTCGACGGGGTCTTGCTGGCGTACCAGTGGGCGGGATCCGCACCGGGTACGCCCGCCTCGGCCAACCGGGCCAACTGGCGTGCCGCAGTCGCACGGACGTCGTCGGCCACGACACCATCGGGTGCGCACACGACCGCCCGCAGCCTGCCGACCACCGCGGCGGGTGCCAGAACGCGAGGGGCGCGGACCGGCTCGACGTCGGCGTCGGACGGCTCGGTCGCCAGCGCCGCGAGCTCGTCGCAGAACGGCGACGGCATCATGGCGTCGTCGCCCTCGTCACCGTCGACGGCGGTGACCAAGACCCGTGACCGGGCCCGGCCGAGCGCGGCCACCAACAGCCTGCGCTCCTCCGCGAGCAGCGGCGCTCTGGTGGACGTGCCGTCGACGATCCCGTCGAGCACGTCGACCAACTGCTGGGTGCCCAGCACTCCCCCACGCGGAACCACGTTGGGCCACAAGCCTTCCTGCAGACCCGCGATGACCACGAACTCCCATTCCCGACCCAGCGCCGCGTGGGCGGACAGCACCGCGACCGCGTCGCCGCCACCGGCCGGTTCACCACCACCCACGGGCAGGACCATCGACCGCACGTGGTCGACGAAACCCGTCAGCGAGGCCCCGGTCGTGTGGGTGACGTACTGTTCGGCCACGTCGAACAGGGCGGTCACGCCGTCGAGGTCACGGCCGGCCTGGTTTCCCGCGGTGCCGGCTCGTTCGGCGGCCGCCAGCCAACGCCGTTGCAGACCGGTCTGATGCCATGCCTGCCACAGCGTGAACCGGGGATCGAGCCCGTCGGCCTGACTGCGGCTGGCGGCGGCCAGCACCTTGCGCACCAGCTTCAGTGCCCTGGCCAACTGGTCGGGCACGTCGCCCGCGACGGGACGGCGCGGGTCGAGGGCGTCGACGAGCAGGTCGGCGAACTCACGTGGGGTGTCGTCCGAGGCCACGCGACGCAACGTGCGGCGGAGTTGACGCAGCGACACCGGGTCCACCCGGCCGATCGGACCGGTCAGCAGCGCCAGCGCGCGCTCGCCGTCCAGACCGTCGCAGACGACGTCGAGCACGGTGAGCAGCGCTGCCACGGCAGGCATCTCGGCCAGCGGGCCAGCCGACGCCTGTTGTGCGACGGGGACGCCCGCGACGGTCAGGGCCCGCGCCAGACCCGTGCCCGAGCGGGGCATCGATCTGACCACGACCGCCATCTGCGACCACGGCACGCCGTCGACCAGGTGCGCCCGGCGCAACGCGTCGGCGATCACCGCGGCCTCGGCGCGTTCCGACGCCGCGATCCGCACCGCCACGGAGCCCACCCGACCGTCGGCCGAGGTGAGATGCCGGGCGTCGCCGACGCCAGGGAGCCGACTCGCGATGCCCGTCACCGCTCGAGCCACGGCGGCGGCGCATCGGTGCGACTCGCCGAGCACGATCGTCGGATGGTCCCCGGCGGCGCCGAGCAGGGCCGGATCGGCGCCGCGGTAGCCGAACACCGATTCGTTCGGATCGCCCGCGACGACGGCGAGTTGCGCCCCGGCAGCCAACAGCCGGACCAGCAGGGCGGCTTGCGGGTCGAGATTCTGCGCGTCGTCGACCAGGAGCAGCCGGATCCTGCTGCGCTCGGCCGCCAACAGTGCGGGGTCGGCGGCGAAGGCGTCGAGGGCGGCACCCACCAGTTCGGCCGCCCCCAGCGCCGGCACGGTGGCCTGCGGCGCCGCCATGCCGACCGCGGAACGCAGCAGCATCACCTGCTCGTAGACCTGGGCGAATTGGCCGGCCGCCACCCACTCCGGACGGCCCGCTCGCCGGCCGATACGTTGCAGCGCAGGCGGTTCCACGCCACGTTCGGTGCACCGCGCCAGCAGGTCGCGCAGCTCGTTGGCGAACCCCACGGTGCCGAGAGCCGGCAGGAGGTGGCGCGGCCACGTCACCGAGGCATTGGCACCGTCCTCGACGTCGCCCGCGAGCAGCTCACGGATGATCCCGTCCTGCTCGGCGCTGGTGACCAATCGTGGCGGCGGGTCGCCGTTGCGCTGGGCCGCGAGCCGCAACACCGCGAACGCGTAGGAGTGAACGGTGCGCACCATGGGTTCGCGCACCGCCGCCGGGCCGTTCGCCAGCAGTGCGCCGGTGACCAGGGCACGGGCGGTGGCGTTGAGCCGTGCCGAACCCGTGAGCAGCAGAACGGATTCCGGGGCGAGGCCCGCGGCGATGCGCGCTGCCGCGGCGCCGACGAGAAGCGACGTCTTCCCGGTCCCCGGTCCGCCGACCATGCGCACGGTCCCACGCAGACCGGGATCGCTCAGCACGGAAGACGTCGTCGCGGTGTGTTGATCGGGCACGAGGACATGTCACCACGGGGGTACGACATCACCCGCTGCCGCGCTGCTGGCAGCATCGACATCGTGAACGACGTCTTGAGCGTGCGCCGCTTCGGCCCGCCCGCACCGCCCCGAATCCTGGCACTTCACGGGTTGACCGGGCACGGACAGCGCTGGGAGACCCTGGCGGTACGGCACCTCGCCGAGTACGCGATCCTGGCGCCCGACCTGCTGGGTCACGGCCGGTCGTCGTGGGCGGCACCGTGGACCATCGACGCCAACGTCGAGGCTCTCGCGGCCCTCCTCGACGCGGAGGCCGGCGGACCGGTGTGGGTCGTCGCCCACTCCTTCGGCGGCGCCGTCGCACTGAGGCTTGCAGAGTTCCGGCCGGACCTCGTCGCAGGACTGATCCTCCTCGACCCCGCGGTGGGCCTCGACGGGCACTGGATGCGCGAGATCGCCGACGCCATGCTGCAATCCCCGGACTTCGCCGACCGGGAGGAGGCGCGAGCCGACAAGACCTCGGGCTCGTGGGGCGAGGTCGACGAGGACGACCTGGAGCGCGAACTCGACGAACACCTGATCACTCTGCGCAACGGTCGGGTGGGCTGGCGCGTCGGCCTGCCGGCGGTCATGTCGTACTGGAGCGAGCTCGCGCGACCGGTCTCGGTACCGCGGGAGGGCATCCCGACGACCGTGGTGCGGGCGAAGAAGACCCAACCCCCCTACGTCACCGACGATCTGGTCGCGACGTTGCGTGCCGCATTGGGTTCGCAGTTCACGCTTCTCGAGTTCGACTGCGACCACATGGTTCCGCTGGCCCGACCGATCGAGACGGCCCGGCTCATCCGGGATCTGGTCGGCTGAGCGATGGCCGCCATCACCGACGAGCAGGTGGAGACCGTCCGCGCGCTGGTCGCCTCGATCCCGGCGGGCAAGGTCTCGACCTACGGCGACATCGCCGCCGCCGCAGGTCTTCCCAGTCCGCGGATCGTCGCGTGGATCATGCGGACCGATTCCTCAGATCTGCCGTGGCACCGGGTGATCAGGGCGTCGGGCCGGCCGGCGCCACATCTGGAGACGCGTCAGCTCGAACTGCTGCGGACCGAGGGCGTGTTGGCCGTCGACGGCCGCATCTCGTTGCGCGAGGCACGGCACGCGTTCTGACGGACGGCGCCTAGAGGATCAGGCGCACCAGCGCCGCGGTGCGGGCCAGCCCGGGGAACGCCGCCGCCGTCGAGCGCGGATGCAGCGCGTGGACGGCCAATCGGAACATCAACGCGCGCAACAGCATTTGCGGCCATTCGGGCAGGGGGGCCCATCGCTCGACGAGTCCGTCGTCGGCCTCACCCCAGGCCAGGGCGTCGACGACCACGACGCCGGCCGCCCAGGACGCCGGCCGCCAATAGGGCGTGATGTCGGTGATGCCCGGTGCCGCGGTGCCGGCGAAGAGCACGGTGCCGTAGAGGTCGCCGTGCACCAGCTGGCTGGGGCTGCGGGTCGGCCGTCGCAACGTGGCCAGCTGGGCGATGAGCTCGATCGAGCGTTGACCGTCGGCACCGCCCGGTGCGACGCGGGCGCCGGGCGGCAGGTTGTGCAACGGCCGGTCCTCCCACGCGGCGCGGTCCGCGGCGATGAACACGTCGACGTCGGACCACGGCGCCGACGGGGGCTGGGTCAGGAACCGCGGGCGCTCCAGCTTGGCGGTGGCTTCGTGCAACCGGACTGCGGCCGAGACGACCTCGTCGTGGCGCGGCTCCGGTGTTCCGGTGACGAACGTGTCGGCGCGCCAGCCGGCGACGACGTAGCGACCGTCGGTCGAGCGCACGGGGCGGGCAAGGCGCACGCCGTCGACGAACAACGTCTCACGGACCTTCGCCGACCACCCCGCGCGGGCATGCTCGGCGACCATCGACAACACCACTTCGCCACAGCGCCAGCCACCCTCCCAGCTCGAGCCGAGCGGGACGGGCCGGACACCCGAGAGACCAAACGCCGCCAGGACGTGATCGGGCGGCATGTCGGCACTCACAGACTCAGCCTAAGGTGTGGGCTGGCCAACCAGCCGTCAGTACATGACCATGTCGGGTTCGAGTTCCCGCGCCCACGCCACGATTCCGCCCTGCAGGTGCACCGCGTCGGCGAAACCCGCCCCCTTGACCGCGGCCAGCACCTCCGCCGAACGAATCCCGGTCTTGCAATACAGCACCGGCGTCCGGTCGTGCGGCAGCCTCGCCAGACCGTCGCCCGCGTCGATCGCCGACTTGGGAATCAACTCCGCCCCGTCGATGTGGTTGATCGCCCACTCCACCGGCTCGCGGACGTCGACCAACGCGATCCGGCGGCCGGAGTCGAGCATGTCCCGCAGTTCCCGGGGCGTGACGGTCGAGTCGGCAGCCGCGTGAGTCGCCGCGTCGGACACCACGCCGCAGAACTCGTCGTAGTCGATCAGCTCGGTGATCTTCGGCGTCTCGGGGTCCTTGCGGATCGTGATGGTGCGGTAGGTCATCTCCAGGGCGTCGTACATCAGGAGCCGTCCCAGCAGCGGATCGCCGATGCCCACGAGCAGCTTGAGCGCCTCGGTGCCCATGACCGACGCGATCGAGCCGCACAGGATGCCGAGCACGCCGCCCTCGGCGCACGACGGCACCATTCCCGGGGGCGGCGGTTCCGGGTACAGGTCGCGGTAGTTCAGACCGCGGCCGTCGGGCGCGTCCTCCCAGAACACCGAGACCTGGCCTTCGAATCGATAGATCGAACCCCAGACGTACGGCTTGCCCGCCAGCACCGCCGCGTCGTTGACCAGGTATCGGGTGGCGAAGTTGTCGGTCCCGTCCATGATCAGGTCGTATTGCCCGAACAGGTCGACGGCGTTGTCCCCGGACAGCCGAACCTCGTGCAGACGCACGTCGACCAGCGGGTTGATCGCGACGATCGAGTCGCGGGCGCTCTTGGCCTTCGAGCGGCCGACGTCGGAGTGGCCGTGGATGATCTGCCGTTGCAGGTTGGATTCGTCGACGACGTCGAAGTCCACGATGCCGAGGGTGCCCACACCGGCGGCAGCCAGGTACAACAGGGTCGGCGAGCCGAGGCCGCCGGCGCCGATCACCAGCACGCGGGCGTTCTTGAGGCGCTTCTGCCCCTCGACGCCGACGTCGGGGATGATGAGATGGCGGCTGTAGCGGGCGACCTCGCCGCGGGTGAGCTCGGCGGCGGGTTCAACCAGCGGTGGAAGCGAAGTGGACACCTTGCCGCCCCTCGAATCGACGTGACACCCGGCGATCACACCAGGCCGGCTCGTTCAACGGTAATCTCGCAGGCTCCGTTCCCCCGAGGGCTCAGGCGATCGGGTAGGGCCACGGGTTGAAGCGGCACGTCTTTCCGTCGGCCTGCACCGATTCGGGGTCGAACCGCGCGTCGTCGTCGTTGCTGGTCGAGAACGTCTGCTGCATCATCACCGGGGCCAACGCACCGTTGTCGGCGCACGGCTCGTGCTTCTGGTAGCCGATGGCGTGCCCGACCTCGTGGTTGATCAGGTACTGCCGATACGAGCCGATGTCGCCCTGAAACGGGACGGCGCCACGCACCCAGCGAGCCTCGTTGACGAACACTCTGGCCTGGTCGCCCAGGTAGGCCGGGTTGTAGCAGGACGCCTCGAGGGGAATGTCGTAGCCGCACCCTTCGCGCACCGTCATCGGCGAGGTCAGCGAGACCCGGAAGTCCGGCGTCACCGTCGGGTCGTCGACGCGGGTGAACGCGATCTGCGGGTTGTGGGTCCAGCTCTTCGGGTTGCCCAGGGTCTCGCTGACCATGCGGGCGAACGCCTCGTCGCCGCCGATGGACGCGGTGTCGACGCCGTCCTCCACCTCGACGGTGTAGGTGAAGGACTTGGTGGTGCCCTGGCCGACCTTGGGCGTCGTGCCGGGGACGACGTGCCAGGTCTTCGCGCCGGACTCGGTGAACGGACCGCCCTCCGGGAGGATCCCGGTCGGCAGGTTCGCGTCGAACTGGGTCATGCCCTTCGGTGGGGCGCCGATGATTCCCGTGCCCGTGGCGCCGATGGTGGGCGGACCCTGGACGGGTCCTTCGGCGTTGACCGGGGCGGGGGCGGTGGTTCCGGTGACGGTTTGGTAGACCACCAGCACCGTGATGGCGGCCAGGATCGGCAGGGCGTAGGCGCGCCAGCCGTAGGTGGAGACGAATCGTCCCAGCCACGACTGTTTGCGCCAGCGCTGGTGATCGTCGCGGTTGGAGCGCATCCGGCCGCCGGCCTCGGCCAACGGGTCGCGCTGCGCGCGCAAGGGTTCCCTGAACTCGTTGCGCAGCACGGGCTGACGACCGCCCCCGCGACGCCCCGGGTCGTAGGTCACCGCACCAGAATGGCACAGGCGCGCCCGGGAGAGGCCATGGCGCGCCACCCGCACTCGGCGTGACCTGACGCACGGCCTTGATCACCGGTAGTAGTGTCGGTTCGATGACCAGCCGGATCAACGGCTCCCAGCGGGGCGGCCAGCAGCGGGCCGCAGTTCCACATCCGGATAGAGGAGTGATGAGCGACATCGCCGAGCGAAAGGGTGCCCAGTCGGGCGGTGGTGACGGTTCGACCACCGGAAACACCACCGGCGGGAATCGGCGTGGCAACCGTCTGCCCCGTGACGAGCGCCGTGGGCAACTCCTGGTCGCCGCGAGCGAGGTCTTCGTCGACCGCGGCTACCACGCCGCCGGCATGGACGAGATCGCCGACCGGGCTGGTGTCAGCAAACCGGTGTTGTATCAACACTTCTCGTCGAAGCTCGAGTTGTATCTGGCGGTGTTGGAGCGTCACGTCGACAACCTGGTGACCGGCGTGCAGCAGGCGTTGCGCACCACCACCGACAACCGGCAGCGGCTTCGTGCCGCGGTGGGGGCCTTCTTCGACTTCATCGAGCACGACGGCCAGGGCTACCGGCTGATCTTCGAGAACGACTACGTGACCGAGCCGCAGGTGTCGGCCCAGGTCAAAGTGGCCACCGAGGCGTGCACCGATGCGGTGTTCGAACTGATCAGCAGCGATTCCGGGCTCGAGGCCCATCGGGCCAGGATGATCGCCGTCGGCCTGGTGTCGACGAGCGTCGACTGCGCGCGGTACTGGCTCAACTCCGACCGGCCGATCTCCAAGGAAGCCGCGGTCGACGGCACGGTGCAGTTCGCCTGGGGCGGACTGTCACACGTGCCGCTGACCCGCTTCTAGCTGAGCTTGTCGGCGACGGCCGCGGCCGTCGCTCCGATACCGAAGCCGACCCGCCGCGAGTCGGCGGCGCCGATTTCGACGTAGGCGATCCTGGTGTTCTGGATCAGGTAGCGACGGCCCTTCTCGTCGCTCAGGGCGAGCACGCCCGAGTCCTTGCCCAGCGCCGCGGTCACCAGCTCCTCCACCTCGGCAGGGGTGGACGCGCTCTGGAGCACCAGCTCGCGCGGACTGTCGGTGACGCCGATCTTGACCTCCACGTGAACCCTTCCCTTCGATGGTCTTTCCCTTGAGCAGGCTAGTGGACGGGGCTCCTCACCCGCTCCCGCGGTGGCGCCACTTCGCGGACAGCGCAGCGCCGATCGCGTCGGCTCGCATGTCACGGGCCGTGAGCCAACCGAGTCCGGACCGTGATCCGAGCCCAGGCGCGTCAACCTCGTGCGTCACTTCAGCCTCGTTAGCATCGCTGACACACCAGTAGACGACGCACGGGACAGTGAGCATGGACAGGCCTTACGCAACGTATTCACCGACGTCGACGACGGCGCGCAACGCGGGCGCAGCCGGGACTCGGAGCCCACGTTCGGGCGGATACACCGCCGTCGAGACCGACGTCGTCGACGGCGGCGCGACCTACCGACGGCGCTCCGACTACGTCTCCGACTACGGCACGTCGTCCACCTACGACTACGACTACCGGCCCGGATCCCGCTACGACTACGACGATCGTTCCCGGGCCGGCGACGCGGTCCACGACTACGACGCCTACGACGCGCAGTCCGACGACTATCTGGACGACGAGGTCTACGAATACGAAGAAGCCATCGACCGCCGGTGGGTTTGGGTCGCCGGCGTCGCCGCCGCCATCCTGCTCGTCGCCATCATCTGCACCGTGGTGATCCTCGGCGGCGGTGACAGCGGGTCGGTGTCCAAGACGATCGCGGCGACGACCCCGACGACGGCCGCTCAGGACGCGGTCACCACCCCGGCCACCACCGCGCCGCCGGCCATGACGTCGGTGGCTCCTCCCCCACCGGTCGCCGCGCTGTCGCCGGAGACGGTCACCACCGTCCCGCCGAGCCCGACCGCCACGGCCGCGCCGACACCCGTCCCGGCCGCCCCGGTCCCGGCCGTCTCGCCGCGGACCGTCACCTACCAGGTAAACGGCACCCGGCCGCTGCTCGACCTGGTCACCGTGGTCTACACCGACGGCCAGGGCGCCCTGCAGACGCAATTCAACGTGGCGTTGCCGTGGGTGCGCTCGGTGACGCTGGATCCGGGGGTCGAGCTGACGTCGGTCACCGCCACCAGCCTGACCGGCAAGCTGAACTGCTCGGTGACCGACGCGAACGGCGTGGTGCTAGTGGCTCAGAACACCGACTCGATGATCGCGACCTGCACCAAGTAGCTCCGGCTAGCCGAGACCCAGCTCGCGCACCCGCGCGTTGTGGGTGTCCTGCAGGCGGCCGAAGAACTCGGTCAACCGACCGAGGCCCTCGCCGCTGGAGACGACGAAGTCGACCAGCTCGTCGTGCTCGGCGAGCACGTACTGCGCCTGGGTGATGGCCTCGCCGAGCAGCCGCCGCGACCACAGCGCGAGCCGGTGGCGCTGCTTGTCGCTGGCGGTGACGGCGGCCTTGACCTCGGCGACGACGAACTGCGAGTGCCCCGTCTCCGAGAGCACCGCCCGGACCACGTCGGCCGCGTCCTCGGGAAGCGCGTCAGCGATCTCGAGGTAGAAGTCGGCTGCGAGGGCGTCGCCGATGTAGGTCTTCACCAGCGCCTCGAGCCAGGTGCTCGGCGTGGTCAGACGATGGTAGTTCTCCAGTGCCGAGGCGTATCTCGTCATCGCGGGGACGATGTCGACGCCACGTTTGGCGAGTGCCTCGCGCAGGATTTCGTAGTGGTTCATCTCTGCCGCGGCCATGCTGGCCATGTTGATCCGACCCGCCAGATTCGGGGCCATACGCGCTTCGTCGGTGAGCCGGTAGAAGGCGGCCACCTCGCCGTAGGCCAGGAGTGCGAATAGCTGGTCGACGCCTGCATGCCTTGCCACCGTGGGGGCCACCGTCTGCTCGGGCGAGGCCCCGGGCTGCGTCGGAGTCATGGCTCGACTCTAGACGGGCAGGACACGTCCATCGGCGCGGCGACGGCACCAAGTCCCACGCCAGCTATCATGGTGGGCGGAAGCGGCACGTCTCCTACCCGCCGCTACCAAGAAATGTGCGTGCACGTGTCGGTCCGCTTCGTCAGAAGCCGAGGCCCCCAACGTTCCTTCGTCGAACCCGTGTGCGCGTGTGGACGCCGCGAGATTGACAAACGAAAGGTTACGTCGGCAAACGCATGACTGAAATCACCAGCACCTCGAACACCACCGAATCCTTCACCCCGGACATCGACGTCGTCGTCGAGGCACCCGAGGCGGCCCCCAAGACCACCACCTTCGCCGAGCTGGGCGTACGCGAGGAAATCGTGCGCGCGCTGGCCGAGGGCGGCATCGAACACACCTTCGCCATCCAGGAACTCACGCTGCCGCTGGCGCTGTCGGGCGACGACCTGATCGGTCAGGCCCGTACCGGCATGGGCAAGACCTTCGCCTTCGGCGTGCCGCTGTTGCACCGCATCGTCACCGACGAGACCCGGCCGCTCACCGGCATCCCCCGCGCGCTCATCGTGGTGCCCACCCGCGAGCTGTGCCTGCAGGTCTACGACGACCTCGCCAACGCCGCGAAGTACCTCAAGGTCGGCGACCGCAAGATGGCGGTCACCTCCATCTACGGCGGCCGCCCCTACGAGCCCCAGATCGAAGCCCTGCAGAAGGGCGTCGACGTCGTCGTCGGCACCCCGGGACGCCTGCTCGACCTGGCCCAGCAGGGTCACCTGCAGCTTGGCGGCCTCTCGGTGCTCGTGCTCGACGAGGCCGACGAGATGCTCGACCTGGGCTTCCTGCCCGACATCGAGCGGATCCTCAAGCAGACCCCGACCGACCGGCAGGCGATGCTGTTCTCAGCGACGATGCCCGACCCGATCATCACGCTGGCCCGGACGTTCATGAACCAGCCGACGCACATCCGTGCCGAGGCGCCGCATTCGGCCGCCACCCACGAGAACACCAAGCAGCACGCCTACCGTGCCCACGCCCTCGACAAGGTCGAGATGGTGGCCCGGATCCTGCAGGCCGAAGGCCGCGGCGCGACGATGATCTTCACCCGTACCAAGCGCACCGCCCAGAAGGTCGCCGACGAGCTCGCCGAGCGCGGCTTCAAGGTCGGCGCCGTACACGGCGACCTGGGCCAAGCGGCCCGCGAGAAGGCGCTCAAGGGCTTCCGCAACGGTGACGTCGACGTGCTGGTCGCCACCGACGTCGCCGCCCGCGGCATCGACATCGACGACATCACCCACGTCATCAACTATCAGATCCCCGAGGACGAGCAGGCCTACGTGCACCGCATCGGCCGCACGGGACGGGCGGGCAAGACCGGCATCGCCGTCACCCTCGTCGACTGGGACGAGCTGCCCCGCTGGACGATGATCGACAAGGCCCTCGGACTCGACACGCCCGATCCCGTGGAGACCTACTCAAGCTCGGCGCACCTCTACGAGGAACTGAGCATCCCCGCCGACGCCGGCGGTTCGATCGGCCGGGCGTCGCGTTCCACCGAGTCGCGCCCGAAGCGGGAGTCCCGCGACGGCGAGAAGCGCGAGAGCAGCGATCGACCGTCCCGCAACCGGGAGCGGACCCGTCAGCGCACCCGCGGCGCCGCGAAGTCGACCACCGAGTCCGGCCACGTCACCGAGACCACCCACGTCACGACGACGTCCGACGACGGCGAGAGCTCTCCCGCAGGCGACTCCACCGGCCCGGCCAAGCGCCGCCGCAGGCGTCGCCGTCCCAGCAGCGCCTCGGCGCCGACCGCCGGCTGACCGGAGCACGCACCTCCCAATGGTTCAACCGGAACGCCGCACCAGGGGCGACCTGCTGGCGGCCGCTGCCATCGTGGTGGTCCTCGCCGTCGCCGCGGGACTGATCTGGTGGAGTAGTGACGCCAGGGCGACGATCAGCAGACCGGCCGCCGAGCCGGTCGCCGCGCTGAAGTCGGCGCGCGACGTCCCGACCTCGCTGCGAGAGGTGTGGACCGCCGCCAGCCCGAAGACCCGCAGGCCCGTCGTCGCCGGCGGCGCCGTGGTAACCGGCGACGGGAGCGAGGTCGACGGCCGGGATCCGGCCAGCGGACGGGTCCTGTGGAGCTACGCCCGGGGGGTGCCCCTGTGCGGTGTCACCTACGTCTACAACGACGCCGTCGCCGTGTACCCGGACGACCGGGGCTGCGGTCAGGTGACGACCATCGACGGGCAGACCGGCCGTCGGCACTACTCCCGGACGGCCTACGCCGACCCGGAGGTGTCGCTCTCGTCGGACGGGTCGACCGTCTTGTCGGCCGGTGACACCCGACTCGAGCTGTGGCGCTCCGACATGGTTCGCATGATTGGTTACGGCGCCCTGGACGCCAGGATCAAGCCCGGTGTGCCCGCCCAACCGCTCTGCGGCATGGTGTCCGCCGCGGCGAGTTCGAACGCGGTGTCGGTACTCCAGAAGTGTCCTGGTCAGGCAGATCTGCGCCTCACCCTGCTGGTGCCTGCCGACCAGGAGGACGAGCCCACCACGAAGATCGTCCAGCTGCCCGGCGTCCCCGCCGACGCCGACGCCCGGGTGATCGCGGTCTCCGACACCACCACCGCCGTCTACCTCTCGAAACCGACACCCACGGTCAACGTCGTCGACGACACGGGCACCACCGTTGCCAGCACTCCGCTGCCCGGACCGGTGTCGCCGCAGGCGGTCGCGTCGCGCGCCGGTGACCTCATCACCTGGTGGACCGGCAACACCGTGATGGTCTTCGAGGCCAACGGGTTGCGGTACAAGTACACCGTCACACCGGTCAACGGTCAGGGCCCGGTGGGTCCCGCGACCTTGATGGCGGGACGACTGCTCGTCCCCGTCACGACCGGCTACGACGTGTTCAACCCCGACACCGGCGCGGGCGAATTCCACATCGCGGTGCCGCGTCCGCCCAGCCAAGACGCCGTGATCCCCAACGTGGCCGGGACCACCGTGCTCGAGCAGCGCGACGACACCCTCGTCGCGCTGGCCTGACTAGATCTCCGGGGTGTAGGTCGGCAGCGCCTTGCCTGACTTCCAGTGCTTCAGCAGTGCGGCCGCGAGCTCGCGGTATGCCATGGCGCCCTTGTTCTTTCGTCCGGCGAGTACCGACGCCCCCGAGGCGCTCGCCTCGGCGAAGCGGACCGTCCTGGGGATCGGCGGGGCGAGCACCGGCAGCTGGTAACGGTCGACGACGTCGAGGATCACGTCACGACTGTGCGTGGTCCGCGAGTCGTACAGGGTGGGCAACGCGCCCAGCAGGACCAGGTCCGCGTTGGTGATCTGCTGCACGTCGTCGACCGTACGCAGAAACTGCCCCACACCCCGGTGCGCGAGCGTCTCGCACTGCAGCGGCACGATGACGTCGTCGGCGGCGGTCAGCCCGTTGAGCGTCAGGACCCCCAGCGACGGCGGGCAGTCGACGATGACGACGTCGAACCGGTCGCCGATCTTCGCCAGCGCCCTCTTCAACGCGTACTCCCGACCCGCCCGCATCAACAGCATCGCCTCGGCGCCGGCCAGGTCGATGTTCGCGGGCAGCAGCGTCATGCCCTCCGGCGTCTCGAGCAGCGCGGTGTCGGGCTCGACGTCGCCCAGCAGCACCTCGTGAATCGACACCGTCAACTTGTCGGGGTCGTGGCCCAGGGAGAACGTCAGCGACCCCTGCGGGTCCAGGTCGACGAGCAGCACGCGTCGGCCCTGCTCGGCCATCGCCGCACCCAACGACGCCACCGTCGTCGTCTTGGCAACCCCGCCCTTTTGATTGGCGACTGCCAGTACTCGCGTCATATGTTCCCGTCGCTTCGCTCGCCCCAGATATGTGCTTCATCCTGGCACGCGCAACCCCGAAAGGCGCGTGCGGCACAATCGCGGGTGTGAGCGTCCAAGGGCATCGCCTTCTGTTGCTACGACATGGTGAGACCGAGTGGTCCAAGAGCGGCAGGCACACCGGGCGCACCGATCTCGAACTCACCGACGAGGGCCGCCACCAGGCCACGCTGGCCAGGGAGGCGCTGGCCGACCTGCAATTGGACGACCCGATCGTGGTGAGCAGCCCGCGACACCGGGCACTGGTCACCGCCGAACTGGCCGGACTCCGCGTCGACGAAGTCACCCCGCTGCTGGCCGAATGGGACTACGGCGACTACGAGGGCCTGACCACCGCCCAGATCCGCGAGACCACGCCGGACTGGACGGTGTGGAAGTACGGCTGCCCCGGCGGGGAGAGCACCGCCGCGGTCAGCGAACGCGCCGACCGGGCCGTCGCCCTCGCGCTGTCCCACATGGAGTCGCGCGACGTGGTCCTGGTGGGGCACGGGCACTTCTCGCGTTCGGTGATGACCCGCTGGATCGAGCTGCCGATCGCCGAGGGCATCCGGGTGTCGATGGCCGCAGCGTCCATCGCGGTCCTCGGTTTCGAACACGGTGTCCGGCAGATCGGCGCACTCGGGCTGACCGGGCACACCAACCCCTGCCTACCCACGTGACGGAACCGACCTTCGTCCTCGCCGGCCGCGACGGCACCCTCGTCGCCGACGGCGTCGAGGTCGCCTACCCCGTGCTCGACGACGCGCGCGCCGCCCTGGCCGCGCGAGAACGTCCGATGATCCTGGGCGCGTTGCCATTCGACGTCACCCAGCCGGCCGCGCTGATGAGTCCGACCCACGTGCGTCGCACCGACACGCCGCCGGACTGGACGACCCGGACCATGCCCACCGTCCGCATCACCGAGACCGTGCCCGCCCCCGACGAACATCGCGCCCGGATCGCCACCGCGCTCGAACACCTTCGGGATCCGGGTTCCGCGCTGCACAAGGTGGTGCTCGCACGCGCGCTGCACCTCGTCGCCGACGCCCCGCTCGACGTCGACACCCTACTTCGCCGCCTCGCCGAAGATGCCTCGGCGACAACCTATTTCGTCGACCTGAGTGCCGCGGGCGGTGACCACGTCGGGACCGCACTGATCGGAGCCAGCCCCGAGCTGTTGGTGGCCCGCCGCGGCGAGGTGGTGACCTGCCAGCCGTTCGCCGGGTCGGCGCCGCGCTCGGCCGATCCCGCGACCGACCGGGCCAGCGGAGCCGCGCTGGCCGAGTCGGCGAAGGACCTCCACGAGCATCGTTTGGTGGTCGACCAGATGCGGGCGGCGTTGCAGCCGTTGTGCGTGGAGTTGGACATCGCCGCCACCCCGGAGCTCAGCCGCACCTCGGCCGTGTGGCACCTCAACACCCCGATCACCGGGCGGCTGCGCGATTCGTCGACGACCGCATTGGATCTCGCGATCGCCCTGCATCCGACCGCCGCCGTCGGCGGTGTGCCCACCGCCGAGGCCGTCCGCCTGATCGGCGACCTCGAAGGTGGCCGTGGCTTCTACGCCGGAGCCGTCGGATGGTGCGACGACCGGGGCGACGGCACCTGGGTGGTGTCGATCCGCTGCGCCGAGTTGTCGGCCGACCGCCGCACCGCCCACGCCCGATCAGGCGGTGGCATCGTCGCCGAGTCCGATCCGGATGACGAAGTCGCCGAGACGAATACGAAGTTCCGCACCATTCTGAGCGCGTTGGGAGTGAGCACATGAGCGTGAACATCCGTCGGGCGCGACCCGGGGACGAGACCGAACTGGTCGCCATGGTGCGCGAGCTCGCCGAGTTCGAGCACGCGGCCGACGAGTGCACGGTGACCGAAGAGCAGCTGCACGACGCGTTGTTCGGCGATCCGGCGACGGTCCAGGCACACGTGGCCGAGGTCCACGGCGAGCCGGCCGCGATGGCGTTGTGGTTCTACAACTTCTCCACCTGGGACGGCGTGGCCGGCATCTATCTGGAGGACCTCTTCGTCAGGCCGACGTTCCGCCGCCACGGCTTGGCTCGCGCACTGTTGTCGACGTTGGCCCGTGAGTGCGTCGACAAGGGCTACTCCCGCCTGACGTGGGCGGTCCTCGACTGGAACTCCAACGCCATCGCCCTCTACGACAGCGTCGGGGGCCGCCCGCAGACCGAGTGGATCACCTACCGGGTCTCGGGTGAGGAACTGTCGGCGCTGGCCGCAGGGCCCGGCGGTTCGACCGCTCAGACGTCGTCGTCGGGACTCTGAGCCAGCCACTGCACCGCCGACGGGCTGAACAGCAGCACCAACGCGACGACCGCCACCAGCGCGACGGGAATGCCGTAGGACCACTGCTGCGAGCCCACCGCGATGTACCACGCCACCGGCAGCAGCAGGAGTTGAGCGAACACCGCGATCCCGCGGCCCCACCGTCGCCCCGTCCACAGCGCCCAGGCCGCGGTGAGCACGGCGGCGCCCATCACCACGTACCAGAGCGCGGTGCCGTACCCGCTGATCGACACCTCGTGGGCGCCTTCGAGGGCACGGACGACGAACACCACCGCCACGACCACGAGTGCGAGGCCCTCCAACGCCACGATGGCGGCCGCCTGACGAATGGTTGAGGGCGCGGGCACGATCACATCGACGAGCGTAGAGCGCGGCGGTACGCCATGCCGATAGGGTTGGGCCCCGTGCGTGCCGTCCTGATAGTCAATCCCAACGCCACGTCGACCACTCCGGCGGGGCGTGATCTTCTCGCGCATGCGCTCGAGAGCCGCGTCAAGCTCACCGTCGCCCATACCGACCACCGCGGCCACGCGATTGAAATCGCAAGGGACGCAGCGCGAGACGGGACGGATGTGGTCATCGTCCACGGCGGCGACGGAACCGTCAACGAGGTGGTCAACGGGATCCTGGGCGACTGCGGCCAAACCCCGCCCAAGAAGGGCCCCGCGATCTCCGTGGTGCCCGGCGGGTCGGCCAACGTGTTCGCCCGAGCCCTGGGCATCAGCCCCGATCCCGTCGAGGCGACCAACCAACTCGTCGACCTCCTCGGCGCCTACCGTCGCGGCGTCAAGTGGCGCCGCATCGGGCTGATGGACTGCGGTGACCGGTGGGGCGTCTTCACCGCCGGCATGGGCGTCGACGGCGACGTCGTGGCGGCCGTGGAGGCTCAGCGCGAGAAGGGCCGCAAGGTCACAGCGTCGCGCTACATCAAGGTGGCCACTCGCGAAGTCCTGGCCAGTGCCCGCCGCGAACCGTCGATGACGCTGGAGCTTGCCGGCCGCGCCCCCGTGGCCGGGGTGCACTTCGCATTCGTGTCGAACTCCAGCCCGTGGACCTACGCCAACACCCGGCCGGTGTGGACCAATCCCGACACCAGTTTCGAGACGGGCCTCGGTGTCTTCGCCACCACGAGCATGAACATCTGGGCCAACTTGGGGCTGGTGCGCCAGATGCTGGCCAAGAATCCGCGACTGGACGCCAAGCATCTGGTGCGCGACGACGACGTGTCCTGGGTGCGGGTGACGGCCGACACGCCCGTTGCCTGCCAGATTGACGGAGATTACGTCGGACAGCGCGAAAGGATGACGTTCACATCCGTGCGGGACGCGCTCGGCGTGGTGGCTCCACCACCGAAAAGGGCCTGACCTGCAAATGCCCTGTGAACTCGCGCGAATCAGGGCGCAAGTGATGTGAGTGTAGTACAAACGTGAAGGGGGTCCGGCCACCCGGTCCCCGATAGCGATGCCAGTGAGATTGCCCACGTGTGAACGCGCCTCTATTGACATCTGTTCAGCCTGTGGAAGCATCGTTTGCAACAGTGCAGAAACATTTGATGTGCACGCGTTAACAGCCGAAGAAAAGCTCGTGCGCCTTGCTGCGCACCGGAATAGGAGTATTTAAAATGGATTGGCGGCATAAGGCGGTCTGTCGTGACGAGGATCCGGAACTGTTCTTCCCGGTGGGAAACAGCGGCCCGGCGCTCGCCCAGATCGCTGATGCGAAGATCGTCTGCAACCGGTGCCCGGTAACCACCGAGTGCCTGAGCTGGGCCTTGGAGTCCGGACAGGACGCCGGAGTCTGGGGCGGCATGAGCGAGGACGAGCGTCGCGCGCTCAAGCGTCGCAACGCACGGACCAAGGCGCGCACGGGCGTTTAATCCGAAGATTCTTCAGATTTACGGCCCCGGCTTTTGCCGGGGCCGTAAATTTTTGTCCGAGCGAGTATTTCCAGGATTATTTCCGGAGTATTTCGCGCACGTTACTGAGCTAGGCGGCCGCGTCGGCCCACGGGCACCCGCAGGACCACGTCGGTTCCACCCGTCGGCACCGCGTGCATGCCTAACGATCCGTCCAGTTCGGCGGCCACCAACGTGCGCACGATCTGCAGGCCGAGGCTGTCCGACTTCTCCAGACTGAACCCCTCCGGCAGACCGCGGCCGTCGTCGTGGACCACGACGTCGAGCCACCGGGCGGAGCGCTCCGCCCGAATGGTCACGCTTCCGTTGTCCGACGTCGAGTCGTAGGCGTGTTCGATCGCGTTCTGCACCAACTCCGTGATGACCATGACCAGGGCGGTGGCCCGGTCGGCGTCGAGGACACCCAGATCGCCGACCCGGTTGATCCGGACGGGTCTGCCCACCGAGGCCACGTCGTTCATGATCGGAACGATGCGGTCGACGACCTCGTCGAGGTTGACTTCCTCGTCCACCGACATCGACAGCGCGTCGTGTACCAGGGCGATCGACGAGACCCGTCGCACCGACTCGATGAGCGCGTCTCGCCCCTCGGCGTTGTTGGTCCGCCGGGCCTGCAGGCGCAGCAGCGCGGCGACGGTCTGGAGGTTGTTCTTCACGCGGTGGTGTATCTCGCGGATGGTCGCGTCCTTGGACAGCAGGGCGCGGTCACGCCGCTTGACCTCCGTCACGTCGCGAATCAGCACCGCCGCACCCGCGGCCGTGCCGTCGACCACCATCGGGATCGTGCGCAGCAGCACCGCCGCTCCCCCGGCGTCGACCTCCATGCGCATGCTCGACCCGCCCGAGAGCGAATCGCGGACGTGGTTCGCCAGCTCTTGGGCCTCGAACGGGTCGGAGATCAGCGGGCGGGTGACGGTGACGAGGTTGTGCCCCTCGAGCTCGGCGTTGAGTCCCATGCGGTGATAGGCCGAGATGGCGTTGGGACTGGCGAAGCGGACCTGACCGACCTCGTCGAGGCGGATGAAGCCGTCGCCCACCCGGGGGCTCGACCGCGACATCGCGAGGTCTCCCACATTGGGAAAGGTGCCGTCGGTGAGCATGTGCAGGATGTCGGCGGCACAGTCTAGATAGGCCCGCTCCAGCGGGCTGACCTTGCGCCGGTCGGCCAGTGCCGTCTGATGAGTGAGGACGGCGACCACCCGGTCGCCGTGCCGGACCGGTACCGCCTCGACGTTGAGCCACCGGCCTTCGGGCGAATCCACTTGTCCCGCATCGGTTTCGCGGCCGATCTCGCCGGAGGCGAACGCTGCGACCACGACGGGCATGTCATCGGCGGTGTTGACGGTGCCGACCGCGTCGGCCAGCAGCACGGTGGGCGCGGTGTTGGGTCGGACTTGCGCGACGCACACCAGCGAGCCGTCGTCGTGGCCCACCCACATCAGGTAGTCGGCGAAGGACAGGTCCGCCAGCATCTGCCACTCCCCGACCACGGCGTGCAGGTGGTCGACGGCGTTGCCGGGCAGCATGGTGTGCTCGGCGAGGAGGTCACCGAGGGTCGACACGGGCGTTGCCTCTCGGTGTCGTAGACCTAGCTGATGACGGCGATGAGATCGCCGGCCTGGATGACGTCGCCGACGGCGACGTTGACCGCGGTCACCTTGCCGGCAGCCTCGGCCAGCACCGGGATCTCCATCTTCATGGATTCCAGGAGGACGACGGTGTCACCCTCGTTGATGTCGTCGCCTTCGCTGACGACGACCTCGAGCACACTGGCCACGATCTCAGCGCGAACGTCCTCGGCCATCTTCACCCACTCGTCTCTAGAGCCGCCCCTGCGGTGTCTATCGAACCACACGCCCGGGATTGGAATGCAGTGGTCCAGGCGTGAGACACTGACGAGCAAGCAATTGACTCATTGGAGGACACCATGGCCAAGCGTGGTCGTAAGAAGCGTGACCGGAAGCACACCAAGGCCAATCACGGCAAGCGCCCCAACTGCGGTTCGAAGTCAGTCACCTAACCGCGAATGATGGTGGTGCGGCTGATCTCCACTCGCAGCCGCGCCCGCAGTGAATCCGGCGCCTTATCGCCACTGCACCTGGTGGCGATGAGGCGCTTCACGCGTTCCTCGATCCCGTACTGCCGAAGGCACGTCGGGCATTCCTCCAGGTGGTGACGCAGCTTGTCGCGCGTCTCCGTGGTGCATTCACCGTCCAGCAGTGTCCACACCTCGGCGATCACCGACGCGCACTCCGGGTGATCGGGGTCTACGGGACCTACCGGCGGTCGAAACGTGTGTTCTTCGGGGCGGTCGAAGTCGTCGCTCACGAAGACACCTCCTCTGGCTCGTCGATCTGACCTCTGATGAAGCCGCGATCCCTCGCGACGTCGGCCAACAACTCACGGAGTTGCTTGCGTCCGCGGTGCAGCCGGGACATCACCGTGCCGATGGGCGTGTCCATGATCTGGGCGATCTCCTTGTAAGGGAATCCCTCGACGTCGGCGTAGTACACCGCCATGCGGAACTCCTCGGGCAACGCCTGCAGCGCCGCCTTGATCTCGGTGTCCGGCAGGGCCTCCATCGCCTCGACCTCGGCCGACCGCAACCCCGTCGACGTGTGCTGCGCGTTCGCTGCGAGCTGCCAGTCGGTGATCTCGTCGGTCGGGTACTCCGCCGGCTGCCGCTGCTTCTTGCGGTAGCTGTTGATGTAGGTGTTGGTCAGAATGCGATACAGCCAGGCCTTCAGGTTCGTTCCGGCGCGGAACGACCGAAAGCCGGCGTAGGCCTTGACCATGGTTTCCTGCAGCAGATCCTCGGCATCCGCCGGATTGCGGGTCATCCGCAACGCGCCGCCGTACAACTGGTCCAACAGCGGTATGGCGTCCCGCTCGAAACGGGCCGTGAGCTCGGCGTCCGTCTCGACTGCCGGTTCTTCGGCCGCTGCTGGCGCTGCTCCGTCGAGGTCGGTCATCTGGATCGACACCGTCCCTTCTCTCGCGGCACCGTCGAACAGAACCGGCTCGTAGACCGGCCGTTCCAGGCAAAGCGTTGGCACCGAGGTGTCTCCTAACTGCCGATCCTAGTGGCTCGTACCGACGGAGTCGCCCCACGGCGCCCATCGCACCAGTCCAACAGTGCGGGTAGCCACGAATGTTCCCCGTGAATCCGGCACTATCGTGAGGCCGTGGTCCGCGCAGCAACCCCCGCGATCGCCGCCCTCGTCGCGGCGGACGTTCCGCATCAGGTGCTGAGTTATCACCACGATCCCCGCAACGACGCGTTCGGCGACGAGGCCGTCGCCGCCCTGCGGGCCGCCGGTGTGGAGGTGTCGGCCGAGCAGGTGTTCAAGACGCTGGTGATCGCGCTGCCCTCGGGACTGGCCGTCGCGGTGCTCCCCGTGCCCTACAAGCTGTCGCTGAAGGCCGCCGCCGCCGCTCTCGGCGCGCCACGGGCCGAAATGGCCGACCGCGCCGCCGCCGAGCGGTCCACCGGATACGTCGTCGGCGGCATCTCGCCCCTCGGCCAGCGCAAGGCGCTGCCGACGGTCGTCGACGACTCGGCCCACGCCTGGGACCGGGTGCTGTGCAGCGCGGGCAAGCGCGGGCTGCAGGTCGCCCTGGCGCCCGCCGATCTGGTCCGGCTCACCAACGCGGTGACCGTCGACGTGCTCGCATCCTGACGGTTCTAGGGTGAAGCCATGTCGCTCTCGGGAAAGACCATGTTCATCTCCGGCGCCAGCCGCGGTATCGGCCTGGCGATCGCCAAGCGGGCCGCCGCCGACGGCGCCAACGTCGCCCTGGTGGCCAAGACCGCAGAACCCCACCCCAAGCTCGAGGGCACGATCTACACCGCCGCCAAGGAGATCGAAGACGCCGGCGGGCACGCGCTGCCGATCCTCGGCGACGTCCGTGACGGTGAATCGGTGGAATCAGCGGTGGCGCAGGCGGTTTCGCAGTTCGGTGGCATCGACCTCTGCGTGAACAACGCGTCGGCGATCAACCTGGGCTCGATCACCGAGGTGCCCCTGAAGCGCTTCGACCTGATGAACGGCATCAACGTCCGGGGCACCTACGCCGTGTCGCAGGCCTGCATTCCGCACATGGTCGGCCGGGACAACCCGCACATCCTCACGCTGTCGCCGCCCATCCTGCTGGAGTCCAAGTGGCTCAAGCCGACGGCCTACATGATGGCCAAGTACGGCATGACGCTCTGCGCGCTCGGGATCGCCGAGGAGATGCGGGACGACGGCATCGCGTCGAACACGCTGTGGCCGCGCACCCTGGTGGCCACCGCGGCGGTGCAGAACCTCCTCGGCGGCGCGGAGGCGATGAGTCGGGCCCGCAAGCCCGACGTGTACGCCGACGCGGCCTACGTCATCTTCAACAAGCCGGCCCGCGAATACACCGGCAACAGCGTCTTGTGCGAGGACGTCCTGGTCGAGTCCGGCGTCACCGATCTGTCGGTCTACGACTGCGTGCCCGGCTCCGAGCTCGGCGTCGACCTGTGGGTCGAGACCCCCAACCCGCCCGGGTACGGCGCCTGATGTGGGCCGGGGGCCGCTACGAGTCGGTGGCCGAACGCATCGCCGTCATCGCCGGGCAGACCGTCGCGGCCGCGGAGCGCCGCCGTTCGCTCAGCGGGGCGACGCTGGTCGACCTGGCCTGCGGTACCGGCAGCGCCGCGCTGGCGGCGGCCGGGCGCGGCGCGGTGGTGACCGGCGTCGACCTGACACCCGAACTGATCGCGATCGCCGAACGCAAGGCCCGCGACGGCGGCCACGACGTCACCTGGGTGGTCGCCGACGCGACGGAGACGACCCTGCCCGCGGCGTCGTTCGACGCCGCGGTGTCCAACATGGGCGTCATCTTCGTGGAGCCGCGCCGACAGGTCGCCGAGATCGCCCGCGTGCTCAAACCTGCTGGCGTGCTTGCGTTCTCAGCCTGGGTGCACAGCGACGGCAACCCGTTCTTCGAGCCGATCGTCGAGGTGCTCGGACCCCCGCCCGACCGGGGATTCACCCCCGACCAATGGGGCGACCCCGGCACTGCCACCGAACGGCTGGCCGCCGACTTCACCGACGTCGAGATCGAGAACGGACGACTTTCGTGGGAGTTCGACTCCCTCGACGCCGCACGTGGGTTCCTGCGCCACGAGTCACCGATGCACGTCGACCTCTTCGCTCGTCTGGACGGCGACCAGGGCGATCGCCTCCTGGCCGCGTTCACCGAGGCGCTCGCCCCGCACGTCGGCGCCGACGGCGGCGTCCGCTTCGACGCGCCCTACGTGGTGATCAGCGCCAGTCGCCGCTAGCTCGGCGGGCGGCCGGGTGGTCCACGACTGCGCGTCGGGGCTTCGTGGTCACGTTGCCTGGTACAGGATTCCGCGGCCGATCGCCTCGCGCACCACGGGCATGGCAGCCTCGGCGAGCGCGTCGGCGTCGACCCCGTGGTGGGCGGCCAGCAGCTCGACGAGGCTGCCCAACGGCACCTCTCCCCGACACCCGGCCAACAACGCCCGCGACACTTCGTCGACGCCCAGCGTTGCGCCGGGACCGCCGGGACGACGCACGGCGGCGCCGACCACCTGCCAGCCGTCGGCCCCCGGCAGCGAGTGCTCCTCCAGCACCACCGGAGCGGTGGACAGCTTGGCAGCCAGCAGCGCGGTGTCATCGGTGTCGTACAGGTACTGCCGCCGCGCGAAGAAGGCCTCGACCTCGGGCCCGGTGAGGCCCTCGTCGGCCTCGGCGATCTCCTCCAGTATTCGATCCGGTGGGCGATGCTCCCCGCGGCGGGGTGCCCGCACCGTGATCATTCCCATGCCGACCCCGGCCACCCCCTCGTCGGCGAACCAGTCCAGCCACCACCCGCCCCGACGGGCGGCGTCCTCGGGCCGTTCGCCGGCGTCCGACGTCCACAGCGACACATAGCTGATCGGATCGGCGAACTCGCGCTGTACCACCCACGCGTGCAGACCCGTGCCCGCCAGCCAACTTTCGACCCGCTCGCGCCAGTCCTGGCCGTCGCGCACCATCCAATTGGCCATGATCTGCGCGGTGCCACCCGGTTCGAGATGGTCGCCGACCTCTTCGATCAGCCTCTGCGACAACGCATCTCCGGCCATTCCGGAGTCACGGTAGAGGTAGTCCAACGCACCGGTGCCCACGACGAACGGCGGGTTGGACACGATGAGGTCGAACCGCTCCCCCGCGACCGGCTCGAAGAGACTTCCACGCCGCAGGTCCCATCGCATGCCGTTGAGCCGCGCGGTCGCGGCGGCCAGCGCCAGCGCCCGTTCGTTGGTGTCGGTGGCGACGATCTGCTCGCAGTGCGCCGACAGGTGCAGAGCCTGGATGCCACTGCCGGTGCCGACGTCCAGGGCGCGTCCGACCGGCGAGCGCACCACCGCGTTGGCCAGCGTGACGGAGGCCCCACCGATGCCCAGGACGTGGTCGTGGCGCACGGGAGCGGGATGCATCGCGGCGTCCTGATCGGAGACCACCAGGAAGTCGTGCACGCCGTCACCGTGCGGACTGATGTCCAGAGCCGCCCGCAACGAGCCGTCGTCGGTGCGTTCGACGACACCGTTGGCGATCAGGGCGTCGACCCCGGCCGTCGGCATGGCCAGCGCCACGCGTTCCGGCGTCTCGTCGGCGCCCAGCAGGAAGAGCCGCACCAGCACCGCGAGGCGTTCGTCGCCGGGACCAGGATGGTCGGTGATGCGCATCGCCGACCACCACAGCCCGCGGCTGAAGGCCGCGTTGGCGTCGGCGCCGAGCAGGGCGGCGACACCGTCGGTGGTGTAGGCCGCGCTGCGCAGATCGGCGGCCAGCGCGTCGACGACGCTGGTCGCGTGGAGCGGATGGGTCACAACAGCGTGCCCTGCTCGGCGCGCGGTTCGGCGGGTTCGATCAGCTCGGGTCCGTTGTTGCGGACGCTGTTGACGAGCCGGGACACCTCCCGCACCGCGATGCGGTCGAGGTCGCCGTGACCGCGCAGCAGGCCCTCGTCCATCGGCGCATCGGGATTTAGCCACCGGTCCCAGTCGCGCTCGCTGATGCTCAGCGGCATGCGGTCGTGGATCTCGGCCAGCTGGCCGGCCGACTCGGTGGTGATGATGGTGCACGTCAACAGCGGCGGGGCGTCCTTGGCGGGCCGCCACGTCGACCACAGCCCGCCCATGAACAGCGGCTCGCCGTCCGCGCCGTGCATGAAGAACGGCGTCTTGGCGCCCTTCTTGCCACCGGCGCCCTCCGCGCCGGGACGCCACTCGTACCAGCCGTCCATCGGGACCAGGCACCGCTTGGTCTTTGCGGAGGATCGGAACGCCGCCGACGTGGTGACCGTCTCGGCGCGGGCGTTGATGAGCAGCGGCCCCTTGGTCTCGGGCGTGCCGTCGTCCTTGGCCTTCACCCACGGCGGCACCAGTCCCCATCGCATCGAGCGCACCCGCCGGGTCGACTCGTCGTCGGGCTCGGTGTGCCGCTTGACCACCGAACTGATCGTGGTCGTCGGCGCGACGTTGAAATTCGGCTGCGGCGACCCCTTGGCCTCCGTCGCCGCGATGGTCTCGTCGATCGCCTTGATCTTCTCCGCCAGGAGTGCCGGATCGGTCGTCACCGCGAATCGCCCACACATACGTCCAATGGTGGCAGAAACAGGCGACAAGGCAGGATGGACGGCATGACCGACAACGGAAGCGGGTGGCCGGCGCCGACGGTGACGACGCCCATCCACGCGACCGTCGAGGTGCCGGGCTCCAAGTCTCAGACCAACCGCGCGCTGATCCTCGCCGCGCTGGCGAGTCCGCGGGGAACCTCGACGATCAGCGGCGCCCTGCGCAGCCGGGACACCGACCTGATGATCGGCGCCCTGCGGACGCTCGGACTCACCCTCGACGGGTCGGGAACCGAGCTGACCGTGGGCGGCACGATCTCGCCGGCCCCCGACGCCAGGGTCGACTGTGGTCTCGCGGGCACCGTCCTGCGGTTCGTGCCGCCGGTCGCCGCGCTCGGCGGCGAGGTCGTCACCTTCGACGGCGACGAGCAGGCCCGGTCGCGTCCGATCGCTCCCCTCCTCGACGGGCTGCGGAGCCTCGGCGTGCGCGTCGACGGCGACGCCATGCCGTTCCAGGTCCGCGGCGGCGGCGGCGTCGCCGGCGGCACCGTCCACGTCGACGCCTCGGCGTCGTCGCAATTCGTGTCGGGCCTGTTGCTCTCCGGTGCGACGTTCCGGGACGGCCTGACCGTCGTGCACACCGGCGAGTCGGTGCCGTCCGCGCCACACGTGGCGATGTCGGTGACGATGCTGCGCGAGGCGGGCGTGTCGGTCGACGACGCGACGCCCAACCGCTGGGTGATCCAACCGGGCCCCGTCGCCGCCCGGCACTGGGACGTCGAACCCGACCTGTCGAACGCGGTGCCGTTCCTGGCCGCCGCGGCGGTGACCGCAGGCACCGTCCGGATCATCGGCTGGCCGGAAGTCAGCGTGCAGCCCTCGGCGAGCATCCTCGAGCTCCTCGGCAAGACGGGATCGTCGGTGCTGCACGGCAATTCCCATCTCGAAGTCAAGGGCGCGATCGACGGGTACCCCGGCTTCGACGCCGACCTGCACGACGTCGGCGAGCTGGCACCGGCGTTCGCCGCGTTGGCGGCGCTGGCCGAGCCGGGTTCGGTGTCGCACCTCACCGGGATCGCCCACCTGCGGGGCCACGAGACCGACCGGCTGGCGGCCCTGACCGCCGAGATCAACGGCCTCGGCGGCGCGTGCGAGGAGACCGCGGACGGGCTGACCATCACCGCCGTCCCCCTGCACGGCGGACTGTGGCACTCCTACGCCGATCACCGGATGGCGACTGCGGGCGCCGTCGTCGGGCTACGGGTGCCCGGAGTCGAGGTCGAGGACATCGGCACCACCGCCAAGACCCTGCCCGACTTTCCGGGCATGTGGGCCGACATGCTGGCCGGGCAGGTACCCGAAACACCTTGAGAGCGGACGACTACGACGAATCCGACGTCCGGGTGCGCCCCGGCCGAGGATCGCGGCCGCGCACCAAGACCCGGCCCGAACACCTCGACGCCAAGGCGGCGATGGTCGTCACCGTCGACCGGGGCCGGTGGGGTTGCGCGCTCGGGGGCGACCCCGGTCACGTCGTCACCGCCATGCGGGCCCGCGAGCTCGGCCGCACCCCGATCGTGGTGGGTGACGAGGTCGACGTCGTCGGGGACCTCTCCGCCCAACCCGACACGTTGGCCAGGATCGTGCGACGCGGTGAACGGCGAACCGTCTTGCGGCGCACCGCCGACGACACCGACCCGACCGAACGCGTCCTCGTCGCCAACGCCGACCAACTGCTGATGGTGGTCGCCCTGGCCGACCCGCCGCCGCGGACCGGCTTCGTCGAACGATCCCTGATCGCCGCCTACGTCGGCGGACTCGAGCCCATCCTGTGCCTGACCAAGACCGATCTCGCGGCACCGGAGCCGTTCGCGGAACAGTTCGCCGGTCTGGACCTGACGGTCGTCACCGCGGGCCGCGACGACGACCTCGCGATGGTCGACGACCTCCTCGTCGGCAAGCTGACCGTCCTGGTGGGCCACTCCGGCGTCGGCAAGTCGACGATGGTCAACCGGCTGGTGCCCGAGGCCAAGCGGGCCGTCGGAGTGGTCTCGGGCGTCGGCAAGGGCAGGCACACCTCGACGCAGTCGGTGGCCCTCCCGCTGCACGACTCGGGATGGGTGGTCGACACCCCGGGCATCCGGTCGTTCGGACTGGCTCACATCGCGCCGTCCGACGTCATGATGGCGTTCTCCGATCTCGCCGAAGCCATCGAGAAGTGTCCCCGCGGGTGCGGTCATCTCGGGCCGCCGTCGGATCCGGACTGCGCCCTCGACGAGCTGACCGGCCACGCCGCCGACCGCGTCGCCGCCACGCGGCGGCTGCTGGCCGCGATGTCGGCCGACGAGCGGGATGCTCGCTAGCCTGGGACGGACATGACTCCGGTACCCGACATCACCCTCAACGACGGCGCGCAGATACCCCAGCTCGGGTTCGGCGTCTACAAGGTGGCACCCGACGAGACCGCCGCCGCGGTCCGATCCGCGCTGCAGGTCGGTTACCGCCACCTGGACACCGCGGCGATGTACCACAACGAGGAGGGCGTGGGCCGCGGCATCCGGGAGGCGGGCGTCGACCGTGGCGACGTCTTCGTCACCAGCAAGCTCGACAACGGATTCCACGAACCCGATTCTGCGCGAAGGGCATTCGACGACACCCTGGCCGCGATCGGTTCGGACTACGTCGACCTCTACCTGATTCACTGGCCTCTGCCGACCCGCTACGGCGGCGACTTCGTCTCCACCTGGCGGACCCTCGAGGAGTTCGCGGCCGACGGCCGCGCGCGCAGCATCGGGGTGTCGAACTTTCAGATCCCGCACCTGCAACGCCTGGCCGCGGAGACCGACACCGTGCCCGCCGTCAACCAGGTCGAGGCACACCCCTACTTCACCAACGCCGCGGTCCGGGACTACTGCACCCGGCACGGCATCGTGTTCCAAGCCTGGTCGCCGCTCGCGCGCGGCACGGTGCTCGACGACCCGGTCGTCGGGCGGATCGCCGAGGCGGCGGACAAATCACCGGCCCAGGTGGTGCTGCGGTGGCACCTTCAACGCGGCGACGTCGTGTTTCCGAAGTCGGTGACGCCGGACCGCATCGCGCAGAACTTCGCGGTCTTCGACTTCGAGCTCGGCGATCACGACGTGGCGGCGCTCGACGGCCTGGACAGGGGCCCGGCCGGGCGGGTGGGATCCAATCCCGACACCTTCGACGTCATCTCGCGATGAGTCGGGCGCACGTAGAGATCACCCGTCGCGCGATGTCGGTTTCCGGTGCACCGGTGGGACGCTGAGCCGGGCCTGACCGCGGTTTGCGTCGAGGCCGAAACGGGCACGCACCCAAGGGCAAATTGCCAAAGGAGGCTCATTCATGACGAACGTACCAACGATCGAACTCAGCACTGGCGCGCACATTCCGCAGCTCGGATTCGGCGTCTACCAAATCGATCCCGACGAGACTGCAGGTGCGGTCAAGACGGCTCTCGACATCGGCTACCGACACATCGACACCGCCGAGATGTACCAGAACGAGGCCGGTGTCGGTCAGGGCGTGCGCGACTCCGGGCTGGACCGCGCGGACGTGTTCGTCACCAGCAAGCTCAACAACGGCTTCCACGAACCCGACGCGGCGCGCAAGGCGTTCGACGAGACGCTGAGCAAGCTCGGCTTCGACTACGTGGATCTGTTCCTCATCCACTGGCCGCTTCCGACGCGCTACAACAACGACTTCGTCTCGACGTGGCAGACGTTGGAGGAGTTCCGCCGCGACGGCCGGGCTCGCGCCATCGGGGTGTCGAACTTCCAGGTCCCGCATCTGGAACGGCTGGCCAACGAGACCGACACCGTGCCGTCGGTGAACCAGATCGAAGTACACCCCTACTTCGTCAACGACGAGGTGCGCGCGTACTGCATCGAGCACGGGATCGCCGTGGAGGCCTGGTCCCCCATCGCCCAGGGCAAGGTGCTCGACGACCCGGTCGTCACGCAAATCGCCGAGGCGTCGGGCAAGTCACCGGCTCAGGTGGTGCTGCGCTGGCACATCCAGCGTGGTGACATCGTCTTTCCGAAGTCGGTGACCCCCAAGAGGATCGAAGAGAACTTTGCGTTGTTCGACTTCGAGCTCAGCGATCACGACGTCGAGGCGCTGACGGCGTTGGACAAGGGCGAGGACGGCCGCACGGGTCCCAACCCGGACACGTTCGACTACATCCCCGACTGATCACCTCGAACGCCAGAACGGCGGGGAGATTGCTCATCGCAATCTCCCCGCCGTTCTTTCGTCGTGCTAAGCGGTGACCTTGGCGCGACGCCGGGCTCGCACCGCGGCGATCGCCGACTTGAGTCCCCGACGCTCGCCGGGCTCCAGTTCGGCGAACATCCGCTCGCTACGGGTCTCCGGGGCGTCGTCGGCCGTGTCGCGCAGGAACGTGTCCGGCAGCGACAGCTTGGCGATGGTGCGCCACGTCTTGCCGTACTGCACCGCGAAGTTGCCCGTGGTGTACGGCAGGTCGTACTTCTCGCAGATCTGCTTCACGCGGACGCTGATCTCGTGCAACCGGTTGCTGGGCAGGTCCGGGTACAGGTGGTGCTCGATCTGGTGGCACAGGTTGCCGCTCATGAAGCGCAGGGCGGGACCGGCCTCGAAGTTGGCGCTACCCAACATCTGTCGCAGATACCACTGGCCACGGCTCTCGCCGACCATGTCGGTCTTGGTGAACTTCTCTGCGCCGTCGGGGAAGTGGCCGCAGAAGATGACGGCGTTGGCCCAGACGTTGCGGATGACGTTGGCGACCGCGTTGGCCGTCAGCGTCGACTTGTAGGTGGCGCCCGGCGACAAGGCCGTCAACGCCGGGTAGGCGACGTAGTCCTTGGCCAGCTGATGGCCGGCCTTCACGCCGAACTCACGGATGCGCTCCATCGTGGCGGCGCGGTCGTCGCGCCCCTTGGAGATCTTCCCGAGCTCGAGGTGTTGCAACCCGACGCCCCACTCGAAGCCGATCGCCAGCAGGGTGTTGAACAGCAGGTTGCCGTAGAGGTTGAACGGCGTCCACTTGGCGTCGCGAGTCACGCGGATGACGCCGTAGCCGACGTCGTCGTCCATCCCGAGGATGTTGGTGTACTTGTGGTGCATGAAGTTGTGGGTGAACCGCCAGTGCTTGGACGCCCCGCTCATGTCCCACTCCCACGTCG